>FTFU01001200.1_pt1 | contig 14334 bp, 16 predicted proteins | sample 1640511 | NCBI WGS metagenome assembly FTFU01 (sample SAMEA3914789, study PRJEB12502) | metagenome | biome: forest; material: soil | place: Canada | collected 2011-07-03 | depth 0.3 m | reverse complement strand
TCCTTGAAGATCTGGCCCGACTGGATCAGGTCGGTGATGCGGCCCTGGTTGATGAAGGGCTCGCGGGTCACGGACGGGTAGTAGACCAGCTTGGGCGCGATCAGCTCCCCCAGGTCCGGATCGTTCGGCAGCTCGTGCGACAGGAACTCGCGATAGTTCAGGTCGGCGACCTCGCGCACCGTGTGGGTGACGATGATCTTTTCGTATCGCTCAAAGGCCTCGGGCTCGCGCGCCAGGCTGAGGAAGGGGGCGAGGCCGGTGCCGGTGCCCAGGAGGTAGAGGTTGCGGCCCGGGCGCAGGCCGTCGAGGATCAGGGTTCCAGTCGGCTTCTTGCCGATCAGGATCTCGTCGCCCTCCTTGATCTGCCGCAGGCGCGAGGTGAGCGGGCCGTCCGCCACCTTGATGGAATAGAATTCCAGCTCGTCGTCCCACGCCGGGCTGGCGATGGAATAGGCGCGCAGCAGCGGCTTGCCGTCGACCTCGATGCCCAGCATGACGAACTGGCCGCTGGTGAAACGGAAGCTGGAGTCGCGGGTGGTCTTCAGCGAGAACAGGCTGTCCGTCCAATGCTTGACCGAGGTCACGCGTTCGACGTTGAAGGCCCCTCGGGCCTTGGCCGGCGGGGGAGCGGCTACGGCGTCAGTCATTCTTGGTCCAACTCTATAGATCTATATAGGGCGGCGTATCAGATATCGCCGCCAACCTCGACAGCGGACGCCGCGCGGGGCGTATGTATGCCGCATTCTGTCTTTTCGGAACCCGCCCAGCGGCCGGCGCGCACATCTTCACCGTCTTCGACCGGCCGGGTGCAGGGCCAGCAGCCGATCGACGGGTAGCCGAAGGCGACCAGGGGATGGGGCGGCAGGTCGTGCTCGGCGGCGTAGGCGTCGAGCTGGGCCTTGGTCCAGTTGGCCAACGGATTGAACTTGATCTGGTTCTCGCCGCGCTCGATCACCTGCAGGCGCAGGCGGTCGCCGCCCTGAAAGCGCTTGCGGCCGGTGATCCAGCCCTCGAAGCCCGACAGCGCGCGGTCCAGCGGCAGCACCTTGCGGATATGGCAGCAGGCGTCGGTGTCGCTCTTCCACAGATCCGCGTTCGGATCGTGCATCGCGATGTCCTGGAATTGCGGCCTGTGGTCGCGCACGTCGGTCAGGCCCAGCTCGGCGGCCAGTTGCTTGCGGTAGTCCAGGGTCTGGCCGAACAGCATGCCGGTGTCGAGGAACAACACCGTAACGCTCGGGTCGATCTGGGCCAGCATGTGCAGCAGCACCGCCGATTCCGCGCCGAACGATGAGACCAGGGCGATTCGGTCGCCATAGCGCTCGATGGCGACCCGCAGGATTTCCTGGGGTTCGGCATCGCGCAGGCGCGCGTTTAGCTCTGCGACCTCGTCGGAGGCCTCGCAAACCTCATAGGCCATGATCGGCCCCCTCGGCGCGCTCAGCGTAGGCCGGCGCCCGCCCATCGGCGGCGCGCTGATAGACGTGGCGATAGCGACCCGCAGCCGCCGCCCACTGCTCCACCGACGAGCCGTCGGCCGGGACAAAGGCGTCGAAGCCGCAGCGGACCATGAACAGGGCCTGCTCGCGCAGGACATCGCCCACCGCCCTCACCTCGCCTGCGAACTTGAAGCGTTCGCGCAGCAGGCGGGCGGAGGTATAGGGCCGCCCATCGCGGAACTTGGCGAAGTTCAGCGCCACCACCGGGATGGTCGGCAGGTCATAGGCCAGGTCCTCGATCGCCTCGTGCGGTTCGATGCGGACGCCGACCAGCCGGCCCTCGCCGGCCAGGGCCTCGCCCTCGGCCTGGAAGCGGGTGAGCGACAGGATCACATCGCCGGCCGGAACCGGCTCGTCGTCGGCGACAAAGGTGAAACGGTCGGCGGCCTCGAGGAAGCGGCCGTCCTCAAGCCTGATGAGCTGCGACATAGACCGCCTCCTTGAAAGGTTCGAGCCCTGCGCGCCGATAGGTGTCCAGGAACCGCTCGCCGTCCTTGCGCTCGCGCAGGTAGACCTCGACCAGCTGGTCGACGGCCTCGGCCACGCGGTTCGCCGGCAGGGCCGGTCCGAGGATCTTGCCGACCTCGGCGTCTTCGGCGGCCGAGCCGCCCAGGGTCAGCTGGTAGAATTCCTCGCCCTTCTTATCGACGCCGAGGATGCCGATGTGGCCCACATGGTGGTGGCCGCAGGCGTTGATGCAGCCCGAGATCTTGATCTTCAGCTCGCCGATGTTCTCGGCCTGAGCCGGATCGGCGAACCGCCGGGCGATGTCCTGGGCGATCGGGATCGCCCGGGCGTTGGCCAGGGCGCAATAGTCCAGGCCGGGGCAGGCGATGATGTCGCTGACCAGGTTGATGTTGGACGTGGCCAGGCCCGCCTGCTGCAGGGTCGCATGCACCGCCGGCAGGTCGTCCAGCTTGACGTGCGGCAGGACCAGGTTCTGCTCGTGCGTCACCCGGACCTCGCCGAAGCTGTAGCGATCGGCCAGGTCGGCCACTGCGTCCATCTGTTCGGCGCTGGCGTCGCCGGGGGTTTCGCCCGGCGCCTTCAGCGACACGTCGACGATGGTATAGCCGCGCACCTTGTGCGGGTGGGCGTTCTGGCGGGCGAAGCGGGCCAGGGCCGGATCGGCGGCCTTGGCGGCTTCGAAGGCGGAGGACACGGCCGGCAGGGTCTCGAACGCCGGCGGGGCGAAATCACCGCGGATGCGCGCCAGCTCGGTGTCCGGCAGGTCGGCCAGCTCGCTGTCGATCTGGGCCCACTCGGCCTCGACCTGGCGGGCGAACTCCTCGGCGCCCAGTTGGGCGACCAGGATCTTGATGCGGGCCTTATAGATATTGTCGCGCCGGCCGTGGCGGTTATAGACGCGAAGAATGGCCTCCAGATAGGACAGCAGCCGCCCGACCGGCAGGTGCTCCTTGATGGTCGAGCCGATATAGGGCGTGCGGCCGAGGCCGCCCCCGACCATGACCTCGAACCCCAGCGCCCCGTCGCGCCCGCGCCGCAGGGCCAGGCCGATGTCGTGCGTCTTCGCGGCGGTGCGGTCCTTGGCCGAGGCGGTGACTGCGATCTTGAACTTGCGCGGCAGGTAGGTGAATTCCGGGTGCAGGGTCGACCACTGGCGGATCACCTCTGCCCACACCCGCGGATCGTCCACCTCCTCGGCGGTTGCGCCCGCGCGGGGGTCGGCGGTGGTGTTGCGGATGCAGTTGCCCGAGGTCTGGATCGCGTGCAGGCCCACCTCGGCCAGGGACTCCAGAATGTCCGGCGCGTCGCGCAGCTTGATCCAGTGGAACTGGAGATTGGTGCGCGTCGTGAAGTGGCCATAGCCCTTGTCATAGGTGCGCGCCACATGCGCCAGGCGGCGCAGCTGCGCGGAATTCAGCGTGCCATAGGGGATGGCGACCCGCAGCATGTAGGCATGCAGCTGCAGATAGAGGCCGTTCATCAGCCGCAGGGGCTTGAACTGGTCCTCGGTGATCTCGCCGGTCAGGCGGCTCTGGACCTGGTGGCGGAACTCCCCGACCCGGTCGGCCAGGAAGGCCTTGTCGATGGCGTCGTACTGGTACATCGGTGCGACCCTTACTTACGCTTGATCAAGTTATGACGACCGCCCGAGCGGGCGACGCCGTCGGCGCGGGCGAGCACTTCGACGTCATGGCCGCCCAGGGCCTGCTTGCCGTGCTCGGGCGTGTTGGTGGGTCCCAGAGCCCTGAGGCGCTCGCGATAGGCGACGGGGGCGAAGCCGTCCTCGGCCTCCTGCACCGCGATCAGATAGGGATCGACCACGATGTTGGGCTGGGTCTTGGCTTCAGCCTCGGCGGCGCCGGCCGGCGCATCATCGCCGAACAGCTCGGCCTGGCCGAAGCGCTCGACCCAGTGGCCGCGGTTCCAGAACACCACTTCGCCGTCGATCAGCCGATTGGCGGTCAGGGCAATCATGACTTGAATTCCCGAATGAAAGACTCGTCCGGCGAGGCGACGCCTTCGCCCGCAAGGCCTGCGACATCGGCCAGGGCGGCGACCTCGCCGACGATCAGCAGGGCCGGCCCGTCGAGGTCGGCGACCGTGGCTTCCAGCTCCGCCAGGGTGCTGACCCGGCGCCGTTCGTGGCTCAGGCTGGCGCTCTCGACGATGGCGACCGGAGTCGAGGGAGCCCGCCCTGCCGCGATCAGCCGCCCGGCGATCCGCCCGGCGGTGGTCAGTCCCATATAGATGGCCACGGTCTGGTTGGGCCGCGCCAGGGCCGCCCAGTCGAGGTCGGGGTCCGCATCGCCCGCCGCATGGCCGGTGACGAAGGTGACCGCCTGGGCCAACCCGCGATGGGTCAGGGGCGCGCCGATATCGGCCGAGGCGGCCAGGGCGGCGCTGACGCCGGGAACCACATGCACCTCGACCCCCGCCTCGCGGCAGGCCAGCATCTCTTCGCCGCCTCGGCCGAACAGGAACGGATCGCCGCCCTTCAGCCGCACCACCTTCAGCCCCTCCAGGGCCAGGGCCACCAGCAGGCGGTTGATGTCGTCCTGCGGCAGGGTGTGGCGCGACTTGCGCTTGCCGACATCGATCAGGCGCGCCGAAGGGCTGGCCAGGTCGAGAATGGGTTGCGGCGTCAGGCGGTCATGGACGATGACGTCGGCGCTCTGCAGCAGCCGCAGCGCCTTGACGGTCAGAAGGTCCGGATCGCCCGGTCCGGCGCCCACCAGCCATACGACACCCTTCCCCGCTGGGGCGCCGTTCAGCACCACCAGCCGGCTGGAAGCATCGCGTTGGCGAGGGCCGCGAGACATGGCCTTCAGATCCTCTGGGTTTACGGAATGCGGGTCGATCTCGTCATCGCCGACGCGAGAGAGGCCGCGCCGACGGTTGCAAATTGGTCATCGGCCTGTCACTTCGCAAACAAGGACTTCTGCCGACCCGTTCAGGAAAACTGATGGAACAACGCCGCCGCCTGCCGCCCTTGAACGCCCTGCGCGCCTTCGAATCCGCGGCCCGTCACCTGAACTTCAGCCGCGCGGCCGACGAACTGTCGGTCACGCCCGGCGCCGTCAGCCAGCAGATCCAGAACCTGGAGGACTATGTAGGCGTGGCTTTGTTCAAGCGCACGCCCAAGGGCCTGCTGCTCACCGACCCGGCCCAGACCGCCCTGCCCGCCCTGCGCGAGGCCTTCGACCGCCTGGCCGAGGCCGCCTCCATGCTGACCGCCGCCGTCGACGGGCGGCGCCTGACCGTCTCGGTCGCCCCCTCCTTCGCCGCCAAATGGCTGGTGCCGCGGCTGGGCAAGTTCGAGGCCCTGCACCCCCAGGTCGACGTCTGGGTCTCGGCCGGCATGGAGCTGGTGGATTTCGCCAGCGGCGAGATCGACCTGGCGGTGCGCTACGGCACCGGACGCTATCCCGGGCTGGAGGTGATCCGCCTGATGCAGGAGACGGTGATCGCCGTCGCCAGCCCCAAGCTTTTGGAGGCCCACCCGCTGGATGCGCTGCAGGACCTGGCCGACCAGGTGCTGCTGCACGACGGATCGCCCGACGCCGACGAATCCTGCCCCGATTGGACCATGTGGCTGGCCGCGCGGGGGGTCAAAGGCGTGGACGGCGCCCGCGGCCCCCGCTTCAACCAGTCCAGCCTGGTGATCGAGGCCGCGGTGGGCGGCCGCGGCGTGGCCCTGGCCAAGCGCACCCTGGCCCAGGCCGATATCGACGCCGGCCGCCTGGTGGCCCCGTTCCAGATCGCCACCGCCGTCGACTTCGCCTATTACGTGGTCCATCCGAAGGCCAAGGGCCGCCTGCCCCAGGTCAAGGCCTTCGTCGCCTGGCTGATGGCCGAGGCCGAGGCGCACGAGGCGATCCTGCGGACTATCGACAATGGTGCTGGGATTTAGGGGGGAACGAAGCTCAGCCTGAGCCGTTGAACGGCGCCATCGACCGGAAGGAACTCACGATGTCCGCCAAATCCGCAATCTGCGCCGCCATGTTTGCAGCCGCAGCCGCCGCCACGTCAGCTCATGCCGACCTGCCCGGCGCGCACCCCGGCTTGCTGCATGCCCTGACCGACGTCCGCTCGGCGCGTTGGCTGGTGGAGCACCGGCCCGGCGACCAGGCGGTCAGCGCGCACGAAGACCGCGCCTTGCAGGCCATGGTCGCGGCGATCAGCGACCTCCAGCGAGCCGCCATCGACGACGGCAAGAACCTGAACGACCACCCGCCGATGGATGCGCCGCCCTCCCGGCAAGGCCGGCTGCAACGCGCCCTGAACCTGCTGGAAGCGGCTCACAAGGACGTCGACGCCGCCGAAAGCGATCCCGCGGCGCGGGAACTGAGGCCGGTGGCCCTGAAAAACATCGACGCGGCCGAGCAGGAGGTCAAAGCCGCCCTGTGGGACGCGGGCCACAATCGATAGGGCTTAGGGTTCGTTATCGAATAAATGCGTCAATCTGGCCGCACACCCTCAATCCGCTCATCCCCGCGAAGGCGGGGATCCAGGTGAAACCCACTGAACTCCGTGGATGGATCTGGATCCCCGCCTTCGCGGGGATGAGCGGATTCAAATTCAAGCGCTTCGTTTATTTCCCCACGAACCCTTAGCTCCGCGTCTTCAGCGACCGCAGCGCCTGTTCGTGCAGATAGGCGGCGATGTCGGCCAGGGTGAGATCCAAGGCGTCCCGCACCCGATCCAGCAGCGCCGTCCTTTCCGCCGCCGCCGGAGAGTCGGCCAGTTCGGCGGCGGCGCAAGCCTCGGCCAGGGCGTTGGCGCCGATGCCGCGGGCGGCCCCCTTGATGGTATGAGCCGCATCGCGCCAGGCATCCCCAGGCGCCATGGAATCCAGCAGCCGCAGCCAGAGTTCGGCCTGCTCGCGGAACAGGCCCAGGACCTCCTCGACCACGGCCATGTCGCCGGCGGCGAAGCTTTCCAGATAGGCGAAATCGACCGCGCCGGTCAGATCGCGTCGAGCCATGGGACCTCCAGCGGAATGGTGGGTGAAGCGGGATTCGAACCTAAGGCCCGACGATTAAGAGAAGTAATCACTAGATCTAAATCTTTGAGATATTTGACGATATTGCACGACCAGGGCGCCGATCCGCTTGTAACTTCGCTGGTTTCCCCTTTCAATTCAATCCCATGGCGCGGGACAGGCGGGGTCCCGCTTCGAAGCCGATGCACGTTCCAGCCTTTGGAGCAGGTTGCGCCTGTGTCGCTCCGCCTCGAAACGCGCCCGTTCCGGGTCTTGCGCCAGGATCGCGTCGATAATCTGGTGGCGCCACTGCTTCCAAGCGCCAAACCCCTCGTACCCCTCGAAGATCTGCGGGATCGGACCGCTCCGGTAGAAGCGCATGCTGACTTGCGCGAGCAATTCGATCAGCGGTCGATCGACCATCTTGAACAAGATCGAATGCAGATCGTCTTCGAAAGCGAGCCGTTCCTCGCTGTTCAGGCATTGATCGACACGTTCTTTGAGGCTGCGCAGTTCGTCGAGAAGCTGCGGCTGCGCGCAATGAGCAGCTGCGGGCATCAGCTCGCAATCGAGCAAGGTCATCATCTCGAGGGCTTCGTAGTCATCGGCCTGCCGGACACGGAGATACGTCACGAGCGACCGTTCGAGCGCGGAGGCGTCCGGCCGGCACCCGTAATAGCCGCCGCCCGGACCTCTGCGGACGTTGAGCAGCCCTTCGTGCTCAAGCACGCGCGCCGCTTGCTGCACGGTGGCGATGCCGACGCCGAGTTGCTTCGCGAGCTCGGGCAACGAGCCGATCAGGGCGTCGGGCTCATGGGCCAGGATCAGGGCCCGCATTCTCTCGGCCGTCGCGGATACGAGGCGCAAGACTTGGGGTGTGGTCGCCTCCTTGACCTTTGACGTGACCAACTGCGCTCCAGGAGCGTTCACCGCACGCCCGCCGGCGCCGATAGCCGATTGTCCCTCCCTGAACTTGACGGCAGACCGGGCAGCACAGAGCCAGGATTGGCCGTCAAGGCCGCAGCACCCAGCCGCCGTCGACATGGATCACCTGTCCTGTGATCCAGGCCCCTGCCTGCGAGCAGAGCAGCAGCAGCGTTCCGACGAGTTCATCGGGCGTGCCGCGCACGCGCATGGCGACGTTCATCTCCAGGAACTTGATAAAGGGCGAGTCGTCTGGCGTCAGCAGCTTGCCAGCGTCGCTGGTGGTGTTGCCGGGCGCGATGGCGTTGACTGCGATCCCTTCGCGGCCGAGCTGGCGGGCCAGCGTCGTCGTCAGGCCGACCAGAGCCAGCTTGCTGATGCCGTAGATCGAGACGGCGGGGAAGGCGCCGCCCGACACCTGGTTGATGATCCGCCCGCCCCCCCGCGCGCGCATCGAAGGGATCACCGCCTGGCTGCAAATCAACGCGCCCGTCAAGTTCACGTCGAAGATCCGGTTCCATTCCTCGAGCGGAACATTCGCCGCGGCGAGCTGGCCCAGTTCCGCCATCAGCGCGGCGTTGTTGACGAGGATGTCGACGCCGCCGAACGCCTCGGTCGCGGCCTCGACCATGCCGGCGACCGACTCCGGCTTGGTGATGTCGACTGCTGCGGCGATCGCCTTGCCGCCGCCCGCGACGATTTCATCCGCGACCGCCTTGGCGCCCTCGCCGTTGATGTCCGCGACCACAACCGACGCGCCAGCGCTGGCGAGCCCCAGCGCATAGGCCCGCCCGATGCTGTTGCCGCGCCCACCGGCGCCGGTGACGACGGCCACCTTGTCGTCCAAGCGAAACTGTTCAATCGAAAAAGTCATCTCATTCTCCTTGGACCTGGGCCTGCGCGATCCGTTCGAGGAACGGCTCAGCCGCGCCTCGCAAGCTTGCGGAACAGGAATCGTCACTCAGGACCGCCGCCAAGAGGCCGACATCCTTGGCGAGCAGCTTGGCGCCGTGGCCGAACATGGCGATGTCGGGCAGGCGCGCGCGCACCTCGAAGGCGTAGCTCCGTCCGCTGCTCGCCTTCACCAGTTCGATCAGCGCGCGCTGATCGAGCCCGAGCGCGGCGCCCGCCCCAAGCGCAGCGTCCGCGAGCGCCATGTTCGCCGCCATCAGCGAATTGTTGACGAGCTTGGCGAACTGCCCGGCGCCTACCCCGCCGAGATGCGAGATCATGCCGCTGAAACATTCGAAAACCGGCCGCGCCGCAGCGACCGCCGCCGCATCCCCGCCGACCATCACCGTCAGCGTGCCCGCCGCCGCGCCGTGGCCGCCGCCGCTCACGGGCGCATCGATGAGCGCCACCCCGCGCTCGGCCGCCTGCGCCGCGAGCGCGGTGCAGGCGGCCGGGTGGATCGTCGAGTGAATCGCGATCCGGCTGCCCGGACGCATGGTGGGCAATAACGCATCGACAACGGCTCGCACTCCCGCGTCGTCCACCACGCAGACGCCGACATGGTCCGAGCGAGCGCCGAGTTCGGCAAGATCGTGTACGAGCTGCGCCGCAGTGTCGCGAAAGGGTTCCAGAGTCTCCGGCCGACGCGCCCAGAGCAGCAGCGGGAACCCCGCGTCGGCGATCCGTCGCGCCATCGGGCCGCCTTGACTGCCCAGCCCGACGAAGCCGACCGTAATATCCTGTGATTCAGCCACCATGCGCTCCGATATCGATCAAGGGTCAGCCCGCGGTGATGCCGCGATCCATCGACACGCAGGCGCCGTGGAAACCCTTGCCGGCATCGGAGGCGAGATAGGCGATCATCTCGGCGACATCGTCGACCTCGACCAGCCCGCGCATCCCCGAGAAACGCTTGATCAGCTCATAGTCGACGCCTTCCGGCATGCGCAGGTTGGCGGCGATATTGGTCATCATGCCGCCGGGTGCGATCGCGTTGATGCGGATCGGCTTTTTCATGAACTCCATCGCCATCGCCTTGGTCATGGCGTTCAGGCCGGCCTTGGTGGCGCAGTAGGCGGCGGCATAGGCCTCGCCGATGAAGGCGGCGGATGAGGTCACGTTCACGATCGCGCCGTCGCGCTCGATGAGGTGCGGGATCGCCGCCCGGCTGAGATGGAACGGGGCGCTGAGGTTGACCGCGAGCGTCTTGTCCCAGTCCGCCACCGTCATCTCGGCCGAGTTGGTGAAGATGATCATGCCGGCGACGTTGCAGAGCGCGTCCAGCCCACCGAACCCCTCGACCGCCGCCGCGATCGCCGCCTGGCAATGCTCGGGTTGCGCAAGGTCCGTCGCCCGAACGATCGCTTGTCGGCCGAGCGCGCGAACCTGTTCCGCCGTCTCCTCCAGGCCGCCGGCGTTCACGTCGACGATGCAGACGTCCGCGCCGGCGCGCGCCAGCGCGAGCGCGGCCCCCCGCCCGAGCCCCGACGCCGCGCCCGTGATGACCGCCGCCTTGCCATTCATGTTCACCGCCATCGGCATCGCAATTTCTCCCATCAGGCCTCGAAAGGCAGGCCCTTCTCGACCCGCTGCGCCTGCTCCAGCACCGCGGACTGCATCACGGAGGCGCGGGGCCAGCCGGCATGGATCGCGTATTGCAGGACAAACTCGAACATCTCCTCGCGCGTGGCGTTGCCGCTCGCCATCGCCGACCAGACATGGCTGCGGATCGGCGTGCTCGAGGAAGAATTGCCGACGCCGACCAGCGTCAGCCATCGGCGGGCGCGCTGATCGAGGCCCGGCCTGTTCCACATCTCGCCGAAGACGAAATTGAGGATGCCGCCCTCGAAATAGGCGGTCTGCGGCGGCGGGCCGCCGAACAGCATGTTGTGCTTGAAGCTGGCCGCCCCTTCCTGGTGGCGGACCTGCGGATCCCAGGGCGCGGCGCGGATCGGCGCATAGTCGGCAGGCGGCAGGCCCATCGCTTCAGCAACCTTCGTGATCGCCGCGTCGAGCACGCCGCCATAGGTCCAGCCCGCATACACCGCGAAGTGCAGCGCCGCCTCGCGCAGCTCGCCCAAGGTGAGCTCACCCTTGCCCAGCGCGCCGCGCACATAGCGCTCGGTGGCCGCCGTATCGCTGGCGTGGGCGGCGGTGCTCATCGCGATCAGAAAGCGCGAGCGGAGGTCCAGCGCAGGCCGGGACCATATCTCGGCATAGATATAGTCGCGCCACGAAGCCTCGATCAGCGTGGCGGGCTCGGGCGTCGGGGCGCCGGTCAGCTCGGCCTGGAGCCTTACCCCCCGGGCGGTTCGCTCGGCCGGATCGAGCAGGCTCATTGCGCGCCCGCCGGCTTGGCGAGGTTCATCCAGACATTCTTGACGCGCAGGAACTCGCGCAGCCCGTCCTCGCCGCCCAACCGGCCGTAGCCGCTCTGTTTGACGCCGCCAAAGGGCGCGCAGGGCGTCATCCCCTCGCCCGATCCGTTGACGTGGATCATGCCGGCATCCAGCTGGCTCGCGACGTGGTGGGCGCGGCGCAGGTTCTGGGTGTGGATGTAGCCGCCGAGCCCGTAGTCCGTGCCGTTGGCCAGCGCGATCACCTCGTCCTCGCTGTCGAACGGCGTGACCGTCAGCACCGGACCGAACACCTCGTGCTGGGCGATGCTGGCCTCGGCGCCGACGTCGGCGACGACGGTGATCGGCAGGAAGAAGCCATCCGCGCGCTCGCCGCCGAGCCGCTCACCGCCTGTGACCAGGCGGCCGCCCTCCTGCTTCACCGCCGTGTCGACCACGCCGAGGATGCGCGTCAGCGCCGCCTCGGAAATCACCGGACCGACCACCGTGCCCTTGTCGAGCGGATCGCCGATCGGGATGTGCCCGGCCATTGCAGCCAGCATCTGGAGATATTGGTCGTAGATCGTCCGCTCGACGAGCAGACGGGTGCCATTGACGCAGCCCTGCCCGTTGGCGCTGATCGCGCCCGAGAGGCCGCGTTTGGCCGCCTCCTGCAAATCCGCGTCGGCGAACACGATCACCGCCGATTTGCCGCCGAGCTCAAGCCCGCAGGGCTTCAGTGTCTCGGCCGCGCTGCGCAGCACCTTCTTGGCGGTCGGCCCGCTGCCGACGAACTGGATCTTGTCGATGCCGGGGTGCGCGACCATCGCCTCGCCGATCTCCGGCCCGCCGGTGACGACGTTGAACACGCCGTCGGGGAAGCCCGCCTCGATGAACAGCTCGCCCAGCCGCATCACCGAATAGGGGGCGATCTCCGGCGCCTTGACGACGATGCAGTTACCCGCGGCCAGCGCCGGCGCCACCACCATCGTCGTGGCGAACATCGGCCCGTTCCACGGAATGATGGCGCCGACCACGCCGTAGGGCTCATAGGCGACATAGTCGTGCGCCGGACCGCCCCAGGTGCTGATCGTCCGGCCCTCGATCTTGTCCGCCCAGCCGCCGAAGTAGCGGAACTTCTGAGCCCCGTCCCAACCGAGATAGGATGTCGCCCCGATCGTCGAACCGTTCTCGATCGTCGAGAGCAGGGCAAGCTGCTGGCTGTTCTGCTCGATCAGCGCGGCGAGCTTGAACATGAGGTTGCGGCGCTGGTCGCCCGGAAGGGCGCGCCACCCCGGCGCCGCCTTGCGCGCTGCAGCCACCGCCGCGTCGACGTCCGCGACCGAAGCGAGCCGGACCTCTCCGGTGACCTGCCCCGTCGCCGGATAAATGTGCGCAATAGCCTGTCCGCCGCCCACGCTGGTCTTGCCGCCGGCGATCACCGGGTAGCGGGGGAGAATTGCGGCGTCGGGAGCCTGATAGCCCATGGTCTCATCTCTCCTGGGGGCGACCCGAGATCGGTTCGCCCTATCGTTCTCATCCACCCTGCAAACTGCCTAACGCGCATATAATAGCTTTGTCAATCGCCCATTCGGTTGACTTTAACGCCCCGCAAGCCAAGTAATATGCATATTGATAGCTTCCGAGCTGAGCGGCCTGCCCTTGGGGTGGGTTCCCGTTCTGATGGCGAGGCGGACTTCCAGCGAACCGCGATCGACAGCGGATTTCTGAGACTGAGGGACGGTGATGACCGGAGTTACGGGCCATTCGAAGGTTGCTGTCGTCACAGGCGCCGTAGGGGGTATGGGGGCCGCCGCTGCGAAAATGCTCGCTGCGGAGGGCTGGCCGCTTTTGCTGTGCGATCTGGATGTCGCCCGGCTTGAGGCTGTCGCGAAAGAATTGGGCGCGACGGCTCGCTCGGTGGAGATCCTTGCCGGGGATATCGGCGACGAATCTTATCCTGCTCGGCTCGAGGCGGCGCTCGCAGCCCGGGAGATCGGCGTCTTCATCCACACGGCTGGCCTTTCCCCGACAATGGCGGACGCGGAGCGCATCCTGCGCGTCAATTTCGACGCCACGGCGCGGTTGGTGGACGTTGCGCGTCCGAGGATGAGCGAAGGCGGCTGCGCGGTCCTGATCGCGTCTTCGGCCGCCCACATGGTGAAGTCGGATGAAATCGATCGAGCCCTGGCGGAAGCCGTCGCTGCCCGCAGCTCAGCGGCGTTGCTGCCTTTGACGCCCCGCCCGGAGATGGCCTATCCGGCCTCCAAGCGCGGGGTCATTCGGCTCGTCGCTCATGAAGCTGCGGCCTTCGGCGAGCGTGGGGCGCGGATCGTCTCGATCTCGCCGGGCCTCATCGACACGGCCATGACACGCGCCGAGCAAACCGCCAGCGAGCAGATGAAACAGATGCTCGCCCGAACGCCGCTGAAGCGCCTCGGCGCCGCCGAGGAGATCGCCTCCGTCGCCGTCTTCCTCTGCTCGACGGGCGCATCCTATGTCACCGGCTGCGACATCCGCGTCGACGGCGGAACATTGGCCGCGCTTGGATTGTGACCCCCTGAAGAATTCGCGTTGCGGGTCGCATCATGCGCAAAAAATGCTTTTAGGAGAGTGGGATGCTGGAAGGGCGCCATTATCAGAACGCCTATGTGACGCGTGACATAGACAAGTGGGTCGGCGGTCATGCCGCCCGACGGCTACCCCACACGCCATAGGCCGCCACGGCCGCGAAACAGATCGCCGGCAACAGAAACGCTGTCGGGGTTCCATAGACCTCGGCGATCCGCCCCATCGGATACGGGAGCAGCACCCCGCCGCCGATCGCCATCACCATCATCGAGGCGCCTCGCTTGGTGGAGGCCCCGAGCCCGGAAACGCCAAGTGTGAAAATGGTCGCGAACATGGTGGACATGAAAAAGAACACCGAAACCAGCGCCACGGCCGAGACCTTGGTGATCCCCAAGGAAACCACCAGGCAAAGCCCGAGGTTGATCAGGCCGTAGAGGGTCAGGACGGTGCGCGGCGAGAGCTTGAGCAGCAGGGCCGTGGTGGCGAAGCGGCCGATCAGATAGGCGGCGGTGGCGACCGACAGCAGGAAGGCGCCGTCGCGCGAGGTCATATGGGGCCAGGTTTCGGTGACGAGGTTGATGAAAAACGCCCCGATGCCGACCTG
>FTFU01001643.1_pt1 | contig 14353 bp, 12 predicted proteins | sample 1640511 | NCBI WGS metagenome assembly FTFU01 (sample SAMEA3914789, study PRJEB12502) | metagenome | biome: forest; material: soil | place: Canada | collected 2011-07-03 | depth 0.3 m | reverse complement strand
CCGCATCGCCAAGGTGATCGCCGCAGGCAAGGCGCTGAAAGCCCGCGATCAGAAGCTCTACTACCGCATGAAATATGCGGTGATCACGGCCCTTCTCGCCCTGCTGATCGGCTGGCCGACCTTGAACGCCTTGAGGCTGATCTTGAGGCGCTGATCAGGGGGCCGGCGGCCCTCGGCGACGCCGTTTGTCCGGCCCATCAACCAGCTGCTGGATCGGCGTCTTGGGCAAGTCCGCCCGCGCGATCGAGCCCGAATGCGACTTGTCGATCTCATCGAAGCGGCGATCGACGGTGCGCAAGAACTCATCCAGCGTGATGCGGCCGGACAGATCCAGATCCGCCGCCGCCACAGGTTCGGGCTCGTTGGTCATCTCATAGGGCGCCGCGCCCTCGAAACCGCCTCCATCACCTGACCCTGGGCCATCACCACGGCCAGGCGGTCCGCCACGCCCCGGTCCGCCGCCGCGTGGTCCGCCGCCGCGGCCGCCCCGCGATCCGCCGCCCTCCGGCCCGCCCGGCGCCTCGTCGCGCCGGGGGCCGCCGCCGAAATAGGCGCCCAGGATTTCAGGGACCATCTTCTGTTCGTAGTCGCCGACCTCGAAGGAATCGATCACGCCATCGTGGTTCGCGTCGAGCTTGCGGAAAAACGCCGCCGCGTCGGCCCGCGCTTCTGCACGGGTCAGCCGGCCATCATGGTCGGTATCGGCCTGGGCGAACCAGGCGGCCGAGGGATAGGGCTGACCCGGCTCCGCGCGGAACGGTTGGCCGCTCAGGCTGATGAAGAGTTGCGGACCGCGCGGACGCGGAAGCGGCCCCCCTCGCCCTCGATCCGGCGGCCCGTCGGAGGCGCAGGCGGCGAGCAGTGTGGCGGCGAAGCACGATACGGCGAGCCCGGCGTCTCGAACCCGCACCCTATTCAGCCGGCGGGGGCGGCGGAGGGCCCATGCCGTCGGAGCCGTCTGGACCTTCCATGGCGTGGGGGCCATCGCCCATCGGCCCGTGCTCGCCCATGCCGCCGAATTCATGCTCGCCGTGGCCATGGCGCATGGCCCCCAGGGCGTCGAACGCCTTCTGCTGCTCAGGACTCAGGGCGGCGTAGAAGGTCTTCACCGCCGAGGCATGGCGCTGGAACGCGGCTTGATGCTCGGCCATCTTGGCGGCCATGCGGTCAAGCCGCTGCGGGGTCGTCAGGCCGGCCATCTCGCCGGGGCCGCGGTCCATGTCATGATGATCGCCGTGTTCATGATCGTCATGTGCATGATCGCCTTGTTCTGGCGGCTTCATCGAAGCGATGAAGGCCTGGAAGGCCGCTTCCTGGTTGGGATGGATGTTGAGTATGTCGTGCAGGGCGTGGATGTGCGCATCCATCCGCTGGCGCATGTGCTCGCGCCACTTTTCCCCCATGGCGGCGGGAGGCGAGGCGGGATGTTCCTGCGCGGCGACGGCGGCGGCGCTGGACAAGAGCACGGCGCCGGCGGCCAGCCCGATCAGCGCAAGAAGAGGACGTTTCATCAGCGCTGTTCCTCGCGATGGTTGAGTGGCCCTGCATAGCTCGCGCTTGTTGCCTCGGTGTTGCCGAAAAAAGGCGCTGCGTTGCCGTCTGGACACGAAGGTCGATCGAGGCCGAGGTCGCGGACCACGGCCGCAAGAAAAGCGCTGCTTCATCGGACCTGAGGCTGGAGCCCCAGGCGCAAAGCCACTAACTGCCGCTGATGACCTTTGCGACTCTTGAAGCCGCCCCCGCCCGGCCCCGCGGCCCGACCGCTTCGATCCTGCTGCTGCTCGTGGCCATGAGCGCGGTCCAGGTCGGCGCCAGCCTCGCCAAGCGGATGTTCGAAGCGGTCGGCCCGCAAGGCGCCGCGGCCCTGCGCCTGACCTTCGCCAGCCTGATCCTCCTGGCCCTGGTGCGGCCCTGGCGCGGGCGCCTGAGCCCGGCCGAGTTGCGCGCCGTGCTGGCCTATGGCTTGGCCCTCGGGACCATGAACCTCTTCTTCTACATGGCGCTCAAGGCCCTGCCCCTGGGTCTCGCCGTGGCCATCGAGTTCGCCGGCCCGCTGGGCCTGGCCATGGCGACCTCCCGGCGCAGGCTGGACCTGCTCTGGGTGGCGCTGGCCCTGGTCGGCATCACCGTGCTGCTCCTGCTGCATCAGGTGACGGGCGCGGTGGATCCGATCGGCGTCGCCTTCGCCCTCGCCGCCGGCGGCTGTTGGGCGGCCTATATCTGGTTCGGCCAGAAGCTCAGCGCGCTTTTGCCCAGCGCCCGGGCGACCGCGCTCGGCACCTGCGTCGCGGCCGTGGTGGTGATCCCGGTCGGCGTCATCCACGCCGGAGCCAGTCTCTTGAACCCCGCCCTACTGCCGTTCGCGGCGGGCGTGGCGCTGCTCTCCAGCGTCGTGCCCTATTCCCTGGAGATGGCTGCGCTCAAGCGTCTGCCGACCCGCACCTTTGGAGTCCTCATGAGCCTGGAGCCCGGCCTGGCCGCGTTTTCCGGCCTGGCGCTGCTGGGCGAACGGCTCAGCCCGACCCAATGGCTAGGCCTGGCCTGCGTGGTTGCGGCCTCGCTCGGGGCCGCGACGACCGCACGAGCAGAGCGTTAGGCTCCATCGGCCGCAGTCAACAGCAGTTCCAGGGCCTTCGCCGCAAAGGCTTCCATGTTGGCGGCGCGGTCATCGCCGCCGGTCTCGAGCGTGATCGCCATCTCCACTGGACCTGAAACAGCGATGCAGGTGTGCCCCGCAGCGTCGCCATAAGGATTGCCGGTCGGGCCGGCCGCGCCGGTCTCGGACACGCCCCAGCTCGCCCCGAACTGCTCGCGCACGGTGCGGGCCAGCAGCAGCGCATAGGGCTCACTGGCCGAACGCATTCCGGCCACCGCCTCGCGGGGCAGGCCAAGCAGCCGCATCCGGGCCTTGGCCGTGTAGACCACGGCGCCGCCCAGGAAATAGGCCGAGGCGCCGGGCACGGACAGCAGGGCTGCGGAAATCAGGCCGCCCGACGAAGATTCCGCCACGGCGACCGTCTCCTCCCGCGCCTTCAGGCGTTCTCCTACCATCGCGCCCTGCGACACCAAGTCCCGCCACATTTTCGGCCTCCATGAATGGTTCCTGACAGCGTCGCCCACCTGCCGTTAAGCTGCGTGAGTCAAGGATGAGGGCGTCCTTGGCGATCATTGACCGTAACTTACGTCACTGGTCTCTCACAGGACGACAAGTATTTGTTTCTGGAAGGATTTATCAGCCGCCTTCGGCAATGCCGCGGGTGAAGATAAAAACCCTGTCGAGCTGGGGAAACCGCCGTGTCGATCGCTGAGGAATATCTCGTCGAGCACTATCCCAATCGCGCCGAGAAGCTGGCCGATTGGTGGATGCACGTCATCGGCATCGCGGCGGCGGCCCTGGGCGGAGCCGTGCTGGTGGGCCTGGCGGTAAGCACCGGCCATAGCCGCGGCCTGACGGCGGCCACCAGCCTCTACGCCCTCTGCCTGATCGCCATGCTGGGCTGTTCGGCGGCCTACAATCTGAGCCGCCCGTCGCAGGCGCGGCCTTTCCTGCGCCGCCTGGACGAGGCCGGCATCTTCATGATGATCGCCGGCTCCTACACCCCCTTCACCAGCCAGAGGTTCACCGGCGACTGGGCGCTCGGCATGACGGCCCTGGTCTGGGCGGTGGCCCTGGCCGGGGTGGCGGGCAAGCTCTTGGTCAAGAAGTCGCCGGACTGGCTGTGGACCGCGATCTATGTCGCCTTCGGCTGGCTGGCGGTGTTCATGATCCGGCCGCTATTCGTGGACGTGCCCACGACGGCCTTCGTCCTGCTGGTGGTGGGCGGGCTGATCTACACAACGGGTACGCTGGTGTTTCACAGCCAGCTGCCGTTCCGCCGGGCCATCTGGCACGGTTTCGTCCTGGCCGCGGCCAGCCTGCACTATGTGGCGGTGTTCACCGGCGTGGTGCTGGCGGCGCACGCCTGAACCGGGCGCCGCCGGCGAACTGGAGGGCGACCGTCAATGGTCGCCCTCCAGTAGGCGCATACGCTTAGAACTTGGCCGAGAGCGTAGCCAGGATCTCACGCCCGGCCTGGAAGCTGTAGAGGCCGCTGTCGTTGATATTGTAGAGCTGAATCCCAGAGAACGCGGTGATCGCCCGCTTGTCGGCGATGTTGAAGACTTGCAGCTTCACGGCGTAGTGGCCGAAATCGTAGGCCCCCGAAGCGTCGATGGTGTCGTAGCCAGATAGGCGATTGGCCAGATTCTTACCCGGCACAGTTAGATTATCGTAACTCGCGACATAGGCGCCCGACTGCTTGTAGGTCAGAGAGGCATGGATCGGGCCGTGGCTATAGAGCACGCCGGCGGCGTCGGTCCATTTCGGCGCGTTCGGAAGCGTCTGCGCCGGGTTCGCCTGAGTGACTGAGTTCGTCGCGGCGGAAGCCAGTTGCTTGGCGCTGTTCAAGGAGCCGTTGACGAATAGGGTCAGGCCAATATCGAAATGATAAGCGACCTCGCCCTCAACGCCGTTATAGCGCGCGGTCCCGAAGTTGCAGAACCCCTTCGTAGTCGCTTGGCTGTTGGTGGGGGTCGGGTCGGGGATATTGCACTGTGCGACCAGATTGGTGGCGTCGATCTGGTAGACGTCGGCGTCGGCGGTGATGTCGCCATGGGTGTAGACGGTGCCCAGCTGATAGGAAATCGTCTTTTGCGGCTGAAGGGATTGCAGCGAAGCGCCGGTGGCGTAGAGGTCCGACAGCGACGGAATGAGGAAGCTGGTCGCGACCTGGCCATATAGAGACCAATCCGGGCGGATCTTGTAGTTGGCGGTCAGGAAGTAGAGGGGTTGGGTGTAGGTGTTTGCCTCATGGAGCGGCTGGTTTCTGGAGCCGCCGAGCGTGTTTTCATTCGCCGCGTTGACCGTGCGCTTGAAATCGACGTACTTAAATCCCGGCGATAATTTGAATTTATCGGTTACATTCCACTCGAAATCGGCAAAGATCTGATACTGAAGCCACTTCGAATCTTCCTGAAGCTTTGCGTTCGTCGGGCCGGCCAAGTTTGGATACTTCTTGACCGTGAACTTGTAGTCAGGCACGCCCAGGGTCAGATCCTCGAACAGGTTATGGCGGTTGGTCGAGGAGCTTTCGACGATGCCGCCGACCTTCAGGGTGCCGAACGACCATTCCTTGTTCACCCGGACGACATCGCCCCAGACCCGATACTCGTTCAGCTTGTCATAACCGCCGATGTCGGTTTGCGGCAACGCGGAGGAGTTGGGCGGGGAAGTGGTTGTTGCGCCCACAATGCCGGTGATGTCGTTCACCGAGGTCGTCTTGTTGGCGTAGTAATAGGTGTAGAGCTGATTTTCAGCCGTCACCGTCGGGAATAGCTGCCCCTTGAGGTCAGCATATTCGAAATCGGTCGTCTTCGCTTCGTAGTTATATTTGTAGTAGTGCTCATCAGTCGGGATATTGTTCAGTGCAAAATTCTTGCCATAGGCCAGCGTTTGCTGGAAGGTTTCGCCTGGACCGGCATCCGCCAGGTTGAAGCGCGTATATTCGTGAGCGCCGAACAGCGTGAAGGTGGCCCTGTCGCCGATGGGCAAGACGAACTTGACCAGTTGGTTGGCCATGTCGCCGCCCGAGTGGGACAACTCGCCGTCGGATTGGCGCTCATCGAAGCTGAGCAACAGCTTGCCGCCGGCCAGTTGCGAAAGCGTCCCGGTGTTCAAGGTGGTGACCAGGTCCACGGTGTTGAACGAGCCGTAGGTCACCTTCTGGACGACGCCGAACTTGTCGGTCGCTTCCGGCGAGAACATGTGGATGGCGCCGCCGAAATTGGCTTGGCCGAGGTCGCCGGCTGCGCCCGGACCGCGGTCGACCACGACCGCGCCGATGGTGGAGGCTGGCCAATAGTCGGCCGGGTGGTGGGTCGGGTCGTTGGTGTCGCCGAACGAGATGCCGTCATAGGTCAGGTTGTACTGGCCGTCCTGGAAACCACGCAGCGAGGACTTGTTGTAGTCGCCGATGCCGCCGCCGTTGGTTGTGATGCCGGACATGCTGGGGGCGATCGCGGCCGCCGTGGTGTAGTCGCCGGTCTCGGGCGTGACCTGTTCGATGAATTGGCGGCTGATGATCGCTTCCGGCTGGGTCTGTTCCAGAGACGCCTTGGAAGGCGCTTCGGCCGCGGCCTTGTTCCGCTCGGCGGTCACGATGATGGTCGACACATCGGTGCCTTCCGCACCGGCTCCGGTCATGGTCGGAGCAGGCGCGCCGGCGGCCGCGTCGGCGGCGATGGCCGGCGCCCCGGCCATCAGCGCGGCCACGGAAACGGTGAGCGCCAGCGCGCTCGAAAGCGAATGTCTTGTCATCTACCCCTCACTTGATTGGCGCGGCCTGGAGCTGCGCTTGGTCGCGACGTGCGAACGCGGCGGGCTGCTTTGGGATGCCCTGGACCCGAACCACAGGGTCGACACCTCGCCAGCCAGCGCCGCCGTCGTCGTCGCCCGGCTATAGCCCGGCTGAGACGCGCCGCTTCAAGTGAAGGATTTGCGGGAGATTTGTGACGGTTCCAAGAATAGCATTTAAGGGCGTGATAATATTGCCGATTTCGGATCAGCCTGCATACTGCCTAGCGCGCGGACGCAACATTGAATCTTTTCAATCTTGGCGCCACTTGATCGGCCAGCGCCAGGATGTATTCTAAAGTTTCACTGAAAATCAGGGCTAGGCCGCCAGCGGAAACGCGATCCTGACCCGGAGACCCGGTTCGGCATCTTCCAGGCTGAGCCTGGCATGGTGACGGGCGGCGATGGCGGCTACGATCGACAGGCCCAGCCCCGCGCCTGGCATGCGCCGGCTGGGCTCCAGGCGGACGAAGGGTTTCAGCACGGATGCGCAATGGGCCGGCGGAACGCCCGGGCCGTCATCCTGCACGCAAAGCACCGCCTCGTCCGCGGCGGCTTCGACGCTCACAGTGATCGCCGCCCCCAGCGGCGTGTGCCGCAGGGCGTTTTCGACCAGATTCGCCACGGCCTGGGCGATCAACCGGCCATCGCCACGGACCCAGGCGGGGTCGGCGCGGATCTGCAAGGACCGGCCGCTCTCCTCGATGTCCGGACGAAAAGCATCGGCGACGCGGCCCGCGATTTCGGCAAGGTCGCTGGCCGTCACCGGCTTCGACCGCTCATCGGCGCCCATCGCCTCGATCTCGGACAACTGCAGCATGGCGTCGAAGGTGCGCAAGATCTCGCCGACATCCCGGTCGAGGTCGCGGATCGCCGTGAGCAACGCCGGATCGCCCTCCGCCTCCAGGGCCAGTCGCTCCAGCTTCTGGCGCAGGCGGGTCAGCGGCGTTCGCAGGTCGTGGGCGATGTCGGTGGAAACCTGCCTCACCTGCCCCACCAGCACGCCGATGCGGTCCAGCATGGTGTTGAAGGTCCCGGCCAGTTCGTCCACCTCGTCGCGCGGCGGGCCGGAGGACACCGGCGCGCGAACGCTCAAACGCCCCGCCGACACGGCCTGGGCGGTCCTGGCCACCGCCGCAATTCGTACCCAGTCTCTGCGGATGAAGATGGAGGAGACCCCGACGCAAAGCACGACGCCCAGGGCGCCGCAGGCCAGCAGCGTCAAGTTCACCGCCGCCATCTGCGCATCGCCGGAGGCCAAGGCTTCACCCGTGGACAGGACGGAGCCGTCCGGCAAGCGCTCGGTGAAAACCAGTATGCGCCCGGCTTCCTTGCCAGGGCCGCTCGCCACCCGGATCTTGGTCCACCCCGGCCCGCCCACGGTCGCGGGCATCGTCCCTGCCCGCACTCCGCCGTCCGGACCAACCAGACGATAATCGAACCCGCGCCAGAGGCGCGAGCGCTTGGCGATGGTGTGCGGCAGGTGGGCGGCGCCCCGCTGGAGGAACTCCTCCTCCAGCGAAGCGGCTTCGCCGCGAACCCTGTCGCGCGCCGCCTGTTCGTTGAGCCGTCCGATGAAGATGTGGGTGAGATAGCCCGCCACCGCGAACGCCGCGACGACGATCAGCGCCTGGGTCAGGACCAGCCGGACCCCCGTGCTGGACGCCAATCGCCGGCACAAAACACGGGGATCAGCGAGCCCCAGCCCCCCGGACCTCATTCCCCCGCCACCAGATAGCCCGCGCCGCGAACGGTCATGATCAGGGCCGGCTCGCCTGGCCCATCGATCTTGCTGCGGATGCGACTGATGTGGGTTTCGACGATGTTGGTGCGGGGGTCGAAGTGAAAGCCCCAGACCTGCTCCAGGAGCATGGTCCGCGTCACCAACTGACCGACATGCATCAGCAGAAACTCGAGCAGCTTGAACTCGAGGGGCAGGAGTTCGATCTCGCGATCGCCGCGACGCACGGTGCGCGCCAGCCGGTCCAGCACGAGGCCCCGCGCCTGAAGCTGCGTCCGCTCTCGCGGCTGTCCCTGGGCGCGCCGTATCAACGCGTTGACGCGGGCGTTCAGCTCCGCAAATGAAAATGGCTTGACCAGGTAGTCGTCGCCACCGCCCTCGAGGCCGTCCACTCGATCTGCGATGGCCCCCATGGCCGTGACGAACAGCGCCGGTGTCTGCACCCGGTCGCGACGCAGGCGCCGAACCAGCGACAAGCCGTCCAACTCAGGCAGCATCCGATCCACGATCAGGACATCGAAATCACCCGACGCGGCGCGTGCGAACCCGCTCTCGCCGTCCGCCGCGACCTCGACGATCCAGCCGGACGCGGCAAGGCCAGACGCCACGTGTGCAGCCGTCTCCGGCTCGTCTTCGACCAGCAGGGCGCGAGGCGCGCCGGGACGGACTTCAGCAGCGAGCTTCACCTGCATGTGCGACCAGTGCCGCCCCGAAAAGGCGGCCCAACCAAAGTCGATCGCCGCTCAAAACTAAAGTGATTGCAGCGAACCCAGACAAATTCCGTCGCCCAACCAACTGCCCGATGTCAAGCCATAGTCACAGCAATCCATTCGGCGGCAGGACGCCCCATTAAATCTTCAAGAAACCGTCATGTATTCTTCACGCAGGAGACATCCGAGTTGGGCGCCCCATAGGCGGCCATGATAGTCTTGACCGCTGAGGCCACGTCGGCGCGAATCTTCTCGGGGCTTGGCGTATCGATCAGGCTCAGGAGGATGCGCAGGTGGGTATCGCCGCGGCACAGGCTGATGAACTGCTCCGCCACCCGGCCAAAGTCCGCGACTGTCAGGGCGCCTCGGCGCGCGGCCTGCTCGAAATAGGCCGCAAGCCGTTCGCGGCCGATCGCCGGCCCCGCCTGATAGAAGGCCCGCGCCAGTTCCGGCGCCCGCTTTGATTCGGCCACCAGCACCTTGAAATTGCTGACCGCCCATTCGGAATAGATGTGGGACAGCAGTCCCTCGCCCACCTTCTGCAGCACCACCTCGACCGGCTCGTCGTCGGTGAGCGCGTGGTCGAAGGTGTCCTCCGCGATCCTCGAACAGGCCTCCTGAATATAGGTCGAGAACAGTTCGTCCTTGCTTTTGAAGTAGTTGTAGAGCGTGCCCTTGGATCCGCCGAGCCGTGCGGCGATGGTCGACATCGAGGCGGCCGCGAACCCCTCCTCCAGAAACACCTCCTGGGCGATCTTCAAAATCGCTTCGCGACGTTGATCGCGGCGGTTGATCGAGGGCGATTCAATCATATCTGACCATACCGTACGGTTTTTGCTCGACAGGCGAAATGAACGCCCTTATGACATGACCGTACGGTACGGTCAATTTTTTGGCGACAAGCAGGTATGAGCATGACATTCGAGCCGTCGAAAAAGCGCCGCACTCGACTGCAAGCGCGTCTCATTCTCTCCTTGGGCGCGGCCAGCAGCCTTGCCCTGGCCGCCTGCGCCAGCCTGCCCCCACCGAACCAGCCGGTCGCTTCCAAGCCCGTCAGCGCCTACGCCGCCAGCCAGAGCTTTGCGGCGCCGGCCGCCGATTGGCCGGCTGACCAATGGTGGAAGGCCTATGGCGATCCGCAGCTCGACCAGCTGGTCGCCGAGGCGCTCGCCGGCTCGCCGACCATGGCCGCCGCAAAGGCGCGGATCGAGCACGCCCAGGCCGACACCGGCGCCGTCCGCGCGGGCCTCCTTCCCACGTTGCAGGGCCAAGCGTCGGTGGCCGAAAGCAAACAAAGCTATCACGCCGGCATTCCGCCCCTCTTCGTGCCCAAGGGCTATAACGACACCGGCAGCGTGCGGCTCGACTTCAGCTACGAGTTCGATTTCTGGGGCAAGACCCGCTCGGCCATCGCCGCGGCGACCTCCGAGACCCGCGCCAGCCAGGCCGACGCCGCCGAGGCGCGCCTGACCCTCTCGACGGCGGTCGCGAGCGCCTATGCGGACCTCGCCCGCCTCTACGCGGAGCGCGACGTGGCCGAACGCTCGGTGCAGTCGCGCATGGAGACCCTGGACCTGGTCAACCGCCGGGTGACCAACGGCCTGGACGCCCAGGGGGAACTCAAGGAGGCCGAGGCCGGCGTTCCCGCCGCCAAGGCCGACCTCGCCGCCATCGACGAGCAGATCGCCACGACCCGCAACCAGCTGGCGGCCCTGGCGGGCGCCGGCCCTGATCGCGGCCTGACCATCGCCCGCCCGGCCCAGGCCTCGCTAAAAGCCTTCGGCCTGCCTCAGACCCTGGCCGCCGACCTGATCGGCCGCCGCCCCGACGTCGTCGCCGCCAAATGGCGCGCGGAGGCCGCGGCCAAGCGCATCGGCGTGGCCAAGGCCCAGTTCTATCCGGACGTCAACCTGACCGCCTTCATCGGCTACCAGTCGCTCTATCTGCGCGAGCTGTTCAAGGCGGGGTCGGATATCGGCCAGGTCGGGCCGGCGATCAGCCTGCCGATCTTCGAGGGCGGGCGCCTGAGGGCCAACCTCAAGGGCGCCGAGGCCGACTACGCCAGCGCCGTCGCCAGCTATGACGGCGCGGTCACTCAGGCCCTGCGAGACGTCGCCGACGCCGCCGCCGGGGAACGCGCCTTGGGCGAACGCCTGAAGGAGAGCCGCGACGCCCTCGCCGGCGAGGAGCAAGCCTACCGCATCGCCCGCCAGCGCTACGACGGGGGCCTTTCCAACTACCAGTCGGTGCTGATCGTCGAGGACCGGGTGCTGGCCAGTCGCCGCACCGTGGTCGATCTGGAGGCGCGCGCGTTCACTCTGGATATCCAGCTCGTCAAATCGCTCGGCGGCGGCTTCGCCGACGCCGGAACGCAAAAGAAGGGCGGCGGCTTCGCCGACGCCGGAACGCAAAAGAAGGGCGGCGGCTTCGCCGACGCCGGAACGCAAAAGAAGGCCGGCGGCTTCGCCGACGCCGGAACCCCAAGAATGGCCGGCGGCTTCGCCGGCGCCTGATCGCAACCCCTGTCCACGCCCGCTTCTAGGATCCCGTCATGGCCGATTCAGCCGTAACCCATCTTCAAGCCCCCGCCGTCGGCCTGGCGCCGCCCACAGCGCAGCAGACCGCCAAGGCGCGGCGCCAGCAGCTGTTCCTGGCCCTGGGCGCGGTGGTGCTGGCCGCGGCCGCTGCGGCGGGCCTCTACTGGTTGCTGGTCGCCAGCCACCACGAGGTCACCGACAACGCCTATGTCGGCGCCGACAGCGCGACCCTGACGCCCCAGGTGGCCGGCCAGGTGGTCAAGGTCAATGTGATCGACACCCAGGTGGTCAAGCAGGGTGACGTGCTGGTCCAGCTGGACGACACCGACGCCAGGATCGCCCTGGCCCAGACGCAAGCTGAGCTCGGCCAGGCCGAACGCAAGGTGCAAGGCTATTTCGCCAACGAGCAGGCGCTGCAAGGACAGGTCGCCGCCCGCGAGGCCGACATCACCCGCGCCGACGCCCAGATCGCCAGCGCTACGTCCGATCTCGACCGGGCCCGCACCGAACTCGATCGGCGGGAAAAGCTGGCCTCGTCCGGCGCCGTCTCCGGCGACGAGCTGACCCAGGCGCAGAACCAGTTTCACACGGCCCAGGCCGCGTTGGCGCAAGCCAAGGCTGCCAAGGCCCAGGCCCTGGCCAACAGGACCGCGGCCAACGGCGCACGCGATATCAACACCGCCCTGATCACCGGCGTCGGCGCCGACCAGAATCCCGAAGTGGCCGCCGCCCGCGCCCACCGGGACGCCGCCCAACTCGACCTGGACCGCACGGTGCTGCGCGCGCCGATTGATGGGGTGATCGCCAAGAAAGACGTCGCACTGGGCCAAAGGATAGCTGTCGGGGCCAATCTCTTGACTATCGTCCCGGTCACCCAGTCCTACGTCGACGCCAACTTCAAGGAGGTGCAGCTGCGCAAGATGCGGATCGGCCAGCCGGTGGTGCTGACCTCGGACTACTATGGCTCGGGGGTGAAGTTCCACGGCAAGGTGGTCGGCCTCGGCGGCGGCACGGGCGCGGCCTTCTCGCTGATCCCGGCGCAGAACGCCACCGGCAACTGGATCAAGATCGTGCAGCGCCTGCCTGTCCGCATCGCCGTCGATCCGGAGGACATGAGGGACCACCCGCTGCGCGTCGGCCTGTCGATGAACGCCGACGTCGATATCTCCCAGCGCTGATCTCCTCCCCCCCTCGCCTCAGGAGCACGGCCATGGCCAAGCCCCCCTCCGCCGCCCAGGACGACTTCGCCCCCATGAGCGGTTCCGGCCTCTGGATCGCCGGCACGCTCCTGGCCGTGGCCAACTTCATGGTGGTGCTGGACACCACCATCGCCAACGTGTCGGTGCCCAATATCGCCGGCGGCCTGGCGGTCTCGCCCAGCCAGGGTACCTGGGTGATCACCTCATACGCCGTGGCCGAAGCGGTCACCGTGCCTCTGACCGGCTGGCTGGCCCAGCGCTTTGGCGCGGTGAAGGTGTTGATCGTCGCCATGCTGGGTTTCGGCCTGTTCTCGGCCCTGTGCGGGCTCGCCCCCTCCCTCGGGGCGCTGGTGGTGTGCCGGATCGGCCAGGGGCTGGCCGGGGGGCCGATGATGCCCCTGTCCCAGACCCTGATGCGGCGGATCTTTCCCGAGAAGCTGCAGGCCGCGGCCCTCGGCCTTTGGGGCATGACCACGGTGGTGGGCCCGATCGCGGGGCCGCTGCTGGGCGGCGTCATCTGCGATACGATCGGCTGGCCCTGGGTATTCTTCATCAACGTGCCGATCGCCGTGGCCGTCAGCTTTTTCGCGTGGCGCATGCTGGCCAAGGCCGAGACGCGCACCCAGCGCGTGCCGGTGGACATCGTCGGCCTTGGCCTTCTGATCCTCTGGATCGGCGCCATGCAGATCATGCTGGACAAGGGCAAGGATCTCGACTGGTTCGAGTCGCCCTTCATCGTCACCCTGGCGATCGTGGCCGCGATCGGCTTCGCCGCCTTCATCATCTGGGAGCTGACTGACGAGCATCCCATCGTCGACCTTCGCATCTTCCGTCACCGGGGCTTCACCGCCTCGACCGCGATCATGAGCCTGACCTTCGGCGCCTTCTTTTCCACGGTGGTGCTGATCCCCCTCTGGCTGCAGACCAACCTTGGCTACACAGCCTTGTGGTCTGGACGGGTCATGGCCTTCCAGGGCGTGTTGGCGGTGGTGATGTCGCCGGTGGCGGCGCGCCTTTTGACCCGAATGGACCCACGCATATTGGTTTCGTTCGGCATCATGGTCCTGGGTGGAGTGACCCTGTGGCGGACAGGATTCGCCTCCAACATCGGCTTCTGGGGCCTGGCGCTGCCGCAACTGATCACGGGCTTTGCAATGCCGTTCTTCTTCGTGCCCATAACGAGCATCGGGCTCGGCGCTGTGGAGCCGCGCGAGACAGCCTCCGCGGCCGGCCTGATGAACTTCATGCGAACCACGGCCGGGGCCTTCGGCACCTCATTGACCACCACGGCCTGGGAGAATTTCGGCAACGAGCGGCACTCCGACATCTCCGGGGTCATGAACGCGCCGCAGGAGACCCTCGACCTGTTCCGGACCCTGGGCTTCAACAGCGATCAGGCGCTCAAGCAACTCGACGGCCTGGTGCAGAGCCAGGCGGTGATGCTGGCCACCAATCGCGTGTTCATGATCTGCGCCCTGGTCTTCTTAGCCGCCGCGATGGCGGTGTGGATCGCGCCCAAACCCGCCGCCGTCGATCCCGCCGCCGGCGGGCACTAAGGGCTCGTTGCCGAATAGATGCGTCGATCTGTTCGCGCTCCCTCAATCCGCTCGTTCCCGCGAAGGCGGGGATCCAGGTGAAACCCACTGAAATCCGGGGATGAGTCTGGATCCCCGCCTCCGCACCTAGTCTTACTGAGTCAGCCTGTCGCATCCCCCGAGACGGGTTGATGATTCACGCTTGGCGATTCGTTTCGGATTGCCTGGAGAGTGAGGATG
>FTFU01001664.1_pt1 | contig 14494 bp, 12 predicted proteins | sample 1640511 | NCBI WGS metagenome assembly FTFU01 (sample SAMEA3914789, study PRJEB12502) | metagenome | biome: forest; material: soil | place: Canada | collected 2011-07-03 | depth 0.3 m | reverse complement strand
GAAGATGCAGGAAGCCTTCCGCACCCAGAGCGTGGAGATCGGCCGCTCGTGGCCGATCTGGCCGACCGTCTCGCGCGTCACCGTCGGCTCGATGGACGATATGGACGCCTTCTGCGCGGCTCTGGACAAGGTCTGGACCTGAGGCCGGACTATTTATCCTCGATACTCCCATCTTCAACTTTTGGAATATTCATCGTGAATTCATCTCTGTTGGCGATGACTGGGGTATCGCCTGCAACACTCGTCACCCTGGAGCTCATACTAGCGGCTTCGGCGCTGATGAGCGGCCTTTCAGGTTTCGGCTTTTCGGCGATCGGCGCGCTTTGCCTGTGGCTGTTGCCGCCAAAGCTGGGGGTTCCGCTGTTGATGACGTTGTCGACCGCCAACCAGCTGATGTCGCTCGGTCAGTTGAAGGCCGACATGAAGCCCTTGCCGGAATGGTGGCCCGACGGTCCCGCCCCTTATCTCCTGGGCGGCTTCGTCGGCGTTCCGATCGGCCTGACCATTCTGCACGCGCTGCCGACCACGACCTTGATGGCGGTGTTCGGCGCCTTTTTGGTGCTCTACGCGGCCTACTCGATGCTGAAGCCGGATAGCCTGCATGTGGCGGTCAAGAGCAGCTGGCCGATCGCGTCCCTGGTCGGGTTGGCAGGCGGGATCATCGGCGGCTTCACGGCCTTTCCCGGCGCAACCGTGGTGGTCTGGAGCGGCCTGCGCAAGCTGCCCAAGAGCGAATCCAGGGCCATCGTCCAGCCCTATATCCTCGGCATGCAGATCGTCTCGCTGATGATGCTCGCGATCCAGCACCGCGAAACCTTCAACGCCGCCTTCTGGTCCTTGCTGGTGGTCACCATCCCCGTGGTCCTGCCCTGCACCCTGCTGGGCGTAAACCTCTACCGCTCTCTGTCAGACATTAATTTTCGCCGCATCGCGTTCATGCTCCTCGGAACCTCTGGCTGTGGCCTCCTTGCAAAGGCCGCCGGATCCATCAGCGTATTGGTGCTAATCGCCCGCGCGGCCACGCGCTGAAACGGTTTGGCGGTCGTCGCGGCAAGCTTGCCTTACGGGCAAACCCTCCCAAGGCAGGAGAAGCGGCCCCCTCTGCCGACCGCGCGAAGCTAGGCTATAAGCCATTGAGGCACCAGCAGCAGGTCTCCCTCTCCCTTGCCGATCGGAATGGCCGGCTTCTGGAAACTGGCGCGGCGCTAGCCGTCCGGCGGCAATGACGGGAACTGGCGAACAGCCTCTTCCAGTTGGATGTGCAACTCGAGTTTTGGCAGCCGGACGATGAATGCGGATCGGTCGGTCATGGACTGAAGTTCGGTCGTCGCAGGTGGTCGTAGGTCGCCGTCAGCCGGCTTAGCAGGTAGTCGCCAGCGGTGACGGGGGGATACTTCGGCGCCTGGCGCGGATCGAGATCGGCGGGATCGACCCGGGCGTCGGGGTTGGGGTCGAGGAAGAAGGCGATGGAATAGCGCTCCTGGGCCGGGATACTGACCCGGTGCGGCGTAGAGCGGTAGACGTCGTTGGTCCAGCGCATCAGGCAGTCGCCGATGTTACACAGGATCAGATCGCCCGTGTCGGCGACGCCCAGCCATTCGCCGCCGAGGCTGCGCACCTCCAGGCCCGCGACGCCGTCAGTCACCAGCAGGGTGATGTTGCCGTAGTCGGTGTGCTCGCCCGCCCCCGGTTGGGCCGGGGGTCCCGCGCCCGGAACGGCGGCGGGATAGTGCAAGAGCCGCAGCACCGCCGCGGGGCGATCGATCATGGAGTCGAAGAAGTCCTCGTCCTTAAGGCCGAGGTCGAGGCAGAAGCCGTGGTGCAGCACCCGACCGATCTCCAGGCAACGGTCGTAGTAATCCAGCATCAGCGCCCTCCAACCGGGCAGATCCGGCCAGAAGTTCACGCCGCGCAGGGGCCGGCCCTCGCGTATCTCCAGCGCGTCCGGCGCCAGCTCCAGGCCGATGTTGAACGCCTCCTTGCGGTCCACGCCCCGCGCCGGATCCAGGCTTTCGCTTTCCAGGCCCACATAGCCTCGGTTGTGTGGGGAACGTTTGATCGACAGGGCGTCCTTGTCGACCAGGGGCTGGACGAAGAAGCGCCGGGCGGCGTCGAACAGCGCGGCCCGCCGGGACCGGTCCACGCCGTGGCCCGTAATGCAGAAGAAGCCGATCTCGCGGCAGGCCGCCCCCAGACAGGCGGCCTCCTCGCGGCGTTCGGACGGGGACCCGTTTCTCAACTTCTCTAAATCGACGACGGGCAGTTTCAGCATGGGTTCAAAACTCTCGATCGATGCGCAGTCAGGCGCGGTCCTCAAGGATCAGGTCTGCGGCCCGCCAGGCCACGGCCATGGCTGGCGCATTGGTGTTGCCGGATATCGTCGTGGGCATGACGGAGCAGTCCACCACCCGCAGCCCGTCGACGCCGCGCACCCGCAGTCGCGGGTCCACCACGGACTCGCTTCCCTCCGGCCCCATGCGGCAAGTCCCGGTGCCATGCAGGCCGCACGTCAGCAGCCAGTGAGCCACCTCGAGGATTTCGTCGTCGCTCTGAGCGTCGGGACCTGGAAAAGTCTCTTCGCCCACAAAGTCGCGCAGCGCCGGTTGGCGGACGAAGCGCCGGACGGTTCGCACGAGTTCGATCGCGGCTTTGCGGTCGGCTTCGTCCGCGAACCAGTTGGCTGCCACCCGAGGCGGATCGTGAATGTCTGAGGACCGGATCGACACGACGCCGCGGCTCTTGGGCCGCAGATGAAACGCCACCACCGACAGTCCGGGCCGATCCTCGGTCTTGCCCCGGCCAGGCACCGGCTGGGCGCCCCGCGAGGTGATGAGCGACGCTGGCATGACGCCCAGCTGAACGTCCGGCCAATCCGGTTCGCCAGCCGTGGACAACATGGCGCTGACCTCTGGCAGGGTATAGGCCATGGGGCCCTTGCCCGAAGCGAAGTAGACCAGCGCGTTCTTCCACACCCGCCAGCCGCGGAACTCCCGGTTCAGGCCGAGCGCGCCATTCAGCCGAAATGTGAGGGTGAATATCATGTGCTCGACCAGGTTGCGGCCGACGGCGGGGTTGTCGCGCATCATGGGAATGGCGTGTTTGCGCAAAAGCTCGGCCGGCCCGATGCCTGACAGTTGCAACAGCTTGGGCGACTGCAGGACGCCCGCGCACACGATCACCTCCCGTCGCGCCAGGTAGGTGGTCACCACGCCGTCCCTGACGCATTGCACGCCCGAGGCGCGCTTGCCCTCGAACAGCACCCGCTTGGCCAACGTGTGGGTCATGACGGTGAGGTTCCGCCGATTGCGGGCCCTGCGCACGAAGGCGGTGTAGGCGCTCACGCGCCGCCCGCCGCGGTCCACCGTCATCTGGGTCATGCCGATGCCGTGGGTCCCGGGCTTGTTGACGTCCTTCAGCACCGGCAAGCCCATCTGCCGGCCCGCCTCCAGGACGGCTCGGATAACCGGGGACGCGTCCCGGTTGGCGGTCACCTGCATGGGGCCGGCGCACCCACGGGATGGATCAGCCCCCGGCTCGCGGTAGTCCTCCATCTCGCGGTAGCAACGTTCGAGGGCGCGCCAGTTCCAGCCCGCACATCCTTGCGCCTCCCATTGGTCGTAGTCCTTGGGCTGGCCTCGATAATACCAGGTGCCGTTGACGGCGCTCGAGCCGCCCAGGCCCTTGCCGTACATCCATTGCTCGTTCTTTGGCCGAAAGGGCTGCGGCTCGACCGGGAAAATCCAGAAATAGCGCGGGTTCGTGCCGAGCTTCATGTTGCCCCTCGGCATGGACAACAGCGGCGAGCGGTTCTGCGAGCCCGCTTCCAGGAGAAGTACGCGGCTGGCCCCATCCCGCGAAAGCCGTTCCGCCAGGACACACCCGGCCGATCCCGCGCCCACGATGATGTAGTCGAAGTCCATGTACAAACCCCAGGCGTAATCTGAAATTGGTCTGAGCGGCGCACGCCCCCCGCGCGCAGATAAGGCGGGGGCGGCCGACCTTGCGCAGCTTGCCGCAAACGCAGGGCGTTGTTCCGTGGCCCGGCTGGCGCGGGCCGATCACCAGGAATATTCGAGCCGTACGCCGTAGGTTCGTGGCGGATAGAACTCGTAGGCGTAGGCCACTGCGTACTGGCTTTCTTCGGCGTCCTTGAACACCACCGAGTTCTCGAGGTTGCGGACGAAGGCGGTGACCTTCCAGCGGTCGGCGGTCGGCTGGTAGGTCAGGAACGCGTCGGACATGGTGTAGCCCTTCTCACGCGTGTCCGGGAAATTGTAGAACGAGAAGTAGGAGGCGGTCTGAGCCTTGGACTGGATCCGCCCCGTCAGCGTTCCTTGGCGCACGTCCCAGCGATGCTCCAGCCCCATGCCAAAACTCCAGGCCGGCGCTTGCGGCGGCTGGTTCCCGGCCAACTGCACGTTCCCGTCGGGCAACAATTTCCCGCTGCCGTTCTTGTCAGGATCGCTCGGATCGGGCACCGACCGGAAATCGGTGTAACGGGCGTTGAGGTAGTTTACGCTGAAATTGAGCGTGCCGACCGCCGGGATCTTATAGATCAGGTCGACATCGGCGCCGTAGGTGCGGCTGGCCCCCGCGTTGAGGGTCAGCTGGACGGGCTGGCCGGAGGCCAGGAACGCGTAGGTGCCCACCTGCTGGTTGGTGTCGTCGTTGTGGAACAGGGCCAGGTTGAGCTGGACGGTGTTGTCGAGGAACCGGTTCTTGGAGCCGATTTCGTAGGCTTCGATCGTCTCGGGCTGGTAGGGAGCGCCGCCGAAGTTGAAGCCCCCGGCCTTATAGCCGGTGTCATACTTGGCGTAGAGCATGTTCCTTGGGGTCAGATCGTAGTCCAGTGCGGCATGGTAGGTCGCCTTTGAAGACGAGGCGCTGCCGTTCTGGTTCGCGTAGACGATGTTTGCAGTAATGTCACCGTAGAAGCCAGTCTCCGACTTGTAGTCCGAGGTGAAACGGAACCCGCCGGTCAGCTTCAGCTTGGGAGTCAGCTGATAGGACGCCTGGGCGTAGCCGGCCTCGGACTGCTGGCGGGTATGGTAGTTGAAGCCAAAGTACATGTCGGAGCCGCCCGTGGCGCCTTGGGTGACGTTCCCGCCCAGCATGTGGGACAGCTCGCTGAAATAGTAGCCGCCGACCTGCCACTGGAAGGGCCCGGGGGTCTTGGACGCGACTCGGATTTCTGCGTTGGCGGTGTCCGGATTCTGCGTCGGCGCCCATTGGTAGACGCCGGTCGAGACGCCGGGATAGAGGGTCTGGTCATCGCCCTGAGCCCACTTCGTCCAGTCGTAGCCGCCGAGCGCGGTGACCTCCACGCCATCGAAGTCGTACGCCAGATTGGCACGCAACTGCACGCTCGTGGTGCGTATGTAGTTTTCCGTTCCTTGCGGGAACTTCTCGCTGTTGATCTGGGCGGGCGGGTTGTGATTGAGCGCCCCGGTCGAGGTGTAGGCGAAGGGGATGTATTGGGTGTCGTCTCCTGATCCGGCCTGGTTGGTATATTGCACGGTCACCAGGCCGGTCAGGTTAGCGATCGGCTCGAAGGCGACCTCGACGCGCGCGGACTTGTCGTCCTGGTTGTCGCCCCGCGGCTGGGGGTTGTTGTCGCGATAGCCGTCATGAGAGGCGGACAGGAACGAGGTCCGCGCCTGGACCTGGTCGCTGAGAGGCAGGTTCAGCATGCCCTGCAGTTCCAGATCGTTATAATTGCCGAACTGGGCGCTGATATAGCCCGCGACGTGGTCGACCGGCTTCGCGGTGACGATGTTGATGGCGCCGCCGACGGTATTGCGCCCGTTCAGGGTCCCCTGCGGGCCGCGCAGCACCTCGATGCGGTCGATGTCGTAAAGGTTGGCGTTCAGACCATAGGGACGGTTCATGTAGAAGCCGTCCACATTGACGGTCACCGCCGGATCGCCGTTTTCGGTGGTGTCTTGGCTGGACACGCCCCGGATGGCGATGATCGACTGGCCTTCGGTCGTGGTGAAGTTGATGTCCGGCGCCACCGCGCTCAGAGAGGCCAGATTGGTGATCCCAGCGATCTTCACGGCGTCGCTGGTGTAGACCGATATGGCGATGGGGGTGGTCTGCACGTTTTCTTTCCGGTGCTGGGCCGTGACCACCACCTCCGAAAGGGCGGGCGCCGCCTGGGCCGCCGCCTGCTGCGGCAGGGAAAGCCAGGACCAGGCGCACAAGACAGCGCTGGACGACAGCAGAACCGGGCGTAGCCGCTCCCCCGAAAGGGCTCGCGCTGGTTTGGCCACTACAGTCTTGAACTGTTCCATGATCACAATCCCCCGATGCCGTCGAACTTGTGCAGTTGAGGTTGCTTGCGGCTCGGGGGTCGCGCCACCTGTGCATTCGCACAGCTGTCGTCGCAGGCATTGCGCTTCATTGTTCACCCCACAATGGGCGAAAAAGAGCGCCTCGCGCCGGGATCGCCGTCAAACCGAAGCAAGAGAAGGCGCCGGACCATGACGTTCGTCAGAAGAGCTTCCGATCTGAGCTATATCCAGACCGAGGACGGCGGAAAGCTTCTGGAGTTGACGGATCCCTCAAACAGCGCCGTGGCGGGCTTCAGCACGGCGCGCGCGCACCTGCCCGCCAAAACGCGCGCCACCCCGCACTGGCATGCGCGGACGGAGGAAGTGTACGTCATCATCAGTGGCCGGGCGCAGGCCTTCATCGGCGGGCAGCGGCATGAGCTCGGCCCGGGCGACGCCTTGTGCATACCGACGGGATGCATCCACTATCTGGAGAACACCACTTCCGAGCCGGTCGACTACCTCGCCATATCGTGCCCGCCGTACGCGGAGGACGATATGATCTACGACTTGTCCTCGGCCCCGATCGCGCCCCAAGATCCATCCTGAAGCTTCGCGACGGCGTTCTTCAGCCAATACACCCCAGACGAACCCCATCCGCAGCCGCCTGGGCGACGGTGGCGGCGCCGAGCTTCATGCGGGCGTTGGTCAGATGAAATTCGACTGTCCGCCTTTGCAGGCCCACGATGGTCGCCGTCTCCGACATGGTCTTGCCGCGCGAGATCCAGGTCAGGCAGAGCGATTCCTGGGGGGTGAGGTTTATTGCGTGGTCATCCGGCCGATTACCGCAAAGATCGCTGGCGGAAAACAGCATGTCCAGGCGCGCGCCGATCAAATAGAGCAGCGGCGATTGATAGGAGTCGGCGCCGACCACGTCCTCTTGTCCATAGCTGAACGTCAGGAACGCCTCCTGGCCAAATCCGTGGGGCAGCGGAACGTTTATGCCGGCGTTCACGCCAAACTGCGCCGAATCCTCCAGCATGGTCGTCCCGGCGCGGTCGTTCGCCAGACCGGCCAATCGGCGGGACCATGGCGTGATCTTCTGCGTCAACCGCGCCATCCGGCGAAAGGGGTCGGTGGCGCCGTAGCTCTGGGCCCGATAGCGCTCGTCCCAACCGTGGGCTCCGTTGGTAAGCGGAACGTCACCGCCGGCTGGAACATAGTAGAACCAGGTGAAGCCCAACGCCTTGGCCACGAGGGTCCCCAGTTGGTGGGGTGAATAGGCCGCCGGAGCAGCGTCGATCGCGTCCAGCGCAGCACAGTAATTGGGCGCCATGGCGATCAATGTCCCGCCGGAAGATCGCCGACTGGCCAAAGCCGCCCCGTACGCCAGCTCGGAGGGTTGCGGCGAAGCTGTGCAATGTCACAGCTGGAACGAGGTCGGGACGCCGCCATGATGTCCGCGCCCACGCTGGCGATCGTCACCGACCCCGATCTCAACCTGAAGTATATCATCCCCGCTCGTCCAGCTTTCCGGAGTCCCTGTGCAGACATCGAAGCTTCAAAAGATGGGTCACAAGGGAAACGTCGTAATCCAGGCCGTCGACGTGGATAAAATTTACCGACTGCCCGGCGGCGAGACATTCAAGGCCCTGGATTTAATCAGTCTCGACATTGCGGAGGGCGAATTGCTGGCGCTCACCGGTCCATCCGGGTGCGGTAAATCCACCTTGCTCAGGATGATCGCATCGCTTGAGGCCCCGTCGCAGGGCGTCGTGACCATCAACGGCCGGCCGCCCGCCGAGGTGGCCCGCCAGCACCGCATCGGCATCGCCTTCCAGGATCACGCCCTGCTGCCGTGGCTTACCATCCGGCAAAACGTGGAGTTGCCGTTTCGCATTGCCGGAACGCCGTTGAACGGCGCCAAGGTGGCTGAACTCCTGGCGCTCGTCGGCCTGGCCGATTTCGCCGGCGCGCGGCCCAAGCAACTGTCGGGCGGCATGCGCCAGCGCGCCGCCATCGCACGCGCCCTGGTGCTCGATCCCGACATCCTCCTGCTGGACGAGCCCTTCGCCGCCCTGGATGCGGTGACGCGGCGGACCCTCAATCTGGAACTGCAACGGATCTTGTCCCATCGGCCGGTGACGACGGTCCTGGTGACCCACTCGGTGGAGGAGGCGGTTTTCTTGGCGGATCGCGTAGTTGTGCTCAGCGGCCGGCCAGGCGCCGTCAAGCTGGTTCGCGATATTCCCTTCGAGCGGCCCCGCGATCGCAGCTGCCTGACCACGCCCGACTTCCATCGGGCTGCAGACGCCTTGGCGGCCGCGCTCGATGTCCAGGGGCCGCGCCCATGACGCTTCGGGCCGAACTCAGCCGGGCCGCGACCTTGACCACCGGAGTAGTGAGCTACGCGCTCATCTGGGAAGCTTTAGGCCATTTCCAGATCTTGGGGCGCGCCTGGCCGACGCTGTCCAGCATCTTGCGCTTCGGCGCGTCGGCGGAAAACGCCAAAACCCTGCTGACTGCGATCGGCCAGACGGCGCGCGAAGCGGCCATCGGCTATGTCATCGGAACGTGCGCGGCGGTGGCGCTGGCGCTGCTGACAATCATGTGCCGCCGCCTCGCCAGCGGCGTCCACCGCCTGCTCGCCATCGCCAATGCGCTTCCGGCCATCATCCTCGGCCCGCTGCTCATGGCGACCACGCCCCGCGCGGAGGCCCCCATCGCCCTGTCGGCCCTGGTGGTGACGTTCGGCGTCTTCCTGGCGCTCGTGACGGGCCTTCAGGCCGCCACGGCCAGCCACTTGGACCTGTTCGAGACGCTGGGGGCCTCGCGGGCGACACGCCTGCTTCGGCTACAGGCGCCCGCAGCCCTGCCCTACCTCATGGACGGGCTGAAGCTGGCGGCGCCGACCGCTCTGCTCGGCGCCATCCTCGCCGAGTGGTTCGGGGCGGATCGCGGCATTGGACCGATCTTCGTGGCGGCGATGCAGAACTACCAAATCGAGCTGCTGTGGTCCGCCGCTCTGGTCTGCGCGGCGGCCTCCATGGCGGCGTACGGCGCGCTCTCCCTCATCCAGAAACTCATACAGGAGAGGTTTGCTTGAATCGCACACGAGAAAGTGGCGGCATCCTTCCCGGGTTGGCGCGCCTCGTCGAAGCCAACTGGGCGGTGCTGGCGATCCTGGCAGGCTGGCAGGTCTGGATTTGGCTCGGTCATGTGCCTCCGATCGTCGCCCCCTCCCCCTCGGGCGTCGCCAGTACAGCGGTGACGAACTGGAAAATTATGCTGACCGCCTTTGGCCAGACGATCTGCACGGCCTTCATCGGACTCCTCGTAGGCGTGGCGCTCGGCTACGGCCTCGCCCTGCTCTCCTGGAGCAGCGGCTTTGTCGGCGGCCTGCTCCTGCCCGGCTCGATGATCGCCCAGAGCATCCCCGTGGCGGCGATGGTTCCGGTGATTGCGCGGCTGGTCGGCTACGACGTGAAGACCGTGATCGCCATCGCGATCCTGATCTCGTTCTTTCCGACCTATGTCCTGGTCCGCGCCGGCCTGGACCGCGCGCCGGCCGGCGCCGAAGATCTGTTCACCGCCCTCGGCGCCACGCGCCGCAAGCGGCTGCTCAGCTTGGCTATTCCCTCGGCGATGCCCAGCCTGCTGACAGCGGTGCGGCTATCCATCGCCAACAGCATCCTGGCCGCCCTGGTCGCCGAATTTCTCATGGGCACGGAAGGGCTGGGCTTCCTGATCGCCTCCTCGGCGCCGAAGATGGATCTGCGCACGGGCTGGGGGGCCGCCATCCTGGCCATGATCGTCTCTGTTGCGATGTTCGCTGTGACATCCGCCGCCGAACAAAGGTGGCGGCAACGATGGATATGACCAGCGCCGGATCCCCGCCTCTCCGACGCGCGCCGACGCGGCGCTGCGTAATAACCGGACTGTCGACCTCGGCGGCCACACTCGCGGGCTGTGCTCCGGCGCGCCCAAAGGCCAGCGGCGCCATCCGCATGCAGCTCGGCTGGCTGAAGACCGTCGAGTTCGGCGGCTTCTGGCTGGCGGATAGTCGGGGCTATTACCGATCCCATGGGCTTATGCCGATTTGGCTGAGCGGCGGTCCCAGCATCGCGGCGACCCCGCCGCTGATCGCCGGCGGACAGGCGGACCTCGGCATAGACCAGTTCATCACCGTCATCGACGCCGTCGTGCAAGGCTGCGACATGGTCGCCCTCGGCTCGGTGTGCCAGGAGAATCCGGCAGGCATCCTCTCCCTGCCGAAAAATCCGATCACAAAGGCGCACGACATCCTCGGAAAACGGATCGGCGTCATGGGCAGCGCCAAGCCCATAATCGACGCGCTTTTGCAGATCAATGGATTGCCGGTCGACTATACGCCCGTCCCGGTCGGCTTCGATCCCACCCCGCTCATCGAGGAGGCTTGCGACGGCTATGTCTGCTTTGTGACCAGCCAGCCGATCATGTTGAAGCTCAAAGGCATCCCCTATGTGACGGCGACCTACGGCCAGCTTGGCATGCCAAGCTATGCAGACACGCTGTACGCCGACCGCAGCTACATCGAAGCCAATCGCCCCCATCTTGTGAACTATCTGACGGCGACCCTGCGTGGCTGGAATGATTTCCTACAGGCCCCTCGGGACGCGGTGGAGCTCACCCTCTCCCGCTACGGTCGCGACCTCGACCTCAATCCAGTTCTGGAGACCGCCTATGCCTCTGAGATCGTTCCTTTCATCGCCGCCAAGGGGACGAGGCTCCTCTCGATGTCCAAAGAGCTCGTCGCCGGGCCCATCTATGAGTTCTGCAGACTGACCGGACGCGGGAACCTTCCACCCGTCGACAGATTGGTGGACTTGTCGCTGCTGGAGGAAGCGCGAGCACGGCTTTGATCAACCCTGATCGCCTGGATTGTTTAGGTTTCTTGGACACCCGCTAATTAGGCACGGGGATGGGGTCGCCCACGAAGGCGGGTGTCCGAGAAACCTAAACACACGCGCCCTCGCCGTTCGCTCCGGTGATGTCCGCTATGCGGAAACAAGCGCAGCGTTATGCTGAATGCTAAGGACGCAGATTCCTGGCGCCCCGCCAAATGGACGATCCCACCAAGATCGATCCCAGGCCTCCGCATGGCCAACAAACGATCTCCAGCACCGCGGAGCTGAACGCCACCTGAGCAGCCGCCATCAGTTGCCCCCTCCTACCTGTTGGAGCAGATTGCGGCGCGCCCGACTCTGCATACTCGTCGGCTGGCCGCTGCTGGCGGACAACTGACGGCGATTGAGACTGACGAGGAAATTCCCGCCATGAACGACTCCCATAGCGACCCCACTCTTATGATGCGCCGTTCGTTCCTGTGGGCGACCGCTGCTGCTGCGGCCATGCCGATCTTGACCGAAGCAGACCTTGCCAACGCGAAACTCGCCTCCCAAGCGTTTGGCGTGCTGCCGCCGGACGCAGTGATCATCAACGCCAATGAAAATCCGCTCGGCCCGAGCCAGGCCGCACGCGACGCCATCACCAAGATCCTGTCGGTCAGCGGGCGCTATGACCGGAACGGCGAATTGGACGCCCTCACGAGCGAATTCGCCGCCATGCACGGGCTCAAGCCGGAGAATGTCGCGGTCTACGCCGGTTCGTCCGAACCGCTGCACTACATCACCCTGGCCTTCACCTCGCCAACGCGCAGCCTGGTGATGGCGGATCCATCCTACGAGTCGGCGGCCTATGCCGCGACGTTCTCGAAGGCCACCGTGCACAAGACGCCGCTGACCTCGACATTCGCTCACGATGTTCGGGCGATGGTGGCGGCCGATCCGAACGCCGGACTGATCTACATCGTCAACCCGAATAATCCGACCGGCACCATCACGCCCCGGGAAGACATCCTCTGGGCCTTGGAAAACAAGCCCCCCGGGGCGATCCTGCTGGTCGACGAGGCCTATATCCACCTGTCCGACGAGCAGCATGTGCTCGACCAGGTCGCGGCTGGGAAGGACATTATCGTTCTCCGCACCTTCTCGAAGATCTTCGGCATGGCCGGCTTGCGTTGCGGCCTCGCGATCGGCCGCCCCGACCTGCTGGAAAAGCTGCAGCCCTACTATCAGAACGCCATGCCGGTGACCGCGCTCGCCGCTGCGCGCGCCTCTCTGGCGGACAAGGACCTGATCCCCACGCGCAAGAAATGGATCGCCGACAGCCGCGCGGAGACCATCGCCTGGCTCAAAGCGGGCGGCTACAAGCCGGTCGGTGTCTCGCACTCGAACTGCTTTATGATCGACACGGGCCGTCCGGGGAGCAGCGTGATCGCCGGCATGCGTAAGGAAAAGGTCTATATCGGCCGGCTTTGGCCGGTGTGGCCCAACGCCGTCCGCATCTCGGTGGGCACGCCCGAGGACATGGCCAAGTTTCGGGTCGCCTTCAAGACCGTCATGGATGCTCCGCCCGCCATGGCGTCCGCCGCTGACCGCTTCGACGCGGACGGCAGGATCGTAGGGACTGGCGGGAAGATGTTCCTTTCCTGAGATTAACCGCTACGGCCCCAAACCCGCTTGCACGCCATGCTCGATCGGACCTGAATCCGATCGAGCGCTCCGTCGACAGAGCCCGGTAGGCGCCTGATCTGGAAAACCTTTCGTACCGACCCCAGGGGTCATCGCGGCCCACGAGCATTTCAAAAGTTGGGCAGGGTTGACTTCCGCCCGCCCTCATCCGGTCTCGGACGTGCGCACCCCGGGCGTCGGCGCCACGCCTCCTATGCCGATCAGATCGCTGTCCTGCAGGCCGGAGCGACGAGGGCGGGCGGCGCCGTTCCCTATTCGAAGCTCTTCCTGACGTTCGACCTTGCGGGGTCCGGGGCCGGTGACGCCGTATTCGTCAATCGCCTGTTGAGACAGGGCCCGTTGGCGGCGCCTCAGGCGGTGTGGTTCTGGAACGATGGGGCGGCAGCCTGCAGCAGCGCCGTCAACGCCAAGATCCAGGCCGTGCTGCAGGGACGCGGCGGCGCGTAACCGCCGTCAGCTGTTCAGCGAGCGACGGCCTTGAGTTCGGCCAGGCGCGTGACGCCTTCCGCCCGCTGAGCCGGGTTCATGCGCGACTCGACCGCGTCCAGCTCCGCCCCCGCCTTGGGCTGCCCCGCATCGCGGGCGAGGGCCAGATGGGCCCAGGCGCGCGGCAGGTCGCCGGCGGTCCCAACCGCAAGGGCGTAGGCGCGGCCGACGGCGTAGTGGCAGGCGCTGCGGCCCGCCTCGGCGCAACGCTGGTACCACGAAAAGCCCTTGGCGGGGTCCTGGAGCGGCGGGCTCTTGGCCAGGAACATGTGGATGTCGCCCAGCCCCTGCATGGCCGACATGTCGCCCTGGTCGGCCGCGCGCGTCTGCCAGAGGATCGCCTCGTCGAACGACGGCGACCAGCCCTTGACGGCGGCCAGGGTGAGATATCGGCCAAGCGCCGATATGGCCTCGCGATCACCGCGGTCGGCGGCGACTCGCACGAGCTGTTCGGCGGCGGCGGCGTCGGAGGGGCCGCCGATTCCGCGGGCCATCAGGCGCGCCAGGGCGAGGCTGGAGGCCCCGTCGCCCAGATCGTGGCCGCGGCGGAACAGCTCGCGCGCCTTGTCGGGGGCGGCGAAGCCGGCTGAGCCCGTCAGATAGGCGCGCGCGAGCAGGCGAGCAGCTTGGGCGTCGCCGGCCTGGGCGGCGCGCTGCAGCCACTCGCGCCCCGCGGCCGCGTCGGCCAGAACGGCCCCCGGCGGCGCCATCCGCGCCAGGCCATAAAGCGCCATCGCCGCCGGCAGGCCTGCGTCGGCGGCGGTCTTCAGCTTGATGAAGCCGGCTTCCGTCTCGGCGGTCCCGCCGCGCCCGAGCGCTGCAAGGCCAGCCGCCATCTGCGCCCGGGCGCCGTCGGGTTCGCCCGCGGCGGCCGGGGGGACTTTGTAGTCGGCGAGGACCGGCGAAGCCTCGCCGCCCTCTCCCAGGGCTTGGCCGAGGGCCGCGGCCCTGGAGTCGAACGACGCCTGGTCCGCAGCCGCCTTCTGCTCCGGGGCCGGCGTCTGGGGCGCCGGCTGGGCCGCCGGGGCGGCGGCGAAGGCGGACGGCAGGCCGAGGCTGAACGGGGCGGCGCCCGCGTGCGGACCGAGGTTGGAGGAGAAGGCCAGGCAGAGCAGGGTCAGCCAGCCGAAGAACACGAAATTGGTCAGGAAGCGGAAGCCGCTG
>FTFU01001585.1_pt1 | contig 14583 bp, 12 predicted proteins | sample 1640511 | NCBI WGS metagenome assembly FTFU01 (sample SAMEA3914789, study PRJEB12502) | metagenome | biome: forest; material: soil | place: Canada | collected 2011-07-03 | depth 0.3 m | reverse complement strand
GTTCAAGGTCGCCGAGGGACATTCGGCGAAAGGCAGGACGCGCGGATCGGCCTCGATCGACAGGATCTGCAACGAGACCGGGTCAGCCGTCACGGCCAGACGATATTCGTGCAACGCCATGCGGCCGCCGTCGGGGGTGGTGGCGCTGTCCTGAAACGCGGCGTCAATGACGATGACGTCGCCCATGCTGACGTCGATGCGCCGCGCGCGCCGCATGGCCACCCCCTCATGGTCCGGGAAGGGGTGCCACCCCTCGGGATCGTCGGGGTGGCGAAGGTCCGGCGCGGGCGCGCCACCCGAGGTTTGGGCTATGCGATCGGGATCGAGGGCGCTGGAACCCGGGCGAAATCCAATGCACACCCCTTCCATATTCAGCGCCTTCGCCATTCCGGCGTCGCTCGCAGCCCGCCGGGCCGATCCGAGCCAATCATCCGTCCATTGCGACCAGGCCCAGCCCGCGACCAGGCTCGCGCCGGAGATGTCGTCCAGCAGCAGGTAGAGCGGCGTGGCGTTGCGCCGCTCTTCGGGCATGACTTCATCAAGGGCCGCTCGCAGATGGCTGCCGCCGCGATGTCCAACGAGAAGCGCCGCCTTGTTCCGCGCAGGTTCGGTCGTGATCTCGGCGATCGTGCGATCCGGCTTGAGCAAGGCGCGAAACCCGTCCTCCGCGCAGATCGTCGGAGCGCCCTCGGATCGAGGCGTCACCACATCGCGAGCCCTGCCCCTAAGCAGCATCTGGCCCCACCGCCCATCGGGCCAGGTGACATCGATGCTGGAGGTGCGGCGGGCGGAGCCGGCCGGCCGCGGCGGCGCATGACCGGCAGTCCGGCGGGGCGGCGGCTGTAGAGCGACTTGTTGAGCCTTCACGACAATCTCCCTGACAACGCCGCGACGGCGGCGCTGTCTGCTAAGCGCCCCGCCGGGTCATCGCGCTCTGGTCGGCGCCATCGAGTTCGACCGGTTCGCCCGAGCGGCTCGCGTTGAAGTCTTGAATCGCGGCTTCCATGGCCCGCCGCAGGAAAAGATAGAATCTGCCCCGCTCGGCGAGCCGCACGGCGGCTTCTCCCGTGGCGACGGTCGACGCCCCGTTCTGGAGCAGGGTCCCAAGAGCGCCGAGCAGGGAGCCTTGTTCCTGAAGCGGGGAGCCGAAATTGTCGGAGGCCCCATAGAGAGCCCGCTTGCTGCCGGGCTCGCCGTAGCGTCGCGCATGTCCGAACCGCTCCAGCAGGCGCGCCGCGTTCCAGGACCCGACCTTGCTCATCTCCAGATCGGTGGCGATCTGATCGAGGCTGACCGGAGATTGCTTCAGCAGCAGATAGCCGAAGACCCGGCCCGCGCTCCCCGGCATGCCCCAGGTCGCGAGCAGCGAAGCCACCTCCTGAATGAAGCGCCGTTCGTCGTCCGATATCGCGCGTTTTACTATATTTATCATTTTATGAATATACGAAATATACCTTCTTGGATCAAGATGGCGTTGAGAGGAAGCGCTCGAGGCGCGTTTCGCCCCGGGGGCTGAACTCGCAGCGCCCCGGCCGTCAGACCGAAATATTGTAGACCTTCGCGGCGTTGCCCGAGAGGACCTTGACCTTCTCGGCCTCGGTCAGGCCCGTCATCGCCTGGTCCATGTCGTCGACCGGATAGAGGCAGACCGGGTGCGGGAAATCGGTCTCGAACAAGACGTTGTCGACACCCACGGCCTTGATCTGGCGCGACAGGTCGCGCCGCTCGAACCAGAAACAGGCGTGGAAGTTGGTTTTGAAGTACTCGCTGGGCAGGCGCTGGAGCTTGGCGACGTTGGCCCCGGTTTCCTTGTATTCGTAGTCGATCGCCTCCAGCAGGAACGGCACCCAGCCGATCCCGCTCTCCACCGAAACGAACTTCAGCTTGGTGTAGCGGTCCAAGAGGCCTGACAGGATCAGGTTGCCCATCACCCGGCCATTGTTGATGAACAGCATGGCCCCGCCGAGGGCGGCGCGCATGTCGCGGTGCAGGCCGGGCCACCCTTGAGCGCCGACAAAGTCCATCGACTGCTCGGACGCGCCGATGTGGAAGTTCACCGGCATGTCGAAGGCCTCGCAGGCCTCCCACATCGGGTTCCAGTGCTCCTGGCCCAGGTCCGGCAACTGGGTCCCGTCGGCCCGGGTCAGGTAGTGCGGATCGGAGTTGATGTTGACGCCGCGCAGGCCCATGCGGTGCGCCCGCTCGATCTCCTTCACCGACAGGTCGAGATCCCACCAGGGGATCAGCGCCATGGGGAAGATGCGCTCGCCGCTGTCGCGCTGGATCTCGGCCATGGCGTCGTTGAAGATCTCGACGCTGGCCAGCCGAAGCTCCTCGTCCACCTGGACCGCGTTCTGGCCGCCAAAGCCCAGGATGTTGGGATAGAGAATCTGGGCGGTGACGCCCATGGCGTCCATCATCTCGACCCGCTCGCGGGTGCTGTGCGAGGCCGGATGCACCTCTTCGAACTGGTGGTTGATAAACTCCAGGCCCGACCACTTGGAGCCGTCCAGCTTCACCGTGGAAGCCGGGATCGCGCCCTTGAGCAGGATCTTGTCGCCGTCGATCACCCAGGAGCGGACGCCGTCCACCACCTTGACCTGCGGCACCCGGTCCTTCAGCCGCGCCGGCGCGCGCCTGGTCCACAGGTCGTGCGGCTCGACCAGGTGGGTGTCGACATCGATCACCTTGCGACCGCCGAACACGGCGGGGTTGTTCAGTACGGGCTTGTTCATGTCAGGCTTCCTTCAAGGCGCGTTTCCTGGACGCCGCGGGCGTGCGGCGAGACCCGGACGGGCACGTCCATGCGCCCGATGCGGGGGATTTCGAGGCTCATGACATCGCCGGCGACCACCGGCCCCACGTCCGCCGCGCCGGAGAGGATCACGTCGCCGGGGTGGAGGGTCATGACGCTGGAGGCGAAGGCGACCAGCTGGGCGGGACTGCCGGTCAGGTCCTGAAAACTTCGCTCGCCCCGCAGTTCGCCGTTCACCGAGAAGCGGTAGCTTAGGTTCGAAGGATCAGCGATCTCGTCCGTCGTCACCAGGCATGGCCCCAGGACGCCGTAGGTGTCGAAAGCCTTGCAGAAGCAGAAGAACTCCTTCTCCTCCTTCATGGTCATGTCGAGCGCGCCGGTGTAGCCGGCCACATAGCCTAGCGCCTCGGCCTCGCTCACATTGACGCACTCCCGGCCGATGACGATGGCCAGCTCCGGCTCGTGAAGCGTGGTGCGGTCGGGCCAGCGGATCTGCACGCCCTCCCCTTCACCGGCCAGGGCGCTGGTCACCTTGAACAGGAAACCCAGCATGCCGAGCGGCGCGCCATGGTGCTTCCAGTTGCCGACGCCGCAGATGAACTTGCCGGGATTGGCCACCGGCGAGAGCAGCCGCACAGCTTCGCGCGGAATGGGCCGGGCCTCGGCGGCCAGGGCCTCCATCCGCGGACCCTGGCGAGCGAGATTGGCGATCAGCTGATCCCCCGGCGGCGGCGGCCAGCGCAGAGGCGGCAGTTCGTCGGCGACCGCCGTGACGTCGCGGACGCCGTCCGCCCCCATCAGCCCCAACCGCGGCCTCGCCTGGGCGTCCGCCTTCAATATGAACCGGCAGATCCGCATCCAGCCTCCCTTGGCGGGCTTGGTCCGGGCGCCCACCCATGGATATTTATTGCAATGACGATTTTTTATATTCTATTGCTATAGAATGAACGCCACCAAGCCGGTTGTCAAATGCCGGCAAGCGCCCGTCTTTCTAATGGCGCACCCGGCCCGGACCAGCATCTATTGCAATAGCGAAAAGCCCGTGGTGTAACGCCGCTGAGACGCCCGCCCCCGCGCACGACCTGACAAGGAACCTCGATGGCCAGACCTGCGCTTTCCGCTTCCAGAACCACGGCGGTGCTGGATTTGCTCACCGCCTTCCCCGGCCGCGCCTTCACCATGTCGGAGATCATGCGCGCGACGAAGATCAACGTCGCCTCATGCCACGCCGTGCTGAACGCGCTCACAAGCCACGGCTACCTGGCGCGCCTTCCGAACGAGAAGACCTACGTCCTGGGGCCCGCCCTGGTGGCGGTCGGGCAGGCGGCGCTGAAGACCCACCCACTTATCGCCCGGGCGCAGGAGGCCGCGGAGGATCTATTCCACGAACTGGGCGCGCCGGTGCTGCTGAACACCATCGTCGGCGAGGAGATCCTCGCCCTCACCTCGATCCCCGACCGGGCCGGGCGCAGCCCTGGCATGCGCTTGGGCCAGCGGGCGCCGCTCGTTCCGCCTTCTGGCGCGCATTTTCTGGCTTGGGCTCCTGAGCCAGCGATCGAGGCCTGGATCGCCAAGGCCGGCCCCTGTGACAGCGAGCAGGTCGACTCATGGCGGCACGCCCTGACCCTGGTCCGCAAGCGAGGGTTCCAGGTGACGCTGCGGGTCCCCCAGGAGTCCGAGTTCGCCGCCCTCATGGCCGAGATGGCGGCCGGCCGGCAGCCGCTGGAATACAAGGAGCAGGCCACGAACCTGATGAGCTCTCAAGGCTGGCGGTTGGTCCAACCCGAGACCATCGTGGTTGATGAACTCTATGACGTGGTCCTCATCGCCGCGCCTATATTCGACCAGAACGGGGGCTCCCCTTTGAGCCTCTGCCTTGGCGGGTTCCCAGAGAAGCTGACCGGCGCCCAGATCAACACCTATTCGGACCATCTGCTGCGGACATGCCTGCGGGTGATGCGCGACGACCGCGCCGCGTGACCTCGCCGAAGCGGCCGCCGCCAGCGCCCTAACGGGCTTTCAGGCCAATATTCCCATTGCCCAGCCTGAGGCGAAGCGAATTTTGGGAATAGGCGATCGCTTGGTAGTGACCGACGAGGATAGGCAATTCGATCAGTTGCTTGTCATCGAAGCGCTTCGAGAGCGCGTCCCAGGTGGCGTCCGAGATCATCGCCTGCTCAAACAGCTCTTCCACCGCCTTGAGGATGGCGCGCTCGTGCTCGTTCCACCCGGAAGCAGACGAGCCCTGTGTGACGCGTTCGATCTCTTCGCTGGTGAGTCCGGCTTCCTTGCCCTTTTTGACATGCTCGCCCCATTCGAACGGCGCCTGGCAGAGCCAGCCGATACGCAGAATGACCAGTTCCCGGTCCCTGAACGCGAGCGCCCCCCGCGGCGACACCTGGATACCCATTTCGACCTGTCGACCGTAAAGTTCCGGGTGACGCAACATGATCGCGACGACCTCCGGGACCTCGGTGACCGACGTCGGCGGCGGGCGGCCCGACCCGATCTGACGGAGCTTGCCGGTCATCGCCAGCGCCTCTTCGGGGAACTCATCAGGCGCGAGCGGCGCAATGCGCGGCGGCTTGCCGAGGATGAGCTCTTCCCGGGACGTGATATCCACGGGAGCGGACGCGTGCGCCGAAAGCGCCTCGCCACGTCCGACCGCTTCATTGTCCATGGACGATCCCTTCCGAACTCATTCGCGGCAGTGTGCGACGAGATCAAAGACGCGGTCGAGGGCGCCGATTGCGATCGGCCGCGAAATTCCGGCTTGGCGTTTGGTATCCGTCACGCCGATCAGGCCGGCTGTAGCAACCAGGCAATGCAGGACTGTGGCGATCCGCGCCGCGCGGCCATGGCTTGACCATCGGCGTCCGCCCGCCCGATAGATGGGCTGATGACGGTTTCGGGGACCCAGGCGTCTCAGGCGGCGACCACCACGGCAGGCGTGCGGACGCGGGCTGGCGGCTGGTTCATCGCCGGCTTTGCGCTCGCCCAGATGGGCGCCTTCGTCAGCTTCATACCGCTCCTGGCGATCCTGGTTCCCCTGAAGGCTCAGGAGATCGATCCGGCCGCCAAGGCCGCCGTGATGGCCCATGTCAGCATGTGGGGCGCAGTGATGGCCGGGGCGGCCAACCTGGCGGCCGGACTGATCAGCGACCGCACGCTTTCGCGCTTCGGGCGGCGCCGGCCTTGGATGGCGATCGGCCTCCTCGGGACGCTTGGATCCTACGCCCTGATCGCGTCCGCGCATGGCTATTGGCCGCTGCTCGGTGGCCTGCTCGCCTTTCAGTTCTGCTTCAATTTCCTGTATGGGCCGCTGTCGGCCATGCTGGCGGACCATGTGCCCGACTGGCAGAAGGGACGCGTTTCGGGGTTCGCCAGCGTCGCCCAGCCGCTGGGCTCGCTTTGCGGGATCGCGCTGACCGGGCTGATGATCGGGCGGCCCGAGTTCCGCTATCTGGCGATCGGCGCGATCCTTCTCGTCACCGTGGGGCCCTTCGTCGCCTTAGCCCCTGACCCGCCGAACCACACACAGGCATGGCTCGCCTTCGCCAGGCGGCCGCGGCGCGCCTCGATCGTCAACCTGGGCGCAAATCCCGATCTGGCCATCGCCTGGTTCTCAAGGCTGTTCATGCAGATCGCGATCAGCGTGGTTTCGATCTTCGCCCTCTATTACCTTCAGGATCGGGTGCGAGGGGGACCATCCACGACGGCGGAAGCTCAACTCGCCGTACTCACGCTGGTGTCCACCGTCTTGCATGTCGCAGCGAGCCTTGCCGGCGGCTTTCTCTCGGACCGCCTCGGCCGGCGCAAGCCGTTCATGGTCGCAAGCAGCCTGGCGCTGGCCGCCGCCATGCTGGTCATGGCCCTGGCTCCGAATTGGCGCGCGGTGATCGCCGCCTATGCGCTGCTTGGCGTCGGCGCCGGCCTCTACGCCATGGCCAGCGCCGCGCTCGTCGCCCAGATCCTCCCCTCCCTCGGCGACGCCGCCGGAGACCTTGGCGTCTTCAATCTCGCGGTCACGGCGCCGCAGGTCATGTCGCCCTTGCTGGGGCTCATGCTCCTAGGCGCAGGCCAGAACTACTTTGCGCTGTTCGCCGTTACAGCGGTCCTGGCGCTGGCCGGCGGGACGTTCGCGAGCCTCATCCGCAAAGTAAAATAGACGCAGAGCGGGATGAGTTTAGATCGAACCAGTTCCCCCGCCGCCCGTCCCGGCGAATGCAGAGATGAACAGAATTGGGGTTGATTCAGTCTGACCTCATCCCGCTTTACCGACCGACCCGTTGCTGGAGATGTTCAGGGTATCGGGCCCCTTGCACCGGGACCTTGGAAAGGGCGGTCTCGATGTCGGCCAGATCGGCAGGCGTCAGTTCGACGCCGGCCGCTCCGAGGTTCTCTTCCAGCCGATGCAGCTTGGTGGTGCCGGGGATCGGAACGATCCACGGCTTTTGCGCCAACAGCCAGGCGAGCGCGATCTGAGCCGGTGTGGCGTTCTTCTGGGCCGCGATCTGGCCGAGCAGATCAACCAGCGCCTGGTTGGCCTTCCGCGCCTCCGGCGTGAAGCGCGGAACGACGTTGCGGAAATCGGTGCTGTCGAACTGCGTGTTCTCGGAGATCGCGCCCGTCAGGAAGCCCTTGCCCAGCGGGCTGAACGGGACGAAGCCGATCCCGAGCTCCTCCAGGGCCGGCAGGATCTCGGCCTCGGGCTCTCGCCACCACAGTGAATATTCGCTCTGCAGCGCGGCGACCGGCTGGACGGCGTGGGCGCGACGGATGCTCTGCACGCCCGCCTCGGACATGCCGAAGTGCTTCACCTTGCCTTGCCGGATCAGGTCCTTGACCGCACCGGCGACGTCTTCCATCGGCACGTCCGGGTCGACGCGGTGCTGGTAGAACAGGTCGATGCGGTCGGTCTTCAGCCGCCCCAGCGCAGCTTCAGCGACCTGCCTGATGGTCTGCGGCCGGCTGTCCATGCCACGTTGCACGACCCCGTCCACGAAGCCGAATTTGGTCGCGATCACCACCTGATCTCGGAACGGGGCCAAGGCCTCGCCCAGCATTTCCTCGTTGGCGTACGGACCGTAGGCTTCGGCCGAGTCGAAGAAGGTGACGCCGCGCTCGAACGCCGTGCGGACGAGTTTGATCGCGTCCTGCGTATCCGTCGCCGGGCCATAGCCGTAGCTCAGGCCCATGCAGCCAAGCCCGATGGCCGAGACCTCCAGGCCGCTGGTTCCGAGTTGGCGCTTCTGCATGTGGGGATCCTGCATTGAGTGAAGATCAGGAGCCGCCGATCGGCTCACCATTCGCTGCGTGGCGGGAACTTAGGCCGCGCACGCTTCAGCGATTAGACGCTAAAATCCGCACGAGCTTATATCTGGGGTTCATCAATGCAGCGCGACGAGCTTGGCGATCTGACGGCGTTCCTGGCCGTGGCGGAGGAGCGAAGCTTTACGCGGGCCGCGGCCAAGCTCGGGACCTCCCAGTCCGCGCTGAGCCATACCGTCCGCCGGCTCGAGGACCGGCTGGGGCTGCGCCTTCTTATGCGCACCACGCGCAACGTCGCGCCCACCGAAGCTGGCGAGCGGCTGATCGAAACCCTGCGCCCGGCGTTCGACGAGATCGGCGCCAAGCTGACGGCGCTCAGCGAATTGCGAGAGAAGCCGGCGGGCACGATCCGCATCACCACGAGCCAGCACGCGGCCGAGACCGTCCTTTGGCCTATCCTGGCGGGGCTGCTTCCCGACTACCCCGACATCAATGTGGAACTCGCGGTCGACCAAAGCCTGACCGACATCGTGGCCCACCGCTACGACGCGGGCGTTCGGCTCGGCGAACAGGTGTCAAAGGACATGATCGCAGTGCGCATCGGGCCGGATCTGCGCATGGCCGCCGTCGGCGCGCCATCCTACCTCGCAAAGCATCCAGCGCCGAAGACACCCCACGATCTCACCGAACATAGCTGCATCAACCTGCGCCTGCCGACCCTGGGCGGACTCTATGCCTGGGAGTTCGAGAAGGACGGCCGCGAGATGAGGGTGCGCGTCGAAGGGCAGCTGGTATTCAACGACCCGCGCCTGATCCTGGAGGCGGCGACGGCGGGGCTTGGCCTCGGGTTCATGCTCGAGGGCCAGGCGGAGAGGCACCTTGCCGACGGCCGGCTGGTGCGCGTGCTCGCCGACTGGTGCCCGCCATTCCCCGGTTATCACCTCTACTATCCCAGCCGCCGCCAGCAGGCGCCGGCGTTCGCCCTGCTGGCGGACGCGCTCCGGTATCGCGAACCTCAAGCGGGATGAGGAAAAGTGCGAAGCGGTTTTCCGCCCGCATCCCGCTCTGAACTTTTAGAATCGATCACGTTTTATGATTTTGGATCGGTTCGATCCAAAATCATCGTGATCTAGGTCAGCTTAGCGCGCCGTCGCGCGCAGCTGCCGCGGCGGAACCCCGAACCAACGGGCGCAGCTTCGAGACAGAACCGATGTCTCGGCGTAGCCCAGCTTCTCGGCGATGCGCGTGAGCGGCAGGTCGGTCTGCTGCAGGTAGAACAGCGCCACGTCTCGGCGGACGTCATCCTTGATCCCCTCGAACGATTTGCCTTCGGACTTCAGCCGTCGATGCAGGGTCCGCGGATGAAGGCAAAGCTCGGCGGCGACCTGCTCGTTGGTGCAGTGCTCGCCGCCCATACACTGCAGGATCAGGCCGCGCACCAGTGCGTGCATCGGCGGGGTGGCGCGGGTGAACCTCTTGTCGATGAACGAGGTCGCCATCTCGTAGAGCTGCGCATCGGGATTGACGATGCCGCAGGCCAGATCCTGCTCGGTGAAGACGATGCCGTCGGCGTTCTGGTCGAAGCGGACCTCGCAGCCGAAATATTCGCGATAGGTCCTGGCCGACGACAGCGGCTGATGCCGGAACAGCACCTCCCTCACCCGCGCGCGCCCGCCCGTGATCTCGATCGCGTTCAGGCTTGCGAGCAGCAACGCCTGCTCCAGCGCCTGGCGTTTGTCGGGCAGCCGGTCCAGCAGAATCTCGACGCACACGAGAAGCCGTTGGTTGGCCTTGTCCGGCTCGAAGCGCGTCAGCGCAGCCAGGCTGTGGGCGTGGGCATGCTTGACCACATAGTCGAGCGCCCCACGCAGGGTGTGGGAGTTCTTCATAACCACGCCCATCGGCCCGAAGACCTTGCCTCCGCCCTGGCGCGTGGCCAGGCGCATGCCGAAGTCGGGGCGCTTCAGCTCCGTCGCGGCCAGTTCCAGAAGGTCCACCATCGCGCGGCAGCTGACGCTCGCCCCGCGCTTGGCGAAGATCGATGGATCGATACCCACCCGCTTGAGCAGGGCCTGCGGGTCGCCGCCGAGGTTCGTCACCAGATCCGGAAAGAAGCGAAGCATGTCGGCGTGCACCAGGTCGAACCCGGCGTCCCCGTTCACGCTGGCCGCCAGATCCATCCGATCCTCCTCCCGAACAAAACCTCACTCCCTCGGCTGATTTTCCAGATTAGGCTGGATTGGCGCCGGTCGCCACGCGGCGACACATTGTCCGCTGTGATCAAGACGGAAGCATGGCCCCCGCCTAGAGTGGAGCCGTGCCGCCCAGGCTTGAGCACAATAGGGTAGCTCTCAGGAATCGCTAGAGAAGACGATGCAAACTGCAACCGCCGAGAAGATGATTACGACGATCAATCTCCAACCGCGCATTGGCTCGGAGGTGAAGACCGACCCGGCGACCATGGTCAGCGGGGCGCATGCGGCGGAGTTCCGCAGCCTCCTTGAGGAGCGCGGCGTGCTGATCTTCCGCGACGTCGACCTGAATGACGAGCAGCAACTCGCCTTCTCCGCAACCCTCGGCCAGGTGGCACGGCACGGCGACCGCTCGCCGATCCAGAAGATCACGCTCGACGTCAACGTCGACTCAGCCGCCGAGTACCTGAAGGGCTCGCTCTTCTGGCACATCGACGGCGCCTGCGACGGCGTGCCCAACTTTGCGGCCACGCTCGGCGCGCGCCGCCTGCCGGCCTCCGGCGGCGAGACCGAGTTCGCCAACACCTACGCCGCCTGGGACGACTTGCCGGAGTCCGAAAAGGCGTCGCTCGAGAAGCTTCGGGTCGTGCACAGCCTCGAAACCGCTCAGCGCGTGGTCTATCCTCAGCCCAGCTACGCCCAGGTGAAGGCTTGGCAGCAGATGCCGCCGCGCTCGCAGCCGCTGGTCTGGACCCACAAGTCCGGCCGCAAGTCCCTGGTGCTCGGCTGCACGGCCTCGCACGTCGAAGGCATGAGCCTGGAAGAAGGCCGCCTGCTGCTCGCCAAGCTGCTCGACTGGGCGACCCAGCCCCAGTTCGTCTACACCCATGAATGGAAGCCCGGCGACGTGCTGGTGTGGGACAATACAGGCACCATGCACCGCGTGCAGCCCTATGATCCCGCCGCCCGCCTGATGCACCGCACCACGCTGGCAGGCGAAGAAGCGCTGGCGTGACGGCTGGCCGCGGACGCGTTCAGTCGCCCCCAACGGCGAGGCCGAAGGCGGCCAAGATCTCGATCGCCCGAGGCGTTCCGCTCAGCGAGGAGCCGGGCCTGGGCGCCCTCACCCTCCCCGCCTACCTGCGCGAGGTGACGGACCGCTACGCCGGGCGCGAAGCCCTGGTCATGCATCACCCGGACGGCTCGGTGGAGCGCTGGAGCTACGCGGAACTGTGGGATCGCGCCATGGGCGTGGCGCGCGCCCTGGTCGCCTGCGGGGTCGGCAAGGGCGGCCGCGTCGGGGTCATGATGACCAACCGGCCGGAGTGGATCTCGTCGGTCTTCGGCGTGACCCTGGCCGGCGGCGTGGCGGTCGCCATCTCGACCTTCTCTACGCCGGCGGAGCTCGAATACCTGCTGCAGGCCTCGGGCGTGTCCATCCTGCTGCTCGAGAGCCCGGTCCTGAAGAAGGATTTCGCCACCATCCTGGCCGAGCTGGAGCCGAACATCGCCGAGGCCAGACCCGGCGAGTTCGCCTCGCGCAAGTTTCCCTTCCTCCGGCGCGTGGCCGTCGTGGGCCAAGGCGCGGGCGGCACGATCGAGACGTGGACCGACTTCCTCGCCCACGGGAAGGCCGTGGAGCGGGAACTCGTGGAGGCCCGGGCCGAGGCGGTGAAGCCCGCCGACCCCGGCCTGCTCTTCTTTTCCTCAGGCTCCACCGGCAAGCCCAAGGGGATCCTCTCCGCCCACCGCGGGGTGGCGATCCAGTGCTGGCGCTGGCGGCGGATGTTCGGCCTGGGCGATGACGTGCGCTGCTGGAGCGCGAACGGCTTCTTCTGGTCGGGCAACTTCGGCATGGCTCTGGGCGCGACGCTCTCCTCCGGCGGCAGCCTGGTCCTGCAGCCGACCTTCGAGCCTGCGGGGGCCCTGCGGCTGATGGAGGCCGAACGCGTGACCTTTCCGGTCGCCTGGCCGCATCAGTGGGCTCAGCTCGAGGGCGCCCCCAACTGGTCGACGGTGGATCTCTCGAGCCTGGTCTACGCTGACCCCCGGACCCCGATCGGGCGGCATCCCACCGTCTCGACCGACTGGGTCGAGCCGAGCCGCCAGTACGGCGCCACCGAAACCTTCACCATCACCACGGGCTTTGCGACGGACGCGCCGCCGGAGGTGATCGGCGACAGCTTCGGCGAGGTCCTGCCCGGCAATACGATCAAGATCGTCGATCCCCTGACCGGCGAAACCCTGCCGCTCGGCGAGCGCGGCGAGATCGCGGTCAAGGGGCCCACCCTGATGCTGGGCTACATCGGCCAGCCAATCGACGAGACCCTCGACGAGGAGGGTTTCTTCCTGAGCGGCGACGGCGGATTCCTGGACGACAAGGGCCGGCTTTTCTGGGAAGGCCGGTTGAGCGACATCATCAAAACCGGCGGGGCGAACGTCTCGCCCATCGAGGTGGACGAAGCGCTCGCCGCCTATCCGGGGATCAAGGTGAGCCGCACCGTCGGCGTGCCGCACGAGACGCTGGGCGAGATGGTGGTCGCCTGCGTCGTCGCCCACGAGGGCGCCGTGCTGGAGGAAGACGCGATCCGCGATTTCCTGAAGGCGCGACTGGCCAGCTACAAGACGCCCCGGCGCATCGTGTTCCTGCGCGAAGACGAGCTTTCGCTGACCGGCAGCGCCAAGGTCAAGACCAAGGACCTGCGCGAACTCGCCGCCAAACGCCTGTCACCCGAGGCGCGGCAAGCCTGACGCAGGCTCGCTGTCGGTTTACTTGATCCGGCGCGGCGCCCCGGCGCCCACGTAATTCGCCAGGTTGCGGTGAAGATTGGCGATGCTGCGCTCCCGATAGGGATTGGGGAGCGTGCCGCGAAAGCCGCCGTTCTTCATACCCTGCTGCACCGCGGCCATGTTGGAGAAGTCCTGCGGCAGGACGCTGCCCCATTTGGCGTCGTCCTTCGGGGTATATTCCCACTCGGTCTGCGGCTCGCCCCCTTTCGGGAACAGCTCGTAAACCGCGACCTCGAAGATGCACTTGTTCGGGTCGTAGCCGTAGGGCCGGGCGCTGTAGCACAGGGCGTTGTTCACCGCGTGGCCGATCTGGAAGTTGGGGAAGATCTGCCAGGCGGTGCCGGCCTTCGCCGTATGCTCAGGCGCGACCGTCGGCCAGATCACCCCGCGCGCAGCATCGTCGCGCCGGGCGGAGTCGAGCCAATGCCGCAGCACCTGAGGGGCCGAGGCGCCTTCCGGAAGCTCGTCGACCAGCCGCAGCGCCGCATCGACCAGCGTCCGGGTGGTGTTGGTGTTCACCTGCTCCCAGGTATAGACCTGCATCTCCGCCGTCGAGACGCGGGGGTCGGCGCCCGCGCCGAGACGCAGCTTGGCCTGGTTCTCGTCCAGCCCCTTGGGCGCGTCATAGCCGATGTTGCTGTGCTTGCCCTGCGCCCGGGCCCAGCCGAAGAACTCGCCGAACCGCATGAACTCCGGGTGCGTCACCTCGACATGGTAGATCTCGGCGAACGCCTCCATGGCGACTTTCCAGTTGCAGTCGAAGATGATCCACCGGCGCCATCTGAAGCGCATGTTCTGGAGTTCGAACGGATCGAGCATGGTGGCGGCCGGCTCGAGATAGTCGCGCAGCGGCTCGCAGCCCGGATCCAGGTTGATCCAGATCCAGCCGCCCCAGGTGTCGACCTTGACCTCGCCCAACCGGGTGCGCGCCTCGGTCAGAGCGCCCTTCCAGTCGTCCTTTTCCAGGACGTGGGTGCAGCGGCCCTCCAGGTCGTAGGTCCAGCCATGGAAGCCGCAAACGAAGCGCACCTTCTCGCCCTTGGCGTTCTTCGAACCCGGCGGGGTGTCGACCAACCGGCGGCCGCGGTGCGAGCAGACATTGTAGTAGGCCTTGATCGTGTCGGGCGCCGTGCGCACCACCAGGATCGAGTCGTCTAGGATGTCGTAGGTGAGGAAATTGCCGACCTCCGGGATCTCCTCGATGCGGCCGACCTGCTGCCAGACCTTACGCCACAGCTTGTCGCGCTCCGCCCGGACATAGTCCTCGGAGGTGTAGGCTTCGACGCCGATCGTGACCGGCTCCACCAAGTCCTCGGCCGTTTCAACAACTTTGCTGATGTCGTTCATCGCATCTTCGCTTCCTGAGATTGCAAGCAAGGGGTTCGGACGAACCCGATCAGCTTGCAAAGGCCTCTGCTCACTCTGGTCGCTGCCGAACCTGACACAGACCCGCACCCCCGACTTGACGACTGAGGACAAATGCTTGCGCTCATCACCCACGCTCAGCCCGTTGTTTCGGCCCGCCGGTCATCCGTTCCTGGCCATCTCGAAGCTGTAGCGGATATGGTCGGAATG
>FTFU01001318.1_pt1 | contig 14647 bp, 14 predicted proteins | sample 1640511 | NCBI WGS metagenome assembly FTFU01 (sample SAMEA3914789, study PRJEB12502) | metagenome | biome: forest; material: soil | place: Canada | collected 2011-07-03 | depth 0.3 m | reverse complement strand
GGCGGCGATCACCGTTGGCGTGCCGGTCTACAACGGCGCGGCGCATCTGGCGCAGTCCCTGGACTGCCTGCTGGGCCAGACCTTCCAGGACCTGGAGGTCCTGGTTTTCGACAACGCCTCCACCGACGAAACCGCCGACATCGTCGCCCGCTATGCCGAGCGCGATCCGCGCGTGCGCTACTATCGCCAGCCGCGCAACAAGGGGGCGGTGCCCAATTTCGGCGACCTGGCCCGGGCCGCGACCAGCCCCTACTTCCTCTGGCGCGCCGCCGACGACCTGTCGGACCCGAACTATATCGAGGCGCTGCACCGCGTCCTGGAGGCCCATCCGGACAAGCAGCTCGCGGTCGGGCGGGTGGTCGAGACCTTCCAGGGCCGAGTGGTCAAGGAGCGCGACATTGCGCCGCGCCTCGATGGGTTGGGCCTGATGTTCGACGCCCACGCCGCGGCGATCTATGGCCTGTTCCGCACGCCCGCCATCGCGCAGGTGATGGCCCAGATCGACGACCGCTATGGCTTGACCCCCTGGGGCTGGGACTTCGTGGCCCTGCTGCCGTTCTTCCTGGACGAGACGGTGGTGGCGACGGACGCTACCCGGTTCGAGTTCGTGGTGCGAGGCGCCCCCAGGCCCGCCGGAACGCTGCGCCCGCCGCGCCAGGAGGCCGATTTCGACACCATGCTGGGGGTGCGCGCCCGTTTTCTGACGCTGGTGCGCGAGATCAACCGCCAGCGGACGCGACCGGGGCCGCGACGCTGGCTCGGAGAGATCCTGGTCTGGGCCTACGCCAACCAGCGCGTCTACAAGATCAAGCGCATCATCCGCCGTTCGCTGCAGCGGTGGCTGAGCCAGAAGTCCTAGCCCAATGCTTACCGAATATTCGTAATTTGGGCGGCCAAATGGCGTTCCATCCAGCCGAGTCGCCCCATGGAACAGCCGCCGTCCGCTTCGCTCTCGTTCGAGACGCCGATCTGGGCCCGTCGAGCCCGGGTGCTGCTGGCGGAGGACCATCCGGTCAACCGCCAGACCATCCAGATCATGCTGGGCGACCGCGTAGACCTGCACCTCGCCGCCGACGGCCTGGAGGCCCTGGAAGCGGCGGCGTCCTGCGAGTTCGACGTCATCCTGATGGATGCCGACATGCCTCGGATGAACGGGCTGGAGGCGGTGGGCGCCATCCGCGCCCACGAGGCCGGGCGCCGGCGCGCGCCGGTGCACATCATCCTGATGACCTGCGCCACCGCCCACGATCCAGCCGGATTGGCGCTCGCCTGCGGCGCCGACCAGCACCTGGCCCGTCCGATCACCGAGGACGGCCTGATCGCCGCCATCGCCCGGCAGGCCCAGGGCCTGATCGACGACGAGAGCCTGGCCAACCTGAAGGCGGCGGCCTAACTAGCCGGCCGCTCCCTCGCTGACCCGGCTGGCCCAGTAATCGAGGGCGTTGCGCAGGCCCGTCGTCAGATCGATTTGCGCCGCGAACCCGACCTCGTCGCGCAGGCGGCCGATGTCGGCGACGATGCGGCGGGGCTCGTCGGGTCGGTCAGGCAGGGCGCCCAGCTTGATCAGTTCCGGCCGGCCAGCCAGCTGGCCAAGCCTGGTGGCGACATCGGCGATACGCGCGCCCTGCCCCGACGCCACATTCACCGCGCCGGTGATCCGCGACAGGGTCATGGCCGCCAGGGCCTCGCCGGCGTCGCGCACGTCCATGAAGTCGCGCACGACCAGCCCTTGCGAGCACCGGGCGGCCTGGCCCAGCGTCAGCGCCTTGGCCACGCTGGCCACCAGCCGGCGGGCGTCCTCATCGGGACCGTAGAGGAAGAACAGCCGCGCCCACGCGAAGTCGAGGCCATGGGCGGCGAACAGGGCGTCGAGCACGCCCCGGCAGCTGGTCTTGGCGATGTCGTACAGGGTGTGGCCCACCACCGGCGTATCACGCTCATGGCAGTCGCCCGACGACGGCCAGTCATATTCGTAGCAGGTGCCGACGCCGGTGAAGTGCTGGACTCCGGCCTCGATCGCCGCCCGGGCCAGGACCAGGGTCGCCCCGACCCAGTCGGCATTGGCCGGATCGGTCCAGAAACGCCCATGCTCCACGCACCAGGCCAGGTGCAGCACCGCGTCCGGCCGCACCTGCCGCACGACGCTGCGCGCGTTTTCGGGCTCCAGCAGGTCCAGGCAATACCAAGGGCAGTCCAGCGGCGCGCTTTCCCGCGCGACCGCATGCACATCGGCGCCCGCCCGCAGGAGGGCGCTCACCGCATGCCGGCCGATAAAGCCCGAAGCGCCAGTGACGAGAACGCGCATAAATCCGTTTCTTCCAGGCGAACCCTGCCCGAGCGCGCCGCCAACCACCCGATTCTGGGCGGCCAAAGATCATATCTCGCCAATCGTCGATACCAGGTCAACGGCCCGGTCGAGACCGATGGGGCTTGCAAGCCCGCCGCCCCCGCCCTCGTATGGCGACGGGGTCGCCGGAGTCCGCACATGAAAGACCAGCATTCCTACGAACAGGAACTCGCCGACCTGCAGGCCGACCTCGTCCGCTTTCAGCGATGGGCCATGCCGGCGGGCGAGAAGGTGGTGATCGTGTTCGAGGGCCGCGACGGGGCCGGCAAGGACGGGACCATCAAGCGCATCACCGAACACCTGGCCCCCCGCAACACCCGCGTCGTCGCCTTGCCCAAGCCCTCGGACCGGCAGCACACGGAATGGTTCTTCCAGCGCTATGTGCGCCACCTGCCGGCGGCCGGCGAGATCGTGATCTTCAACCGCTCCTGGTACAACCGGGCCGGGGTCGACCGGGTGATGGACTTCGCCACGCCCCGCGAGCAGGAGGACTTCCTCAACGACGCCCCGACCTTCGAGCGCATGCTGGCCGAAGCCGATATCCGCATCGTCAAGTTCTGGCTCGACATCTCCAAGGAGGAACAGGCCAAAAGGCTGGACGCGCGGCGCACCGACCCCCTGAAGCTGCTCAAGGTCAGTGAGCTCGACGAAATCGCCCAGAAGAAGTGGAAGGCCTATTCCAGGGCGCGCGACGAGATGCTGGTCCGCACCCACACCGCGCTCGCGCCGTGGATCTGCGTGCACACAGACAAAAAGAAGAAGGCCCGCCTGGCGGTGATCCGCCACCTCCTGCATACGCTGGCTCCGGCCGACATCCACGACAAGGTCGCCGCGCCCGACCCGAAGGTGCTGTTCCCCTTCGAGACCGAGGCGCTTCATGACGGGCGGCTGGAGCCGTGATTGGGTGGGGCCTGGACTACGTCAATTTAAGCCGCTCATCCCGGCGAAGGCGGGGATGAGCGGCTTATGGCGAAACCCGACTTTTCCGCCCCGCAGGCCCGTCGCATCGCCATCGCCGCCCAGGGTCTCACCGACCTTCGCCCGCGCGGCGAGGCCGGGCGGCGGCATCTGCGCAAGGTGTTCGAGCGCCTCGGCGTGGTGCAGATCGATTCGGTCAATGTGCTCACGCGCACCCATTACCTGCCGGCCTTTTCGCGCCTGGGCCCCTACCCGCGCGAGCACCTGGAGACCGAGGCCTGGGGCGGGAAGCCGAGCCTGTTCGAATATTGGGGCCACGAGGCCTCGCTGATGCCGCTGGAGCTCCAGCCCCTGCTGCGCTGGCGGATGGCGCGGGCGGAAGGCGGCGACGGGATCTGGACCGGCCTCGCCCGCTTCGGCCGCGAGCGGCGCGACTACATCGAAAACATCCGGGCCGAGATCGAGCGCCGCGGCCCGGTCACCGGCGGCGACTTCGCCGAGGGGCCGCGCGGCGCGCCCGGATGGTGGTCGTGGAGCGACGGCAAACTGGCCCTGGAATGGCTGTTCTGGGCCGGCTTCATCACCACCCGGACGCGCCGGGGGTTCGAGCGGGTCTATGACCTGACCGAGCGGGTATTGCCCGCCAGGATCACCGCCCTGCCGACGCCGCCGGAGGCGGAGGCGCACCGCGGCCTGCTGCGCATCGCCGCCCGCGCCCTGGGCGTCGCCACCGAGGCTGACCTAAGGGACTATTTCCGCATGCCCCTGGCAGAGACGCGGGCGCGCCTGGCCGAACTGGTCGAGGCGGGCGAGTTGGTCCCCGTCGCCGTCCAAGGCTGGCGCCAGCAGGCCTATCTGCATCCTGAGGCCAAGATCCCCCGCCGGGTGGACGCCACCGCCCTGCTCTCGCCGTTCGACAACCTGATCTGGACCCGCGACCGCACCGAGCGTCTGTTCAGCGTGCGCGTGCGGCTGGAGATCTATACCCCGGCCGAGAAGCGCGAGCACGGCTACTATGTCCTGCCGCTGCTACAGGGCGACCGCATCACCGCCCGCGTGGACCTGAAGGCCGGCCGCGCCGGCGGGCGCCTTATGGTCCAGGCCGCGCATCTGGAGGCTGGCGAACTGGCGGACAAGGCGCTCCCCGCCCTCGCCGGCGAACTGGAGGCCATGGCCGCCTGGCTGGGGCTCGGCGAGGTGGCGGTGAACGGGCGCGGCGACCTGGCGGGTCCGCTGGCCGACTACATCGTCCCCTCCGCCACCGCGTTGAGCCGGGCATAGGCGCCGCCCATCGCCACCAGTTCGCCGTGGCGGCCCTCCTCGACCACCCGGCCGGCCTGGAACACCAGGATGCGGTCGGCGTGGCGGATGGTCGACAGGCGGTGGGCGATGACGATGGTGGTGCGACCGCGCATCAGGGCGTCGGTCGCCGCCTGCACCTCGCGCTCGGTCTCCACGTCCAGGGACGAGGTGGCTTCGTCAAGCACCAGGATCGGCGCATCCGCCAGGAAGGCGCGCGCGATGGCCACCCGCTGGCGCTCGCCGCCGGAGAGCTTGACGCCCCGCTCGCCGACCAGGGTGTCGTAGCCCTGCGGCAGGCGTTGGATGAAGTCGTGGGCCCGGGCGCGCCTGGCCGCCAGCACGATCTCGTCACCGGTCGCGTCGGGCCGGGCGTAGCCGATGTTCTCGGCCACGCTGCGATGGAACAGGGCCGGGTCCTGCGGCACCACCGCGATGGCCCTGCGCAGCGAGCCCTGAGTCACCCGGGCGATGTCCTGGCCGTCGATGCGGATCTGGCCGGCCTCGATGTCGTAGAGTCGCTGGATCAGCTTGACGAAAGTCGACTTGCCCGAGCCCGTGGCGCCGACCAGCGCCACCCGCTCGCCCGGAACGATGGCCAGGGAGAAGGCCTGGTACAGGGCCTCGGCCTGGCTCTGATAGCGGAAGGTGACGCGGTCGAACACGATCTCGCCATCGCCGGGGATGAAGTCATCCGCCGCTTCCAGGTCGCAGACCTGGGGCGCCTGGCGCATGAAGCTGGCCACATCCTCGGCGTCGTCCAGGCCGCGCTGCATCATGCGCACGTTCTCGCCGACGGTGCGCAGATAGCCGCTCATCACCAGGAACGAGGTGATGGCGAAGGCGACGTCGCCCGCGCTGGCCAGGCCCTTGGACCACAGCCGGATCAGAAGGCCGGAGAGGCCTGCCTGGAGCCCGATCAAGATCGCGTTCTGCAGCGCCCAGACGTTCATGAACCGGCCCCAGGTCTTCTGCGCCGCCAGGCTCCAGGTGTGGCTGAAGGCGGCCAGGCGCGCCTCCTCGCGGTGCTCGGCGCCGAAGCCCTTGACCGTGGGATTGGCGCTGATGGCGTCGGCCAGGGCCCCGCCGATACGGCTGTCGAAGGCGATCGAGCGCAGGTTGGCCTGGCGCACATAGATCTGCACCAGGGCGATGTTGGCGGCGATGTAGACCACCACCACGCCCAGCGAGAACAGGCCGACGACCGGCCAGCGCACCAGCATGGTCAGGCTGAGGCCGACCAGAACCAGCACCGCCGGCCCGATCCAGCAGACCAAGGCGTCCGAGGCCTGGTCATAGCCCCACATGGCCCGGCTGACCTTGCGCACGGTGGACCCGGCGAAATGGTTGGCGTGCCAGTCGGACGAGAAGGATTGGACCCGGGCGAAGGCCTCGTTGACCATCTCCTCCATGTTCCGCGCCGCCAGGGGATTCCAGAAGCGGAATGAGGAATTGCGGCTGATCGCGAAGCCGACATTGACCGCCACGAACAGGGCCCAGGCGCTCCAGACCACGGTCATGCCGCCATGCTTCGGCGAGGCGACGGCGTCCACCAGGCCCCTGGCCGCCCAGGGCATGGCCAGGTCGAAGGCGACAGAGGCCAGCATCAGGCCGATGGCGGCGGCCAGCAACCAGCGACGGCGCAGCCAGAAACCGGCGATGAAGCCCAGCACCTGGCCGTTGCTCAGGGTTCTTTTGCGGATGTCGCCGGTATCGGCGTCGAAGATCTCGCTCATGAACTCATCTTTCCCGGCCCGCACAGGCCGAGAGACGAGCCGCTTGCGAGCCTATCGATTCATTGTCGGATGTGCAGGAGGTCGAAGCCGGCCGAACCCGCACGCGCGCCAAGCGTCGCCGTCACGGCTTGGCTAGCGTTGATGTGGCGTTGGCGGGTCATGCGCGCATCCTCACCCCGGCTTGCCGTGTGGTCAAGCGGGCGAACAATAGGGATTGGGAACCCGTAACCTCCGCTCATTCCCGCGAAGGCGGGAATCCAGATACGTCCACCAGCGTCGGTAGATGTCCCTCATGGATCCCCGCCGGAGCTTATCCTCGGGTCGGCCTTCGGCCGAGCCCCGGGGGCGGGATGAGCGGGAAACGGGGCCGCGGTTCGGCTAAGGCCGACTAAATCTAGTGCTGGCTCTCAGGCAGGCGCACGACCAAACCGTCGAGGTCGTCGGTGACCTTGATCTGGCAGGACAGGCGCGAATTGGGCTCCACGCCCTCGGCGAAATCGAGCATCGACTCTTCCATGGCCGTCTTCTCGCCGGTCTTGGCCTGCCAGGCTTCGTCGACATAGCAGTGGCAGGTGGCGCAGGCGCAGGCGCCGCCGCAGTCGGCGTCGATGCCCGGCACGTTGTTCTTCACTGCGCCTTCCATGACCGAAAGACCCGCCTTCACGTCGATGACGTGCTCGGTCCCGTCGTGCTCGATATAGGTGATCTTGGCCATTAGCTCCCTCTCGCCACCCGTCCTCAGGCGGCGACCTCTTTCATAGAAACCGTGATGTCCGCAAGCCGTTCGCGCACGATCGGCTTTTGCGAGGCGATCAGTTGCTTGCCGCCCATGAATTCCGGCGCCGCATTGACCGCTTCGACGGCGCGGATGACGTCGCCCTTCAGGTGGAAGACGGCGAAGCGGGCGCCGGCGGGGTCGCCGCGCACCAGGATGCTGTCTGAATCGACGGTCATGCCCGCGATCTGCAGCTTCAGGTCGTACTGGTCGGACCAGTTCCAGGTCACCTCGGGCGCAGCGACCGGCCGGCCGGCGATGGTGGCGGCGGCCTGCTTGGCCTGCTCCAGGGCGTTGGCCACGCTCTCCAGGCGCATTTCGCGGCCATAGAGCGGCATCGGCCGGCGGGTCAGGTCGCCGATGGCGAAGATGTCGGGATCGGAGGTCTGGGCCGAGAGGTCGACCACCACGCCGTCGGCGCAGTCGAGGCCCGCCTCCTGGGCCAGCTCGTCATTGGGAATGGCGCCGATGCCGACCAGGGCGGCGTCACAAGGCAGGACGCGGCCGTCGGCCAGACGCACGCCGGTGACCCGGCCGTTCTCGCCCTCGAAGGCGGTGACGCCCACATTCAGCTCGAACTGGACCCCGCGGGCGCGGTGATAGTCCTGGAAGAAGGTCGAAAGCTGCTCGCAAGCCACCCGCGCCAGCACCCGCGGCATGACTTCGATCACCACCGCCTCGGCGCCCAGGGCCCGGGCCGAGGCCGCCGCTTCCAGGCCGATATAGCCGCCGCCGATCACCGCCAGGCGCTTGCCGTGGCCCAGCGAGGACTTCAGCATCTCGGCGTCCATGGCGTTGCGCAAGGACATGACGCCATAGAGCTCGGCGCCCGGCGCCGGCAGCGGCCGAGCCCGCGCGCCGGTGGCCAGGATCAGCTTGTCGTAGTGGACCACCCCGCCGTTGTTCAGGCTGACCATCTTGGCGAAGCGGTCGATCTTCACCGCCTTCTGGTGCAGGCGCAGGTCGATCTGGTGGTCGGGATAGAAGCTCTCGGGCTTCAGCATCAGCGAGTCGGCGTCGGCCTCCCCCTTCAGCCAGGCCTTGGACAGCGGCGGGCGCTGATAGGGGGCGATGACCTCTTCCCCGATCAGGGTGATGGGCCCCGCAAAGCCGTACTGGCGCAGGAACGCCGCCACCGAGCCGCCCGCATGGCCGGCCCCAACGATCACCACATGCGCGCCGGTTTCGCTCATAGCATCCTGCTGCAGAAAAATGACGCCGCCGTCAACCTCATGCCAGTCCTCGCGGCCCTTTGAACCTGTCTTCGGGCAGGCCTCTCAAAGCCTCCTCTACCCCCTAGATCACCCGCTCGACCATCATCTTCTTGATTTCGGCGATCGCCTTGGCCGGGTTCAGGCCCTTGGGGCAGACCTGGGCGCAGTTCATGATCGTGTGGCAGCGATAGAGCTTGAACGGATCTTCCAGGTCGTCCAGCCGATCGCCAGCAGCCTCGTCGCGGCTGTCGATCAGCCAGCGGTAGGCGTGCAGCAAGGCCGCCGGACCCAGATACTTCTCGCCGTTCCACCAATAGCTGGGGCACGAGGTCGAGCAGCAGGCGCAGAGGATGCACTCATAGAGGCCGTCCAGCTTTTCACGGTCCTCCGGGCTCTGCACCCATTCGCGCTGCGGCTCGGGCGTGGTGGTATGCAGCCAGGGCTCGATCGAGGCGTACTGGGCGTAGAACACCGAAAGGTCGGGGATCAGGTCCTTGACCACCGCCTGGTGCGGCAGGGGCGAGATCTGCACCGCCTCGCCGGGGACCTCTTGCCAGCCGTGGGTGCAGGCCAGGGTGTTGCGCCCGCCGATGTTCATGGCGCACGAGCCGCACACCCCCTCCCGGCACGAGCGCCGGAAGGCCAGGGTCGGGTCCATGGTGTTCTTGATGTGGATCAGGGCGTCCAGCACCATCGGGCCGCACTGGTCGACCGCCACCTCATAGGTGTCCCAGCGCGGGTTTTGGCCCGTCTCCGGGTCATAGCGATAGATGCGGAAGGTCTTGACCTTGGCGGCGCCCGCCGGGGCCGGCCAATGCTTGCCCTTGCCGACCTTCGAGTTCTTGGGGAGCGAAAGTTGAACCATCTCAGCGCCTCAATAAACCCGAGCCTTGGGTTTGATGTACTCGATGTCGTCGGTCATGGTGTAGGTATGCACCGGGCGGTAGTCGATCGAGACCTTGCCGGTCACCGCGTCGTATGAGGCCAGGGTGTGCTTCATCCAGTCGGCGTCGTTGCGGTCGGCGAAGTCCTCGCGGGCATGTGCGCCGCGGCTCTCTTGCCGGTTCAGGGCGCCGTTCACGGTGACGATCGCCTGGCCCACCAAGTTGTCGAGCTCCAGCGTCTCCACCAGGTCGGTGTTCCAGATCAGGCCGCGATCGAAGGTCTTCAGGTCGGGCAGCTTCTGGCGCACCTGCTCCATCCGCTCGACCCCGCTCTTGAGGGTCTCGCCGGTGCGGAAGACGGCGACGTCCTCCTGCATGGCCTTCTGCATCTCCAGCCGCAGGGCGGCCGTGGTCGTGCCGCCATTGGCGTTGCGGAAGCCGTCGAAGCGGGCCAGCGAGGCCTCGGTCTGCGCGGCCTTCAGCTCCGGCTGGCGCGCGCCGGGCTTCAGCGTCTCGGCGACCCGCAGGCCCACCGCGCGGCCGAACACCACAAGGTCGATCAGGCTGTTGGAGCCCAGGCGGTTGGCGCCATGCACTGACACGCAAGCCGCCTCGCCCACCGCCATCAGGCCCGGCACCACCGCGTCGGGATTGTCGCCCTGCTTGATCACCACCTCGCCGTGGAAGTTCGTCGGGATGCCGCCCATGTTGTAGTGCACGGTCGGCAGCACCGGGATCGGCTCCTTGGTCACGTCGACGCCGGCGAAGATCTTGGCGGTTTCCGAGATGCCCGGCAGGCGCTGGTGCAGCACCTTGGGGTCCAGGTGGTCCAGGTGCAGGAAGATGTGGTCCTTGTTCGGACCCACCCCGCGGCCCTCGCGGATCTCGATGGTCATGGCCCGGCTGACCACGTCGCGGCTGGCCAGGTCCTTGGCGCTGGGCGCATAGCGCTCCATGAACCGCTCGCCCTCGGAATTGGTCAGGTAACCGCCCTCGCCGCGGGCGCCTTCCGTGATCAGGCAGCCGGCGCCGTAGATGCCGGTGGGGTGGAACTGGACGAACTCCATGTCCTGCAGCGGCAGGCCGGCGCGCAGCACCATGCCGCCGCCGTCGCCGGTGCAGGTGTGGGCGCTGGTGGCGCTGAAATAGGCGCGGCCATAGCCGCCGGTGGCCAGGATCACGGTCTGGGCCTGGAACCTGTGCAGCGTCCCGTCGTCCAGCTTCCAGGCGGTGACGCCGACGCAGCGCCCCTCGTCCATGATCAGGTCGAGCGCGAAATACTCGATGAAGAAGTCCACCGACTTCGACAGCGACTGGCCATACATGGTGTGCAGCATGGCGTGGCCGGTGCGGTCGGCCGCGGCGCAGGTGCGCTGGATCGGCGCTTCGCCATAGTTCCTGGTCATGCCGCCGAAGGCGCGCTGATAGATCTTGCCCTCAGGGGTGCGCGAAAACGGCACGCCCCAGTGCTCCAGCTCGTACACGGCCGCCGGGGCGTTGCGCACCAGGTATTCGATGGCGTCCTGGTCGCCCAGCCAGTCCGAGCCCTTGACGGTGTCGTACATGTGCCAGCGCCAGTCGTCCTGGCCCATATTGCCGAGGCTGGCCGAAATGCCGCCCTGGGCCGCCACGGTGTGCGAGCGGGTCGGGAACACCTTGGTCACGCAAGCGGTCTTCAGCCCCGCCTCGGCGGCGCCCAGGGCCGCGCGCAGGCCGGAGCCGCCGGCGCCCACCACCACCACGTCGAACTTGTGATCGATGAAGTCATAGGCCGCCATGGTCAGTACGCTCCGCCGCCGAAGGCGACCTTAAGAATGGCCAGCACGCCCATGGCCCCGCCCAGCCAGCAGGCGAAGACGTTCAGGATCAGCAGCGCGGCCTTGGTCGTGGCGCTCTCGATGTAGTCCTCGACGATGGTCCGCATGCCGAGGCTCATGTGGTAGAAGCCGGTCCCGATCAGCAGCGCGGTCAGCACCGTATTGGGGCCCCAGCGCAGCCACTGCACCGTCGCGCCATAGTCGAACCGCGCCAAGGACAGGCCGGAATAGACCGCCCACAGCACAAGCATCACAAGGGCGATGGCTGAGACGCGCTGGCCGATGAAGTGGCCGACGCCGTGTTTTGCGGCGCCCATGCCCCGGGCGCGGCCCAAAGGCGTGCGATAACTGGTCATGGCCTACAGAGCCCCCGAAATGGCGGCGATCACCCAGACAGCGACGGTCGCGGTCACGGCGAAGGCGATGGCGGCGGCGGCGGTCATGTCGGCCGTGCGCGGCTCGAACCCCTCGCCCGCGTCCCAGGCCAGGTGCCGCACACCATTGGCCAGGTGGAAGAAGATGGAAAAAGTCAGGCCGAACAGCACCACCTTGCCCGGCAGGGAGCCCAGGATCGCCTTATAGGTCCCGAACGGGCCCGGCCCCGCGGCCAGCGCCGCCGCCCATCCGGCCAGGATCAGCGCCCCGCCATAGAGGGCCGAGCCGGTGGCGCGATGCAGGATCGAGCTGGCCATGGTGATGTGCCAGCGCCAGACCTGCACATGAGGCGACAGCGGGCGCGCCGCTGCGCCCGTCTTGGTTCCGCTCATGCGCGGGGACTCCTAGAGGATCGGACTGCGCCGCTTTTAAGCCGCAGGGGTGCGGTGTCAACGAACGCCCGTAAGGGAAAGGGGCAAGCCGCGACAAAGCGATCCGGGGCGGTGGGCATGGCGGCGGCTCGCAGGGCCTTGGTTTAGATCCGGCGAAGTCTGAAGACAGATTGGGGCTGACACAATGCGCGATTGATGTAGCCTTCCTTCGCGAAAGGCGAAGGATGCGCTTTGATCTGACGGACCTCAGGCTGTTCTGCGCGGTGGTGGACGCCGGCTCCATCACCGGCGGGGCGGCCAGCTGCGCCATCGCGCTCGCGGCGGCCTCGACGCGGATTCGCGGCCTGGAGCAGTCGCTGGGCGCCCCGCTCCTGACCCGCTCGCGCCAGGGGGTGACGCCGACGCCGGCCGGCCGCGCCCTGGTCAAGCACGCCCGGCTGATCCTCAGCCAGGCTGAGCGCCTGTCCGAGGACCTCGGCGCCTATGCCGGCGGCGGCGCGGCCAATGTGCGCCTCTTGGCCAACACCAACGCCTCGACCGAGTTCCTGCCCGAGGCGCTGAGCGATTTCCTGGCCGAGCACCCCCAGGTGACGGTCGACCTGGAAGAGCGGCTGTCGGACGAGATCGTCGCCCTGATCGCCGACGGGGTGGGCGACGTCGGCATCGTCGCCGGCACGGTCGACATAGGCCGCCTTCAGACCTTTCCGTTCCGCTCGGACCGCTTCGTGGTGGTCACCAGCGCCGGCCACGCCCTGGCCGCCCGCAAGAGCCTCCCCTTCGCCGAGGTGCTGGGGTTCGACTTCGTGGGCCTGGACCGGACCAGCTCGCTGCAGCGCTTCCTGGCGGCCAAGGCCGTGCCCCTCGGAGCCGCCCTCCGTTTGCGCGTGCAACTTCGCAGCTTCGACGCCGTCTGTCGCCTGGTCGCCGCCGGCGTGGGCGTGGGCGTGGTGCCGCGCACCACCGCCCTGAGGGCCGCACAGACCCTGCCGATCGCCGCCATCGACCTGGAGGACGACTGGGCGATCCGCGATCTGACGATCTGTGTGCGCGACCTGGAAACGGCGGCGCCCTATGCGCGGGAGCTGGTGCGGAGTTTGCGGGGGGAATGAAGACAACGGTCCGCGAAAATGCCCGTTCAACAAGCGTTCGGCCCGCGTTCGCCCGGACGGCGCGCCAAAGCGCTTCCTCCGCCATCAGATCGGTCGGACCATCCCATAGACGCTCCCCGCCGCATGAGGAGCGGCCCGTTCAGCGCGGAAGGGGACAGTGGCGATGCATCGGGACATGCGCTTGGCCGACGCCGACGAGATCGTGCCCATCACCGGGCGGCGGCTGACCCTGCCGGCGGGGCCGATCTTCCATCTGCAGCGGGCGGACCAGGCCGGATACGAGATCGGCGCCTTTCGCCGCTGGGCGGGGTACAAGAACCTGGGCTCGGACGAGGCCACCCTTGGCCTGGCGCACTTTCAGCACGTCCTGAGTTTCGCCGCGTCGGGGGACACCGGCCGGACGGGCGTCCACGGCCATTTCGCCCATGTTCACATCGTCATACCCACCTCCGGGCGGGGGATCTTTTCCTATGACGGGGTGGAGACCGAGGCGGTTCCGGGCCTGGTCATCACCCAGCACGGCGGCACCATCCACGACCAGTTCCAGTATTCCTACGCCGCGACCTCGCATGACGACAATTGCCGCACGCCGCAGTCGCTGGAGCCGACGCCCGCCGGCGCCGAGATGCGGTCGTTCGGGTTCCTGGAGCTGTTCGTCCCGCAAACCCTCGCCGATGTGGAGATCATCGCGCCGGAGGCGGTGACCCTGGAAGACCAGCACACGGCCTGGGAACACCCCTATCACACCGCCGGCGCCCGCTTCGACCTCCAGCCCGCCGACAGCCCCGGCGCGGCCTATCGCCCGGTGGCGGGGCGAGACGATCTGGAAGCGCGCGACGCCGGCACGTGGGAGCCGACCGGGGGCCTGGTGGCCACCTGGATCATCCGCCCGGCCTCCACGCCGGCGACGACGGACAGCCCCGTCAGCCTGGGCCTCCCCGGCGAGGCCGGTTGCGTCGATATCCTCTACATGGTCAGCGGCTCGGCCCGCTTTCAGCGTGAGGGCGGCGACGACGTCCTCATGAGCGCCGGCGACACCCTGACCTGCACCCCGGGCCTGGTCGGCGAGCCCTTTGGCCCTACGCCGGACATGCGCCTGCTGCGTTTCTCCATCGCCGCCAAGGCCACCCAGCTGAGAGAGCGCACGGCGGACGAGATCAAGCGGCTGGAGGCCCTGGGGCCGCGGATCATCACCCGGCGCGACGTGCGGCCGGCGGGCGATGCGCGGCCGGTGAATTGTTTGCGGGATCTGTGACGGCGGCGGCGGGACCCGATTGGCATATGCCAAGACATATGCCAATCTATCTCCATGAACGCCTATCGCCACGTCAAGCTGTTCAAGAACGGCCGCAACCAGGCCGTCCGCATCCCACGCGAATTCGAACTGCCCGGCGAAGACGCCATCATGCACCGGGATGGCGATAAGCTGATCATAGAGGCGGCTCCCCGGCGGTCCCTGTTGTCCATCCTGGCCGAGCTTTCCCCGATCGATGAACCGTTCCCTGAGATCGACGACGCCCCGCCGGAGCCTGTCGACCTTTGACGCGCTACCTGCTCGACACCAACATCGTCTCCGACCTGATCCGCAATCCCCAGGGCCGAATCGCAGCCTGCATCGCCGAGGTCGGCGAGGACGCCGTGTGCACCAGCATCATCGTCGCGGCCGAGCTGCGCTATGGCGTCGCAAAGAAGGGCTCACAGCGCCTGGCCATTCAGATCGAGCGGATTTTCGCAGGGCTCGACATCCTTCCGTTCGAGGAACCCGCGGAGGCGGCCTACGC
>FTFU01001370.1_pt1 | contig 14894 bp, 11 predicted proteins | sample 1640511 | NCBI WGS metagenome assembly FTFU01 (sample SAMEA3914789, study PRJEB12502) | metagenome | biome: forest; material: soil | place: Canada | collected 2011-07-03 | depth 0.3 m | reverse complement strand
TGTCGCCCGAAGCCTATTTCTTCTTGTTGGTCGGCAACTGGCAGCCGCCGCCCATGGTGGTGATCGAGCATGGGGTCAGGTGCGGCGCCGGCGGGCCATTGGTGGCGTATTCCATGACCCAGCCGGAGCCGCCATCGGCGCAGGCCACTTCGATCAGGTCGGAATTGTCGGTCTTGCCCAGGGCTCGGGCGCCGGAGACGACGCAGGATCCCTTGCCCATCGTCTTCAGGTCGGCCGAGTATTTGGAATAGACCGCGCTTTCCGGGGTGAACGAGCAGCGATAGCCCTCGGCCTGGGCCCGCACGCAGTCATAGACCACCGGCTTGATGCTGGAGCCCAGCGGGAAGACGCCGACGCCGCCGTCGGTGCGGTTGGAGCAGGCCATCTCGACCACTTCCTTGTCCTTGGCGTCGATCGGGAAGGCGGCGTATTTGGAGACGGCGCAGTCGAAGCCCGCCTTCTTGGACAGGCTGGTATAGAGCGCGCTCTGGGCGGTTTCCGCCGCGCGGGCGTCGGTCAGGGTGCAGCCGCCGGCGATGTTGGAGGCCTGGGCGCAGCCGACGGCGGTCTTGAAAGTGTCGCCGGCGGTCTCGATCATCCAGCCCTTGCCGTCGTCGCAGGCCACTTCATAGATGCCGGTGCCGTCGGTGGTCGTGCCCACATAGCGGCGGTCCTTGACGTTGCATTGCTTGCCACTGGCGGTCAGCAGCTTGGCGGTGACCGTGGCCAGTTGCTGCGCCGGGTCGGTCAGGGTGCACTTGAGATTGTCCTTGGCGCTGGGATCGATGCAGCTGACCACGACCGGAGCCGCGCCGCCGGTCTGGCGGGCCATGCCGAAGATATAGCCCACCCCGCCCTGGCAGGCGATCTCGACGAAGGTGTTCTTGGCCGACGAGCCGATCAGGCGGGCGTTGGAGACTTCGCAGCTGGCGCCGGTCGTGGCGAACGAGGCCTGAAGGCCCAGGATCGGCTTGGCGTTGGCCGGCAGCTTGCAGACCAGGCTGCCCGGCTTGCCGTCCGGACCCGGCTGGCCCATCGAGAAGCAGTCGAAGGCTTCGGGGGTCGGGACCTTTTCCTTGGCCACGACCACATAGCCCATCCCTTCCTTGCAGGCGGCCTCGTAGTATTTCGCCTTGATCTTGTCCGACCCCGTCCCTTCGGCGATGAAGCGCGAGTCGGTCATGGTGCAGGGGATATTGCCGGCGGCGATCAGGGGCGGCAGATCGGTCGCGGAGGTGTCCTTCGCAAAGCTGGCCGTAGCGGACATGACGACACTTGTCGCCAAGGCCAGCGCAAGACCGATTCCAAAACGCCTCATCATCTGCTCTCCTGGGGTGCGTCCCTTTGGCGCGGAGCTTAAACTCGCGCCCGCGCCGCGGGTCAAGCTCGGCCCGGACAATGGCGCTACAATGGCTGAATTGGGCCTGGAACAAAGCTGCGGCGCGTAGGCGGCTGACTCGATGGGGATTGGCATGGCGGACGGCATCGAAGACAGGGGCGCGTCTCCTGCCGAGGGCGAGCGGCGGGCGGCCCTGGTCTATCCGCTGGAGTTCAGCCCCGAATACGGCCAGGCGGTCGATATCGCCCCGGGCGTCAAATGGATGCGCATGCCGCTGGAAGGCGCGCTGGCGTTCATCAATGTCTGGGCGATCGAGGACGACGGCGGCTGGGCCATCGTCGACACCGGCATGCGGACCGAGGCGACCGCCCAGGCTTGGAGGAGCGTGTTTGCAGGCGCCCTCGGCGGCGCGCCGATCACGCGGGTGTTCGTCACCCATCTGCACCCGGACCATATCGGCCTGGCCGGCTGGATCGTGCGCAAGTTCGGCTGCCGCACCTGGATGACCCGCCTGGAATACCTGCAATGCCGCATGCTGGTCGCCGACAGCGGCCGCGAGGCGCCGCAGGACGCCATCGACTTCTATCGCGCCTGCGGCTGGGACGAGGAGGCGCTGGAGGCCTACCGCGCCCGCTTCGGCGGCTTCGGCAAGGGGGTCTATCAGTTGCCGGACAGTTATCATCGCATCAAGGACGGCGACGAGATCCGCATCGGCGCCCACCTCTGGCGGGTGGTGTCGGGGTCGGGCCATTCGCCCGAACACGCCTGCCTCCATTGCCCGGACCTGAAGCTGTTCATCTCCGGCGACCAGGTGCTGCCCAAGATCTCGTCCAATGTCTCGGTGTTCCCCACCGAGCCCGACGGCGATCCCCTGACCGACTGGCTGACCTCGCTGGCCAGGATCAAGACCCTGGTCCCCAACGACGTGCTGGTGCTGCCGGCGCACAACGACCCCTTCATCGGCCTCCATGAGCGTCTCGACCACCTGATCCGCGGCCATGAGCGCGGCCTCGACCGGCTGGAGAAGACCCTGGCCGAGCCCAGGCGGGCCATCGACGTGTTCGGCTCCCTGTTCGCCCGCAAGATCGGGCTGGACCTCCTGGGCATGGCCACCGGCGAAAGCATGGCCCACCTCAACTGCCTGATCGTCCGTGGCCGCGCCAGGGCGAGCCGGGACGACGGCGGCGTGGTCTGGTACCAGGCCGTGGCCTGAAGGCCCTCGGAAGAGGCCGTCAGACCGCCGGCAGCGGCCCGAAGATCAGGGCGGCGACGCCGATGATCACCACCACCACGCCCGCGGCTATGGCCATGGCCGCGCCGCGGCGCGCCTTGCGGTCGTGATAGCTCAGCCAGTCCTGGACGAAGCCCATGGGAATGTCGGGGTCGGGAAAGCTCGGCGGCCGCGACGAGTTCTGGTGGGCCAGCCGCATGCGGGCGTTGTCGACCCCGAGGGCCTCCAGCGACCTGTACCATCGCCAGGCCTTGCGGCCGCTGGTCCAGCGGTTCTCGAACGGCGGACGTCGGCTTATGGCGTGAGGCATGGCGCATCGTCTCCCGATGACGCGGACGCTGCGCCTTCGACCGCGGAGGCAGGCCCACGTCTTGGCTCCTATATATCGCGGCGACCTTCAGCCCGCGAGCTTTGCGGTGGGACCGCAACCGAGCGAAGCCCCCGCTGGCGTGGGCGAAAAACCCTGGTCATGGCTAGGTTTGATCCCTGCGCTCGCCGCCGTTGCGGGACGTTCACGGCAACTTGAAGCGCGCCAGGCCGAGATCGACGCCGATCGTGCGTTCGGCGACAGCTTCAGCTATCTGTTCCGGGTCATGAGATCGCCGACTGATGCGCTCGCCCACCTCCAGCCCAGACCCCCAAAACCATGTCCCTGACCATCCGCCCGGCGCGCGCCGCTGACGCCGCCTTGATCCTCGGCTTCATCCGCGAACTGGCCGAATACGAAAAACTGTTGCACGAGGTCGAGGCGACGCCGACGCATGTGGCGGAGATCCTGTTCACCGAACATCCGCGCGCCTTCTGCGACATCGCCGAGCTGGACGGGGAGCCGGTCGGCTTCGCCCTCTGGTTCTACAACGTCTCGACCTTCACCGGCCGGCACGGGATCTATCTGGAGGACCTCTATGTGCGGCCGGCCGCGCGTGGCGCAGGCGCGGGCAAGGCGCTGTTGGCGCGCCTCGCCCGGCGCTGCGTCGACGAGCGCCTGACGCGGCTGGAATGGGCGGTGCTGAACTGGAACGCCCCGTCGATCGCCTTCTACGACAAGCTGGACGCCGGCAAGCAGGACGAGTGGACCGTGCGCCGCCTGACCGGCGCGGCATTGGCGAAGCTGGCGCTGGCGGCGGCGGGTTAGGGCCTCAGGGTTGAGGCGGCGTCACGGAAGCGGGCGCTGAAGCCGGCGCCGGCTCTGCCGTTGAAGCCGGGGGAGAGGTCGGCGCAGGCTCGGCGGGAGGCGCCGCTTCCGGTGCCGGGGCCGCAGTCGCAGCCGGCGGGGTCGCCGGGGCCGGCGCGCCCTCGTCGAACTCCGGCAGGGGCTGCTCTGTGGCGGGCTTGCCCTCGTCGATCTGGCTCTGTTCGTTCTGCAGATAGACCGAGCGCAGGGTCGCATAGGGGTCGGTGGCGTCGCTGAGCAGGCTTTCGAAGGCCGCGTCGTTGCGCGCGCGGGTGTCGATCCCGCCGACCAGGCTGCGTCCGAGGCCGAGCGCAGTGCGGTGGGGATAGTTCACCCAGTGCAGGGGATCGATGGCGCCGTCGATGACGACCCCCACAATGTCGCGCACCGACGATGGCCCGAGCACCGGCAGGAACACGAACGGCCCGGACTTGACGTGATAGCGGCCGAGCGTCAGGTCGAAGCCGTTGTCGTGGTGCGGCAGGCCGCCCCTGGCCGCCGGATCGAACAGGCCGCCGACGCCGATGGTGCTGTTGGCGACGAAGCGCAGGGTGGTGTGGCCCGCCTGGCGGAAGTGGCCCTGGAACACGTCGTTCATGCCGACCACCGGTTCGCTCATATTCACCAGCGCATGGTGGATGCCGGTGCGCAGCAGCGACGGCGTGATCTTCTGATAGGCGAGGGCCACCGGCCGAATCACCGCCCGGTCGACCGCCATGAACACGCGAAAGCCGAAACGGTTGAAGCCCTCCCAGGGATCGGAGACGGAAGGGCTGCGCATCTGGGCGGCGGCGTGGGTCGCTGCGCCCAGCATCAGGCTGGCGGCGACGGCGGCATGGGCGGATCGCTTCAACGCTCAACTCCCAGAGGTCGGCCGAACGTGGACCGCACCCCCGGCATATGGAGTCGAAGGCGTCTTGCGCAACCATTTCCTTCCGGCCACGGCGCCGATTGGGGCCGAACTGGACGACGCGGGGGCCGAAATGTTGTATCCGCGCCACCGCCAGAGCGGGATGAGGAAAAGTGCGAAGCGGTTTTCCGCCCGCATCCCGCTCCAAACTTTAGAATCGATCACGTTCGAGGTCCCCTTGCTGAAGCCGCCGCTGCCGATCGACAGACCGACGCCGATCGCGCGCCTGGTCGGGGCCTGCTGCGCCCGCCCGTGGCTGGTGGCGGGCCTGGGCCTGGTGCTGACGATCGCCGCCGGCGGGTTCGCGGTCAGCCGCTTCGCCATGACTACCAATACCGACGCGCTGCTCTCGCCCAAGCTGGAGTGGCGCCAGCGCGAGGCGGTCTATGACCGGCTGTTCCCGCAGCACGGCGATGACATCGTGGTGGTGGTCGACGGCAAGACGCCCGAGCTGGCGGAGGCGGCCGCAGCTGCGCTCGCCGCCAAATTCCCGGCGCGAAGCGACCTCTTCACCCACGTCGAGCGGCCGGACGGGGGCGATTTCTTCGCGCGCGAAGGCCTGCTCTACCTGTCGCTCAGGGACGTGCAGGATTCGACGGCCCAGATGATCAAGGCCCAGCCGTTCCTGGGGCCAGTGGCGGCCGATCCCAGCGTGCGCGGCCTGATGGGAGGCCTGTCGACGGCGCTGAGCGGCGTGCGCGCCGGCCAGGCGAGCCTCGCGGACCTCGACGCCCCGATCAGCGGGCTCGCGGGCGCCCTGGACAAGGTCAACGCCGGACAGCCGGCCTTTTTCTCCTGGCGCGCCCTGATCAGCGGCAAGGCGCCGGAGCCGCGGGAGCTGCGCCACATCCTGCTGGTCAAGCCCAAGCTCGATTTCAACGACCTGCAGCCGGGCGACGCCGCCGAACGGGCGATCCGGCAGGCGGCCCAGGCGGCGGGCCTCGATGCGGCCCATGGCGTCAGCGTGCGCCTGACCGGCCCCGTGCCGCTGCAAGACGAGGAGTTCGGCAGCCTGGCCGACAAGCTGCTTCTCATCGCCGGCCTGGCCGTGTCGGCGATCCTGGCCATGCTGTGGCTGGCGGTGCGCTCGCCGCGGCTGATCGCCTGCATCCTTCTCACCACCTTCGTCGGCCTGGTGACGGCGGCGGCCTGGGGCCTTCTGATCTTCCAGCGCTTCAACGTCATCTCGGTGGCCTTCATTCCGCTGTTCGTCGGCCTCGGCATCGATTTCGGCATCCAGTTCAGCGTCCGCTTCCGCAGCGACTACGCCGACGAGCGGGCCCTGGACGAAGCCCTGATCTCGGCCGGCCATGGCATGGGCTATCCGCTGACCCTGGCGGCGGGAGCCATCGCCGTCGGCTTCCTGGCCTTCGCCCCAACCCGGTACGTCGGGGTCTCGCAGCTGGGCGTGATCGCCGGCGTCGGCATGCTGATCGCCCTGGCGCTGAACCTGACCCTGCTGCCGGCCCTGATCCATCTGATGCGGCCGACCCGTGGCGGCAGCGACCTGGGCCATGCGCCGCTGGAGCGCCTGGACGGCTGGGTGCTGGGCCACCGGCGGGCGGTGCTGCTGACGGCGGCGGTCGCGGCGGCGGGTTCGGCGGCGCTGTTGCCGCTGCTGCACTTCGACTTCAACCCGATGCACCTGCGCAGCGCCAGGACGGAGTCGGTGGCGACGCTGAACGACCTGACGCGCGATCCGGACCAGACCCCCAACAGCCTGAACGTGCTGGCTCCCTCCCTGGCTGCGGCCCAGCCCCTGGCCGCCCGGCTCGCACGCCTGCCCGAGGTCGCCGACACGATCACTTTGCAGAGCCTGATCCCCGACGACCAGGCGCCCAAACTGGCGGCCATCAGCGACGCCAACACCCTCTTGGACTTCACCCTCAACCCGATCGCCGTCAGCCCGCCTCCCAGCGATGCGGAGGTCGCATCCAGCCTGACGACCACCGCCGGCGACTTGCGCGCCGCGGCCGGCTCGGCGCCCGGCGCGCCGCAGGACCACGCGCGCCGCCTCGCCGCCGCGCTGGAGACCCTGGCCAAGGCCGGGCCGGACCGGCGCCGCGCCGCCGAGGCGGCCCTGATCCCGGGGCTCAACACCGTGTTGGATCAGATGCGCGCCTCGCTGCAGGCCCAGCCGGTGACCCAGGCCAGCCTGCCGGCGGACCTGGTCCGCGACTGGATCGCTCCAGACGGCCGCGCCCGCATCTCCGTCGTCCCTAAGGGCGATTCCAACGACAACCACGTGCTGCAGGCCTTCACCGCGGCAGTCACCAAGATCGCGCCGGACGCCAACGGCGCGCCGATCAGCATCCAGAACGGCGGCGAGACCGTGGTCGGCGCCTTCATCGAGGCGGGGGCCCTGTCCTTCCTCGCCATCACAGCCCTGCTGTTCCTGGTCCTGAGGCGCACGCGCGACGTGGCCATCACCATGGCCCCGATCGTCCTGACGGGCCTGCTGACCCTGGGCAGCTGTGTTCTGATCGGCCAGCCGCTGAACTTCGCCAACATCATCGCCCTGCCGCTGCTGTTCGGCATCGGCGTGGCCTTCCACATCTATTTCGTGATGGCCTGGCGGGCCGGGGCGGCGCACCTGCTGCAATCAAGCCTCAGCCGGGCCATCTTCTTCTCAGCCCTGACCACGGCCACCGGGTTCGGCAGCCTGTGGGCGTCCAGCCATCCGGGCACCGCCAGCATGGGCAAGCTCCTGATGATCTCGCTGATCTGGACCCTGGTCTCGGCGCTGCTGTTCCAGCCGGCCCTGATGGGGGCGCCGAAGACGAACATCTCGGACGCCGGCGAGCCGCTGCGGCCCTCGTCATGACCGGGCCTCGGCTCCCGTCATGGCCGTGCTCGACGGGCCGTCCTCGGTGAATGCGGAACGTTCACGGAATGGATCGCCGTGACAAGCACGGTGATGACGTCAGTTAAGAGGCGGATTCAAAAGCCCGACATTATTTCAACAGTTTATCCGCCTGGGCGTTCAGGTTGGCGGCGATGGCCTTGGCGTCGCCGGTGGCCGATACCGCGGCCAGGTCCGACCGGCGGGTGGTCAGCTGGCTGACGCTGCCCTTGTAGAAGACGTCGATCGCCTTCCAGGTCCCGGTGGTGGCGCGAAGGCGGTAGTTCAGCGCCACCGGCGCCTCCTGGCCGGAGGTCAGCGTGGTCTTGACGATCTTGTCGACGCCGCGGGTGTCGACATTGGGATCGATCTGGAACTTCTCGCCGGAATAGCTGTCGAAATTGTGGGCGTAGCTCGCCACCGACAGGCGGGTGAACGCTTCCACGACCAGGGCCTGGTCGGCGTCGGAGAACTTGCTCCAGGCCGGCCCCACGGCGAAGCGGGCCATGGCCTTCAGGTCGAAGGTCCGCTCGATGGCCGGCTCCAGCTTCTTGTAGCGGCCTTTGACGCCGAGGCTCGGCCCCTGCTTCATGGTGGCGATCAGGGCCTGGTCGAAGGCGTCGATGGTCTGCGCCGCGGGCTCCAGGTCGGCCGCCCGCACCACCCCCGCCGGGACGGAGACGAGCGCCAGGGCCGCACAGGCGGCGAGGGGAAACGAAGAACGCATAGTGAGCCTTTCCGTGGGCGAGACGGCCTAGATAGTGGGTTTCGGCCGGCCCTGAAATGTGCGGGCGGCGCCGAGGTTGTGGGAAGCTATCGCGCCGGACGCCTGAACCGCGCCTGAACCCGTCAACGACGCCGCTGGAAGGAAACCGCCGCATAGAGCGCGCAGGCCATCGCCATCAGCGCCGCCGCGATCCAGAAAGCCCCGGTGACGTCCGCCCCGCGCACGCCCAATGCGCTGGCCGAAGGGCCGAGGCTGAGGCCGACGAGAGTGACGGCGGTCAGCAGCAGGGCCGCGCTGCGGGTCTGGTCGAGACCAATCAACAGGCGCACCTGGAACGGGCTCAGCGCCAGCCAGAACAGGCCGAAGGCGAGGGCGGGCGCGAGGTAGAGCGCCGGCGTCCCGGCCACGGCCAGGAGCGCGATGACCAGGGCCTGGCACAGGGCGCCGAGGATCAGGGCGGCGCCGAACGGGAACCTGTGGCCCCAGGCGGCGACCGCCAAGGCGCCGGCGACCTGGAAGACCAGCCCGCCGGCGACGGCGATCCCGGCCGTCTGAGCGGGAAAATGATGCTGGTCGGCCAGCAGCTGCATGTAGTCCCAGGCCCCGCCGATGGCCGCGTTCTGCAAGCCTACCGCCAGCAGGGAGACCAAGATCGGAACCGTCCAGACCGGCGCGCCGCTCACCTCTGGCTTCGGCGCCGGCGCGCGGTCCACCAGCAGCAGGGCCGAGCCGGCGCTGACCAGGGACAGCACCGCCAGCACGACGAAGCCGCCCTCGCCGCCGAAACGCGGCACGATCCAGGCCGGCAGCAGATAGGCCAGCACCGCCTGGGGCAGGGTCGACAGGCCCAGGAAGATGGCGTTCAGCCGGTCGGGATGGCGGCTCTGGATGGTGACGACGATGGTCGCCCCCATCATCAGCCCCTCGATCAGGCCCGCCGCGCCGCGCAACAGGTCCAGGGCCAGGACCCCGTGGACCAGATAGATGCCCAAATTGGCGGCGGCCAGCAGCAGCGACAGGCCCGCTGTCTTGACCCGCATGGCGCCGCTGCGCAGCAGCCGCGGCCCGATCGCCGAGCCGAGCGCCAGGGCCAGCACCTCGACCGTGGCCAGGGGCCCGAGCTGCGCCTCGCTGAGCCGCCCGGCCTGGGTCAGCGCGCCCAGCAGCACCGGCTGTACGCCCAGGATCATCAGCGCCACCGTGCCGACCACCATGGCGGCGGCGATCACCTGCGTCGGCTGGTCTGCGCCCGGCAGGGTGGTGGCCTCGCCGATCTCGATGGCCTCGGCCCCCACCGGCGGCGGCACGCGGGGCAGGCGGTCGGCGTCAGGGGTCACTCAGGCGCTCTCCGCGTCAGTACCGGTAATTGGCTTCGATCCCGACCGTCGTCGGCATGCCCATGATGCCTTGGATGAAGCCGAACGGGGAGGTCAGGTCGAATTCGTCGAGAAAATACTTCTCGCCCGACAGGTTGCGGCCGAAGGCGGCCACCTCCCAACGATCGCCCGCGAACTGATAGGCGATGCGGACATTCTCCAGCCAATAGCCGTCCTGGGTGGTGTAGGGATCGTTGGAGATGTCGAAGAACTGGTGGCTCTTGTAAGAGGCGCTGACCTGCAGGTCGACCGCGCTGCTTCCCACCGGGATCTTGTAGTCGGCCAGCAGCGCCGCCGAGACATGTGGCGACAGGGGCAATTGGTTGCCGGAATAGTCGGTCAGGACCGCCGACTTCGAGGCCCGGAACTTGTCGAGCTTGGTTTCCAGAAGGCCGACCTGGGCCGACAGAGTGAAGCCGGTGACGGGCTTGGCGATCACCTGCAGGTCGATGCCGTCGGTGTGGGCCTTCTGGGCGTTGTCCAGCACATTGACCGGTAGGCCGCCCTGCAGCACCGGCGGCACCAGCTCGAACACCTGCATCTGCCGATAGTCGTTATAGAAGGCCGCCACGTCGATGATCAGGCGATGATCGAGGAACGAGCCCTTCAGGCCGATCTCGTAAGCGGTGACCTTTTCCGGCGCCACCGGCTGCAGCTGGCGAGCGATCTCGGCGGGGGCGAGGCTCAGGAAACTGCCGTTGAAGTCGCCGCTCTTGAAGCCGGTGGCGACGCTGACATAGGTCAGGACATCACTCGTGACGTTGTAGTTCAGGCCCGCGCGCCAAGAGAAGGCAGAATTCGACTGGCTCTGGCGTGAGTCTGCGGTCGTCTGCAGCGGTCCGAAATTTCCTTCCCCGCCCTCCTGGAACTGCACCGCGCCCAAATAGCGGAACGACTTGTCCTCCTTGGTCAGGCGCCCGCCGAGCACCAGCTTCAGCTGGTCGGTGATCGAGTATTCCCCTTGCCCGAACAGGGCGTACGCGTTGGTAATCTGGCGGTTGGTATCGAAGGCCTGGAAGGCGATCCCGTCGAAGGCGGTGGGGAATTGCACCACCGTATCGCCGCTGAGGAGGATGAAGATCGGCTGATTCTGCACCAGGTTTTCGTGCAGGTAGTAGGCGCCCGCGACCCAGTTGTAGCGCGCCTCGGTCTGCGAGGCCCGTAGTTCCTGGGTGAAGGTGTTGGCCCGGACGCCGAAATTGATCTCAAGGAGTTGGTTGGGCGAGGCGTCGCTGTCCTCGGGATGGATCTTGTCGTTGTGCTCTTCGGAGGTGATCGAGGTGAAGGTGATCGAGCCCGGCGAATAGTCCGCGCGGACGTAGGCCCCGAGGCTGTTCACCTTCAGGTGCTGCTGGCGGTTATAGGCGCCGTCATAGAATTTGGACGGGGTGCCGTAGCCGAACAGGTCCGTGCATTGCCCGCCATAGGAGGCCGCGATCGAGCACTGGGTCGGGACGGCGTTGCCCAGGGTGGTCGGATCCAGGTCGCCGATATGGCGATACTCGGTTGGTCGGTTGTCCACGTAGCCGCCGTGGATGTTGAACAGCACCGACAGCTCGCTGGTCGGTTTGTAGAGCAGCATGGCGCGCAGGGCGCCGTTGTTGGTCCCGTTCTCCTTATTCCCCGTCAGGGCGTTGTTCACGTAGCCGTCGGAATTGTTCTTCACGAAGGCGATCCGCCCATCGAGCCCCGGCATGATCGGGCCGCCGACCGCGCCCTCGACATTGATGGTGTTGAACGAGCTGTATTCGGCGTGCAGGTCGGCCTTGAAGGTGTCGGTCGGTTTGGCGCTGATGAAGTTGATCGCCCCGCCGCTGGTGTTGCGGCCGTACAGGGTGCCCTGCGGCCCTTTCAGCACCTCGACCCGCTCCAGGTCGAAGGTCTGGAAGGTCTGGGAGGCTGGCGAGCTCAAGTAAACCTCGTCGACATAGACCCCGTTCGGCCCGGCGTTGTTGGTGTCGTAGTCGTTGAGGCCGATGCCGCGGATGGCGATGATCGGCTGATTGCCGGGCCCGGCCGGCAGGGCGATGTCGACATTGGGCGTGATCTGGCCCAGGTCGGCCGAGGATTTGACGCCCAGGTTCTGGATCTCCTTGGCGCTGAAGGCCTGGATGGAGATCGGCACCTTCTGGATGTTTTCGCTGCGCTTTTGCGCGGTGACGACGATCTCGCCCATGGTCTCGGCCGGCTTGGCCGGGGTCTGGGCGTGGGCCACGCCGCCAGCGAGGCTCAGGACCAGGCTGATCGCCGTGGTGGCGGTCCAAGTCTTCCGCATGACCAAGTCCCCCTGTCGGCTTTATGCCTTTGAGAAACGATAGCCTTCGCTATGCAATATGCAATGCTATTTTTGGGGCGCCTAAGCCAGCAGCGCCCGCCGCAGCATCCGGGCCACATCGCGCAGCAGCTCGTCCCGCGGGATCAGGGTCTCTTCGTAGAGCATCTCTTCGGCCGCATAGCCGAACTCCGTGGTGATGCGCACGCGCCGCCACACGTCCTCGCGCGTCAGGTGGGGCATGAGGGGCGCATAGGCCTCGGTCAGGCGCTCGCTCACGCGGCGCAGCGACTCAAGCCGCACATGGGTCAGCTGGGGCACGGCCCGCAGCGCGCGCAGGGTCCAGATGGCGCCCGGCTCGCGAGCGGTGACCGCCGCCGTGTCGCGCAGCAACTCCTCCGTCGCATCGCCCAGGGCCTCGACGCCCAGCGGCGCATAGCGGTCGACCCAGGCGAACAGGGCCTCGTCCTGCCGGTCCATCAGCCGCCGGCCCAGAGCCTCCAGCACCGCGTACTTGTCCTTGAAATAGCGATAGAGGGCCGGAGGGGTCATGCCGGCGCGGGCGCAGATCAGATTGGTGGAGATCCGCTCGATGCCCACCTCGCCCAGCAGTTCGCCGGCGACGTCCAACAGCCGCTCATAGGTCTGCAACGCCCGCTCCTGCCGCGGCGGGGCTCGGCGGCCGGCGGTCTGGGGAGCGGCTGAAGATCGGGTGCGGGTCATGGGCGGTTTGGAAATGATCCGAAGCTGGAGCGCAAGGCTGAGCACAACGCCGCGCCCCACCCCTTGCGTCTCTTCCATAGCGCGGTCATTGTGGTAGTCAAAGCTATCATTTTCGGAGGACGTCCCATGGCCGGCTCGAACAGCAAGGACCAGGCCCTGCGCGCGCGGGCCGAGGCGGTGATCCCCGGCGGCATGTATGGCCACCAGTCGGTGGCCCTCGCGCCCGACGACTATCCGCAGTTCTTCGCCAAGGCCGAGGGCGCCAGGCTGTGGGACGTCGATGGGCGATCGTACCTCGACTACATGTGCGCCTACGGCCCGAACCTGTTCGGCTATGGCCACGCGGAGATAAACGCCGCCTATGTGCGCCAGATGGAGATCGGCGACACCTTGACCGGCCCCACCGCCTTGATGGTCGAGCTGGCGGAAAGGTTCGTGGACCTGGTCACCCATGCGGACTGGGCCATGTTCTGCAAGAACGGCACAGACGCCACCTCCATGGCCATGGTGATCGCCCGGGCCCACACCCGCCGCAAGACCATCGTCCTGGCCAAGGGCGCCTATCACGGCGCCGCGCCCTGGTGCACGCCAAGACCCGCGGGCGTGACCAAGGAGGACCGGGCCAACCAGGTGTTCTGCGACTACAACGACATCGAGAGCCTCGAGGACGCCGTGGAAAAGGCCGGTGACGACCTGGCCGCGATCTTCGCCGCCCCTTTCAAGCACGACGCCTTCATCGACCAGGCCCTGCCCGACCCCGCCTATGCCCGCCGGGCGCGCGAGCTGTGCGACCGGACCGGCGCTCTCTTGGTGGTGGACGATGTGCGCGCCGGCCTGCGCATCGCGCGCGACTGCAGCTGGTCGACGGTAGGGGTCCGGCCGGACCTGTCCACCTGGGGCAAGTGCATCGCCAATGGCCACGCGATCTCGGCCCTCCTGGGCTCGGACGTGGCGCGCAGGGCGGCCTCGGAGGTGTTCGTCACCGGCTCCTACTGGTTCCAGGCCGCGCCCATGGCGGCGGCGCTTCAGACCCTGCGCCTGGTCAAGGAGACCGACTATCTGGAACGCCTCGAGCGGCTCGGCGCCCGCCTTCGCACCGGCCTGGACGAGCGCGCCGCCGCCCACGGCTTCGCCCTGCGCCAGACCGGCCCGGCCCAGATGCCGCTGTTCCTGTTCGGGGACGACCCGGACCTGCGCAAAGGCTTCGCCTGGTCCAGCGCCATGCTGGAGCGGGGGATCTACATGCATCCCTGGCACAACATGTTCCTGTGCGCGGCGATGACCGAGGCCGACATCGACCAGACCCTGAACGCCGCCGACGGCGCCTTCAAGCACCTGGCCGGCGTCGCGACCCATCTGGGCCCGGTGGAGAAGCTGGCGTTTCTGTCGGCGTGATTGTCCCTTCCCCCGCAAAAGGGGGGAAGGGCTACTCCGCCATCCCCACGAAACTGATCCCCTGCCGCTGCGGCCCGAACAGGGTCAGGACGGCGATCACCAGCGCCACCACGCCCACCACCACCGCCAGGGCGAAGCCGTAGTCGCCGCCGCGGGCCTCGGCGATCTGCGTCTGCCAGACGATGCAGCCCGAGGCCAGGATATTGCCCAGCTGGTAGGCGAAGCCCGGGAAGGCGCCGCGGGCGTCCGGCGGCGAGAGCTCGTTGAGGTGCACGGGGATCACGCCCCAGGCCCCCTGCACCGAGACCTGGATCAGGATGACCCCGAGCATCAGCAGCGGGACCGTATGCGAAAACGCCCACAGCGGGATCACCAGCACGCCGAACAGGGCGGCGATCACCATGGTGCGGCGCCGGCCGAGCTGCTCGGACCAGGCGCCGAAGAACAGGCCGCCGGCGATGGCGCCGAGATTGCCGATCATGGTCAGCATGCCGGTGGTCTGGGTGTTCAGGTGGTGCTGCACGGTCAGGAAGGTCGGGTAGAGATCCTGAGCGCCATGGCTGAAGAAGTTGAAGGCGGTCATCAGGGCCACGGTGTAGAGCGCCATCCGCCAGTGCTTGCGGAACACCCAAAGGCCGCAGAGGGCGATCGGGGCGTCGACGAAGTAGATCCAGCGCATCATCGCGGTCTTGTCGAGCGCGCCCACCAGGGCCGGACCGACCGCCACGCCCAGGGCCACGGCGCCGATTCCAAGAAGCATGGGCAGGCTTCGCCGGGGCGAGGGGTGGGCCTGGGCCTCGAACACAGGCGACTCCCGGACCCCCAGGCGGATCAGCACGATCAGGAGCGCCGGCGCCAGGCCGACCATGAACATGCCGCGCCAGCCGATCCTGTCGAACAGGAAG
>FTFU01002213.1_pt1 | contig 14921 bp, 14 predicted proteins | sample 1640511 | NCBI WGS metagenome assembly FTFU01 (sample SAMEA3914789, study PRJEB12502) | metagenome | biome: forest; material: soil | place: Canada | collected 2011-07-03 | depth 0.3 m | reverse complement strand
CCTGATGAGCGCGATCCTGTCCGATCTTGTCGAGCTTGGCGGTGCTGGCCTAGCTGTCGTCGACCTCAATGCGGCGGCGCCTCCGGTCGGCGGGGCTGGAGTGGTTCGCGTCGGCCTGGCGCGCGGCTCGGCGCGCCCCATGGCCGGGCTGGAGAGTCTCGACATCCTTCTATGCGACGATCCTGACGCGCCGGCCCCTTGGGTGGGCGTCGCGCCCGATCGTCTGGAGCCCACGCTCGATACGATCCACAGCCAGGTCGAGCGCCAGTCGGCGGCGGCGGCGGTCGCCGCCCAGGTGCTGCGGATGACCCTTCTGCTCGATTTCGACCAGGCGCTGGTGCTGGAGTCGATCGGCTATTCCATGCTGCTGGCGTCCGAAGGCTTCAGGGCCTGGCGGCTGGCCAATCCGCCGCGCGGCCGTATGGAGGCCGACGAACCCCGCGTGCGGATCACGGACGACAACCAGGCGATCACCATCGAGCTGAACCGTCCGGCGGCCCGCAACGCGTTCGACGCCCGCATGCGCGACGAACTGGGCGCAGCCCTCGATTTCGCCGCCGCGCACCCCGACGCGCCGTCGGTGGTGCTGCGCGGGCGCGGCCCGGCCTTCAGCGCCGGGGGCGATCTGGATGAATTCGGGCGCGCGGAGGATGTCGGCGTCGCTCACCTGATCAGGACCATCCGTTCGCCGGCCCGCCTGGTTCACGACCTTGGCGAGCGGTTGACCGTGCAGGCGCATGGAGCCTGCATCGGCGCGGGGGTCGAGGTCGCCGCGGCCGCCGCCCACCTGACCGCGCGCCCCGGCGCCTTTTTCCGCCTGCCGGAGGTGTCCATGGGGCTGATCCCCGGGGCCGGCGGCACGGCCTCGGTTCCGCGCCGCATCGGCCGCCAGCGAGCCTGCTACATGGCCATAAGCGGCGTCGATATCGATCTCGATACGGCCCTGGCGTGGGGGCTGGTCGATGCGGTCGAGGCTGGCCTGTGAGCCCGATCGCGCCGGTTCTGGCGCCGCTGTTTGCGGAAATCGGCCAGCTGACCGAGCAGTCGGTCCGCCGCGTCGATGTCCAGGCCATGGGCGTGACCGACCGGCACGGACATCTGACGCTGGGGCCGGCAGGCCTTCAGTCTCCGAACGGCGCCTGCCGCCTGATCGAGGCGGCGGACGGCTGGATCGCCCTGAACCTGGCGCGGGACGAGGACCGGGACCTGGTTCCCGCCTGGCTGGGGCTGGAGTTCGGGGCGACGACCTGGCTCCAGATCGACGCGGCCGTCCGGAGCCGTCCGTGCAGCGCGCTGGTGCAAGGCGCGGCGCTGTTGGGTCTGCCCGCGGCTGCGGTCGGCGAGGTGGTTTGTGACGAGCTCGAAGCGCCTCGCTTGCGCCGAGCCGCGGGCGTCGACGGTTTGCGCAAGCGGCCGCTCCGGGGCGTCGACCTGTCGGCGCTCTGGGCTGGGCCCCTGTGCGGTGGCGTGCTCGCGGCGGCGGGGGTGGCGGTGGCCAAGGTCGAGAGCCTGCGACGGCCGGACCCGACCCGCACATCGACGCCCGATTTCTTCCGGCGCCTCAATGGCCAGAAGTCGGAGCTGCGCCTCGACCTGACGGAGTCGGCGGACCTAGCGCGGCTCAGGGACGAGATCCTGATTGCCGATGTCCTTATCACCAGCGCCAGACCCAGGGCTTTCGAGGCCTTGGGCCTGGGGCCAGACAAGGTCTTCGCCGCCAATCCCGGCCTCGTCTGGGTGGCGATCACCGGATACGGCTGGACCGCCGAGCTTGCGCGGGTGGCGTTCGGCGACGACGCGGCTGCGGCGGGCGGACTGGTGCAGTGGGCGAAGGGGGGGGCGCCGCGTTTCCTCGGCGACGCCCTGGCCGATCCGATCACGGGTCTGGTCGCGGCTGTCGGCGCCCTGAAAGCCCTGGCTGAAGGGGGCGGCGTCATGGTGGATGCCGCGCTGGCCCGGTGTGCGGCCGGCGCCGCCTCGGCCTTGCGCCTGGAGCGGGCCGCGTGAGCGGGGCCCTGCTTATTCGAAACGTGGAGATCGAGGGCCGAACCAGCCTCGACGTGCGGATCGAAGCCGGCCGGATCGCCGAAATCGGACCCCGGCTGCATGGAAGAGGCGCCGAGCTGGACGGCAAGGGCGGGGCGCTGTTGCCGGGGCTGGCCGACCACCACATCCACATTCTCGCCCTGGCGGCCCGGCAGGATTCCGTCGATCTGAGCGGCGTCACGTTGGCGGATGATATGGCCAGCCGGATCGCCGCCGCAGCCACGGCCCGGCCTGAGGGCGCCTGGATTCGGGCCATCGGCTATCACGAGCGCATGGCTGGAGACCTCGCCCGCCGCGAACTCGATCTGCTGGCGCCTCGCCACAAGCTCAGGCTGCAGCACCAGACCGGGTCGCTGTGGATGCTGAACAGCGCGGCCCTCGACAGTCTGGGATCCGATCTGGGGACCTGTGTCGAGAGGGACGGGCAGGGGCGGCCCACCGGCCGCATCTGGCGCGGTGACGCGTGGCTGCGCCAGCGGATCGGCGCGCAGGTCCCGCCGCTGGCGCCCGTCGGCCGCCAACTCGCCGCTTTCGGCGTCACCGCCCTGACCGACGCCAGCGTCTCCACCGACGCCGCGGCCGCCGACATTCTGGCGGACGCGGTTCGATCTGGAGCCCTGCCGCAGCGCCTGACCCTGATGAGCGGAGGGCCGCTCAGCGCGCCGGCCGATGGAGCCTTCGCCGTTGGCCCGCTGAAGATCCTGCTGGATGACCATGACCTGCTGGATCTCGACCTGTTCGCGGAGCGGATCGCCCTGGCGCGGCGCCTGCGGCGCAGCGTCGCCGTTCACTGCGTCACCGTCGGCGAGCTGGCCCTGACCCTGGCCGCCTTCGACATGGCCGGCGTTCGTCCGGGCGATCGGATCGAACACGGGGGCCTCATTCCGCCTGTGTCCATCGGCCAGATACGCGACCTGGGCCTTGTGGTGGTGACCCAGCCGGCCTTCGTGCTCGAACGCGGCGACCGCTACCTGGCCGAGGTGGCGGTCGGGGAGCACGAGGACCTCTACCGCTGCGGCTCGCTGCTGGCTGCGGGCGTGCCGGTGGCGGCCAGCTCCGACGCCCCCTATGCTTCGCCCGATCCCTGGCGCGGCGTTCAAACCGCCATCGAGCGGCGGAGCCTGTCCGGCCGTAGCCTGGGCGTACAGGAAGGCGTCAGCGCCGAGGCGGCCCTCGGCCTCTATCTGGACGAACCCGCGGCGCCCGGACGCGTCCGTCGTAACGTCACCCTCGGGGCGGCCGCAGATCTTTGCCTGCTCGAAGCCCCACGGGCGCCGGCGCTCGCGGAACCCGGCGCGGTTCAGGTCGCCGCCACCATCATCGGCGGCCGCGTCGTCTACGACCGCGCCTGATCCGCCGTCCTCCAGCCCAAGGCGGCTGTCGTCGCCGAGTCATCTGTCGCTTGACTGTCGCAAGGTCAGGGGCGGCGGGATATGCTGTCGCCCGGCTTTAAGCCGGCCTCACCACTCTTAAACGCTTGGTTTGATTGGAGACGAGGACATGGCGGATTTCGGGGTCGACAGCGATTTGGAGGCCTTCCGCGCCGGGGCCCGCGCCTGGCTGGAAGAGAATTTCCCGGCGTCCCTGCGCGGCCAGCCGGGCCTGTTCATGGCCCTCATGGAAGGCGGCCAGCCCGACGGTGACCTTTTGCTGTGGAAACAGCGGATGGCCGACAAGGGCTGGGGCGCGCCCACCTGGCCCACGCAATACGGCGGCGGGGGCCTGAGCCAGAAGCAGGCCCGCGTGCTGCAGGAGGAGATGAACCGGATCGGGGCGGTCAATCCGCTGATCGCCGGCATGGGCGTGACCATGGTCGGGCCGACCATTCTCGACTACGGGACCGAGGAGCAGAAGAAAAAGCACATTCCGCCGATCGTGCGCGGCGAGGTCCGCTGGTGCCTTGGCCTGTCCGAACCCAACGCCGGCTCGGACTTGGCCTCCTTGCAGACCAAGTGCGTCGACGCCGGCGATCATTGGCTGATCAACGGCCAGAAGATCTGGACCTCGGGCGCGCAGTGGTCGCAATGGTGCGGCTGCCTTGTGCGCACCGATCCCACGGCCAAGAAGCACGAGGGCATCAGCTTCGTCCTTCTGCCGATGGCCCAGAAGCAGATCGAGGCTCGTCCGATCGCCCTGATCGCGGGCGCCTCGCCGTTCTGCGAGACCTTCTTTACGGACGCTGTGGCGGACAAGAACGACCTGCTGGGGCCGCTGAACGGCGGCTGGACGGTGATCAAGCGGCTGCTGCAGCACGAGCGCGCAAGCCAGACGGGCTCGCTGTCGGGCGGGCCGGTGACGCCGCTGCAGGATATCGCCCTTCGCTATGTCGGTCTGGACGAGGACGGCCGCCTGGCCGACGGCGACCTCAGGACCCGTCTGACCCGGCACCTGATGGAGGCCAAGGCTCACCGCCTGACCCTGGCGCGCGTGGCGGCCGAATCGAAGGGTAATGCCGGCCCCAGCAACGCCGCGTCGGTGCTGAAGAACGCAGCCACTGACGTCGCCCAGATTCGTGCCGAATTGACGCTGGAGATCATGGGCGCCCAGGGCCTGGGTTGGGAAGGCGAGGGCTTTTCGGACGATGAGATCGACGTCGTGCGCGGCTGGCTCTCGGGTAAGGCGATGTCGATCTATGGCGGCTCGTTCGAAATCCAGAACAACATCGTCGCCAAGCGCATCCTGGGCCTGCCGGACACGACCAATTCGGCGTGAGGGCATGGGCCAGTCGTCTTGAGATCGGGCGTCTGGCCTGTTGCTCCAGTGCAACGGATCGTGCGTCGTTTGAGCAACGATAGTTGATCACCTTGAACACGAGCCCGGGTTGTGGAATAGGCGCGCCCCTGGCCTGCAAAGGATCAACTGACGAATGAACCATCACGCGCACCCTTCGCCCTTGTCTCGCTCCGGCGAGCCGACAGGCGCGCGCTTTGGTTCAGCCGCCAGAGCGCACGCAACCCTGCAACTCTAGCCGCAGCCGCTCCCGCCCAGGGCCGGCGCGCCCTGGGATTCATGACCGTGTTTTTCTGGAAATCGCGGGACGCCCGACCTCGCGGGGTCGGTGCGGCGTCTCCGCTCCTTGAATATATCGCCGGCGAGTTCGCCGCGCGGATCGCCACCGTGTGGTCGGACCCGCACACAGCGTTCCTCACCGCGCCCGCGCCGCGCCGTCATTTGCTGTGCCTGGCCTTCGCCTGCGCCGAGGGGGAACAGGGGATCGACGCCGACGCCATCCTTGGCCGCCCGATGAAGCGGGCCATCCGCATCGCCGCGCCCACGGCGCCGGACGGTCTCGCCCGCGCCCTGGGCCGACTTGGCGAGCGCGCTTGGAGCCGGGCCGATTACCTGCGCCTGATTGGCCTGTTGGCGGGCCGACAGAGCGCCAAGCTGCTTCGCCATCGCGACCAGATCGCCGCCGACGAGGTCCGCGCCTTGAACTGCCTTCCGCCGGGGCTGCTCGACCGGGGCCTGGGCCGGCTTTCCTTGAGCGAACCCGCCGCCGGCCTCGTCGCCGAAGCCTTCGTCGCCATCACCCGGCGCGACGGCGAGGCGGTCGCCCAGGCCCTGGCGACGCGCTGGTCGGTCGCCGAAAATCTCAAAGGGCTGGTCGAACTGGTGCAGCATGACCTGGAGCCGGAGGTGGTCGCGCCGCCCTTTCCGGGCACGGAGCGTCTACGGCCGTTGCTCACCAAGGCGGCGCTGATCGACGCCGCCCAGAGGTTCAAGAACTGTTTGCGAAACCATGTGCGCTGGGCCTGCTCGGGCACGTCGGCCTATTATGAGTGGATGGAGCCGCCGGGCGCGGTGCTGGAGATCACCCGGGACCGCCTGCACGGCTGGGCCCTCGATCAGGCGCGGCTCACCGGCAACAAGGCCGTCCCCGAGCCGACGCGGACTGCAATCGTCGAGGAGCTCAAGTCCTTGGGGGGCTATGTAGGGCGGCCCCTATGGCAACTTGACAGTTCGTTGGACGACATCGCGCGCGTCCCGCCTGAGGCGGTCAAGACGCAGGCCGAGGTGATCGGGGAGCTGTTCGGGGATTAGGATGGGTGGGCCGCGTAAGGCAAAGTTTCATAAGCCGTCAGCGTAGTTCCGCGAGATAGTCGTCTGGAACTGCTCCAGGAGGTCGAATGAGTGTCGTCGCAGCCTTCGTCTACAGTGACGGAAAGCGCGTGCGCGCCGTCGACATCGGCGTACCTGATAGCCTTGCGCTTGGGGAGGGCGAGTTTGTCTGGATCGGACTTACGGACCCTGATGAACGGGAACTGCGCACGCTTCAGGCCAGGTTCGGACTTCATCCCCTGGCCGTGGAAGACGCCCTCAAGGCCAACCAGATCCCCAAGGTCGACGTCTACGGCGATCAGCTCTTCGTCGTCGCCCGCACCGCCTATCTGAACGGCGCACGCATCTGCTATGGGGAAACCGATATCTTCGTTGGTCCCAGCCATATCATTACAGTGCGTCACGGGTCGGTCAGGCCGCATACCGAGCTGCGCGAGCACCTCGAGGCTTCCCCGGCCTTGCTCAGGCATGGCGTCGACTACGTCCTGCATGCCGTTCTGGACTTCATCGTCGATGGCTACTTCCCGATCGTCGATGAGATCGAGGAGGAAGTGCTCTCCATGGAGCGGAATGCGCTGGACACTTTCCTGAGTCGCGAAGAGGTGACCCGCATCTTCAACCTGCGCCGCGACGTGATGCGGTTTCGCCGCATCCTCGGTCCGATGGAAGAGGTGGCGGCGCGGCTCGAGCATCACCAGATCCCGTGCATCGATCTGGAGGTGCGCCCCTATTTCCGCGATGTCCTGGACCATATCCGGCGCGTAGCCGGCCTGGTCGAAGGGCTCCGCGATGTGCTGGCGTCGGTGTTTGAGGTGAGCTCACTCCTCGAACAGCAGCGTCAGGGCGCCATCACGCGCAGGCTCGCGGCCTGGGCGGCGATCCTGGCGGTGCCCACGGCCATCGCGGGGATCTATGGCATGAACTTCGAGTTCATGCCGGAGCTGCACTGGAAGTACGGCTATTTCATCATCGTTGCGGTGATCACGGCGCTCTGCGTGCTGCTCTATTTCCGATTCAGGCGCGCGAACTGGCTGTGACCCGGCGAACCAGGATTTCGGCGATGGAGCGGAGGACGCTTCTCGTCACAGCTTTCCCGCCAGCGCGTCGCGGCCGGCGCGGGCGCACGCTTCGTCTTGAGCGCCGATGATCTTGCCAGCGGCCCCGCTCGCGCCGATCGCGCCGATCACCTTGCCCCGGGCCCTGATCGGCACGGCGCCGCCGTCGAGCAGCATGGCGGGCGTCACGCGTTTCAACAGGGTTTTGTCTTGCTGCGCCCGGTCGTTGACCTCGGAAGAGGGCATATCGAAAGCCAGCGCGGCCTCGGCCTTGCGCATCGCCACGAAGCCGTGGCTGCCGTCGCTGCCATCAGCATTCAGCAACACGCGCGCTTGGCCTACCGAGTCGATGACCGCCACGCCGATACGGTAGCCAGCCGCCTGGCAGACCGCGACGGCCGTTCGGGCAGCTTGGGTCGCCGCGGACAGGGACGGACTGGGCGCCGTGGTCTCCGGCGGCCGGTTCGGCCCCATGACGATTCCAGCGGGAAGCTCGCGTGGCGTGGGCGTGAAGGCGCCGGCGGAATCGACCATGCCGAACGGCGGCAAGACGTCCCCCGGTAAGGCGAGCGGCCCGGAGGGTCTGTCGTGAAAGGGCGATTGGGCGGCGGCGAACGAAGCGGCGATCACCGTTCCGCCCAGGGCCGTCGCGATCCACACGCGCCCGGCGACGCTCTGTCCGATCCTGTGCCGCATCTGCGTTCCTCTGGCGTCGGCCTTGCTGGTCTGATCCAACCCTATTTGTCCGCCAGATTGCAGCGAGGGCGCACTAGGTGCAACGCCGACGGCCCGGCCCTGACGACGGGGTGATGCGCCGCTGCGACCTCCGAACCGGCTCTACGTCACATCCACCTCAGAATACCGCGCCTCCACCGCCAGGGCGCAATAGGCCTCCAGCAGGTACCGGCTCAGGCTGTCGTTCTCTTCGATGAACCGGATCTGCATCTTGTTGATCCGGGTCTTGGCCTTGTCGAAGGCCTCCCCGAAGGCCTGGTCCTTGGCGATTTCACCCCATGAGGTCTTGCGGGAGACCGGAACTGAGAATTTCGAGTCGGCCAGCATCACCCTCAGCTTCAGGGGGGACCTGTTGCTGTGGGCCGACCCGCGGCAATGGTTGAGAAGCCTCTGGTAGAGCCGGCTGGTGCGCCCGACGAAGAGGTGGTCGTCGCCCTCCGAGAACAGGTAGACGCCCTGCTGTGGGCCTCGGTCAGAATAGTCGCCGAAATAGCTGGGTCGCTGCGAGACCAGGATCTCGGTCTGGGCCTGCAACGTCGATACGGCCCTTGTGAATCTTAGATCCACGGTGGCGTGGCGCGCGGTTTTGAGGCGCGTGTCGGTCAGCAATTCGCCCATGTGGCCGGCGCCCCCGTTCCATTCCGCAATGGCTCTATCGCCATGGCGGCGCTTGCTGCAAGCAGCGGGCCAGCAGGGCGGGACGGAAGGATCGAATCTCAGGCGGCTGCGAACGCTGTCTCAAGCCGCCTCTCCGCCGTTAGGAGGAGAGGCGCACGGCTCACATGCGTTCGATGATGATGGCCGGCGCCATGCCGCCGGCGGCGCAGAGGGTGGCTAGGCCCACCGCCTGGTCGCGGCGCTCCAGCTCGTCCAGCAGAGCGCCGATGATGATGGCGCCGGTGGCGCCGATCGGATGGCCTAGGGCGATGGCTCCGCCGTTGACGTTGACGATGGCCGGATCGAGGTCGAGTTCGCGCATGAACTTCAACGGCACTACGGCGAAGGCCTCGTTGATCTCGAAAAGGTCGATGTCCTTGACGCTCATGCCGGCCTTGGCCAGGGCCTTGCGCGCCGCCGGGGCGGGGGCGTTGAGCATCAGTTCGGGTGAGTCGCCAGTCGCGGACACCGCGCGGATCCGGGCGCGGGGCTTGAGGCCATGGGCCTTGGCGTAGTCGGGCGAGGCCACCACCACCGCGCCGGCGCCGTCCACCACGCCGGAGGAGTTGCCGGCGTGGTGCACGTGATTGACCTTCAGGTCCGGATAGGTCGCCTCGACCAGTTTCTTGAACGACAGGCCTTCCTCGTTCAGCGGCGCGGCGTAGAGCGCCTCGAAGGCCGGCTTCAGACCAGCCAGGCCTTCCAGCGTGGTCTGGGGCCGCGGATATTCCTCGCGGTCCAGGGCCAGCGAGCCGTCGTCCTTGTAGACGGACACCAGGCTCCTGTCGAAACGGCCCTCGGCGATGGCTGCGGCGGCGCGTTGCTGGCTCTCATAGGCCAGGCGATCGACATCCTCGCGGGTGAAGCCTTCCAGGGTGGCGATGACGTCGCCGCAGATCCCCTGGTGCGGCTGGGGATGGATCTCGCGCAGGTGCAGGTTGTCGTTGTCGATGATGCCGCTCGTGGTGCGGGGCAGGATCGAGGCGTAGGACATGCTCTCCACGCCGCCGGCGATGACCAGATCCTGCTGGCCGGACATCACGCCCATGGCCGCGAGGCTCACCGCCGTCATGCCCGAGCCGCAGAAGCGGTCCAGGCTGAAGCCGCCGGCCCTGATGTCGTAGCCGGCGTCCAGGGCCGCCATGCGCGCGATGCAGGCGCTCTGCTTGCCGACCTGAGTGCCGCAACCGGCGATGACGTCGTCGATCTCGGCGGTGTTGAGGTTGCTGCGCTCAGCCAGGGCCTTGAGCACGGTCGAGAGGATGCGTTGGGGGTGCACCTCGGACAGCGCGCCCTTGCCGACCTTGCCGACGCCGCGGGGGGTGCGCGCCGCGTCGATGATCCATGCTTCCGTCATAGTCTCGGTCCTTGCTTTTTCGCGCTCGCTGGCGAGGCCCTTTGGGCTTCGCGATCACCGGGCCGTCCTGCTCGAAGTGGCGTGAAGGTTTCAGCTGGACCCGATCATCCTTGTGCTGTCGCAAGGTCCGTCAAGCGGGATCACCAACCGACCATCCACGCAGCGCATTCGCGATGCCGCACCGAGTAGGGCCGTTGGACTTGCTCCAGCGCCCCTCAGTGGTAGCGGCGAATGAGGCCCACGAGCTTGCCCTGCACCTGGATCTGGTCGGGGCCGAAGATGCGGGTCTCATAGGCGGGATTGGCGGCCTCCAGAGCGATCGAGGCGCCCTTCTTGCGCAGGCGTTTCAACGTCGCTTCCTCGCCCTGGACCAGGGCGACGACGATCTCGCCGGAATTGGCGGTCGAGCCACGTCGGATCACCACATAGTCGCCGTCATAGATGCCGGCGTTGATCATGGAGTCGCCCTGGACCTCGAGCACGAAGTGCTCGCCGGCCCCAAGCATGGATTCGGGAACCACGATCCGGTCCCGCTCGTGCTGGATGGCGTCGATCGGGGTCCCGGCGGCGATACGGCCTAGCACCGACAATTCACGAGCTTCGATCGCCGCGCTGGGGGCCGCCGCAGGCTTGTCGCCCTCGACGACCTGCGGCCGGAACGCCTGGCGCCCTTGGGGCGGGGCGGCGGTGGTCGCCTGCTGCGGCAGCTTGACGACCTCCAGCGCCCGAGCCCGATGGGCCAGGCGGCGCAGGAAGCCGCGCTCCTCTAGTGCGGTGATCAGGCGGTGGATGCCGGACTTGGAAGCCAGGTCGAGCGCCTCCTTCATCTCGTCGAAGGACGGGGAGACACCGGTCTCCTTGATCCGTTCATGGATGAACATCAGTAGTTCATGCTGCTTTCGCGTGAGCATGGTGAGAACCATCCTTAAGGAACAAAGCGCTAACCCTACGAATGTTCTCTAGGTGTTCTTTGTTAATGTCAAGTTACGGAATTCCCCCGGTGGGTCCGTGGGGATTATCTTCATGGTTTTAATGGGTTACGGACGACGGCGAAACCCGTCCGTCGATCGGGAGTCGGGAATCAGGCTGCGCCTGGAGAATCAACAGGCTAGGCCGCCTTGCCCGGTTCCGTCCGCGGTCCAGAGCGGAATCGCTCTTCCGCCTGGCGCACACGGGCCCATAGGTCATCGATCTCATCCGTCAGGGAATATTGCCTGTAGATGGCGAATTCGGCTCGGGCGGCTTCGACCCGCATCATCGAATCGCAATAGCGGCGCCAAAGGTCATGGGCGCTCCGCTGCTGGCGGCCCTGTTCGGTGGGCGGGTTCCACAGATTGAGCGCCATCAGGCTGTCGCGAGTCTTCTTCATCCCCGGCAACGCGCTGTAGAGGTAGAGGAAGGCCGGGGTGGCGGCCGCGGCGAAGCGTGGGTGCACCTGCATGTGCCACATGCGATAGGCGGTGAAGAAGGCGTCGCGCCGGTCTCGCTCAGGCGGCAACCAGGGGGCGCCGGTTGTCACGTGCGAGTCCGCGATCGCGGCTTGCTGCACCATGTCTTCAGGCGACTGGCCGCTGCGCAGGGCCACCGCCATGGCTTCGAACGGCACGCCCAAGCGCTTGGCCAGGGCGGCGTATTCCACCGCCTGGCCGCCGACGCGGGCCCAGAGGCCGAAGGTGCGGGCAGGGGACGGCTCGGCTGAGGGCGGCGGCGCCAGGGCCGGCTGCCGGTCCCGGTGAATCCAGGCGCATTTGCCGGGGGCGTAGGTGAGGTCGCCCGGCGTTACGCGGGTCACGACATGCTCGGCGTCCGGCGCCGGGCCCATGTCGGCCAGGAATTGCCGGAAATTGCGCCAGCTGGGATCCATGCCCGAACCGCGGCCGAACAGGATGCGACGATGCTCGGCGGCTTCATGGCGGTATTTCGCCATGAGTAGTTTCTGGTCCATCTTGCGCGCGTCAGCGACATGAACCGGTGTCGCTTCAGGGACCATGGCGTCCGTCATCCTCGTCGGAAAATTCGAGGCTCCTACCCAGATTAGGTAGGATTCCCGCGTGACGGCAAAATGACGCGGTGTTGTGAAAAATCGGCTAATGCCATGAGCTTAGCTCTGGGCAGCGCCACCTGCGAGTAAGTTTCGCGTCGCCAGGACAACGTCAGACTGACGCATCAGGCTCTCCCCGACCAGCATGGCTCTCGCTCCGGTTGCTTCTAGCCTGGCGACGTCGGCGGCCGTGAAGATCCCGCTTTCCGTAACCAGCAAGGTATCGCTTGGCGACCGCCGCGCCAGGCGCTCGGTGACGGCGAGGTCGGTGACGAAGGTCCGCAGGTTCCGGTTGTTGATTCCGATCAGATCGCAGCCCAGGCCTGCGGCGCGGTCGAGTTCGGCCTCGTCGTGCGTTTCGACCAGGGCGTCCATGCCGAATCGCCTGGCCTCGGCCAACAGTTCGCCGGCCAGGACGTCATCGACCATGGCCAGGATCACCAGGATGGCGTCGGCTCCCAGGGTTCGCGATTCGGCGACTTGCCAGGGGTCGACCAGGAAATCCTTGCGCAGGGCGGGCAGGGCGCAGGCCTGCCGCGCCGCGACCAGATAGGCGTCGGCGCCCTGAAAGCTCGGCTCGTCGGTCAGGACGGAGAGGCACGCGGCGCCACCTGTAGCATAGGCGCGCGCCAGCGTGGCCGGATCGAAATCGGCGCGGATCAGGCCCTTGGAGGGCGAGGCCTTCTTGATCTCGGCGATCAGGGCCAGGCGGCCGGGCGCGTGGGCGGCTTCGAGCGCCATGCGAAACCCGCGTGGCGGTTCGGCCTCGGCCGCCAACAGCTCGATGCCGGCCTGGGACCGTTCGGTCTTGCGGGCGGCGACCTCCTGCCGCTTGTAGTCGGCGATATGCTCAAGGATGTCGCTCATGACGCGTTGGTCACCTCGATCAGCCGGTCCAGCGCCGCCTGGGCGCGGCCTTCGTCTATGGCCGCGAAGGCCAGGGCCAGGCCCTCGCGCAGGGTCTCGGCCTTTTCCGACACCACCAGGGCCGCGGCGGCGCCGAGGGCGGCTACGTCGCGATAGGCTCCGGGCTTGCCGGCCAGGAGATCACGCATCGCCTCGGCGTTTTGCTCGGGCTCGCCGCCTTGGAGTTCGGGAAGGTCGGCCCGACGAAGGCCCACCGCCTCAGGGGTCACGGTGAAGAGGCGCAACTGCCCCTCGCGCCATTCGGCGATGCGGGTCTCGCCGGTGGTGGTGATCTCGTCCATGCCGGCGCCGTGCGCGACCCACGCCCGGGCCGAGCCCAGCGCTCCCAGCACCCGCGCCATCGGCTCGATCAGCCGCGGGTCGTAGACGCCCAGGACCTGCCGCTGGGCGCCGGCCGGATTGGCCAGAGGGCCCAAGAGGTTGAAGATGGTGCGAAAGCCCAACTCGGCGCGCACCGGCAGCACATGGCGCATGGCGCCGTGATGGGCGGGCGCGAACAGGAAGCAGATGCCCGCCTCGTCCAGCGCTCGGCGCTCCTGTTCGGGCGTGGCGGCCACATTGACGCCCAGAGCAGTCAGGACGTCCGAAGAACCCGAGCGGGAGGAGAGGGCGCGGGTGCCGTGCTTGGCGACCTTCAACCCACAGCCGGCGGCGATCAGGGCCGCGGCGGTGGAGATGTTGAAGGTGTGCAGGCCGTCGCCGCCGGTGCCGCAGGTGTCGATCACCTCATAGGGATGCTCCAGGGTCACCGCCGTGCGGCGCATGGCCCGCGCGCAGGCGGCGATCTCGCCCACGGTCTCGCCGCGCATGCGCATGGCGGTCACGGCGGCGCCGATCTGGGCGGGTGTAGGTTCGCCCCTGAGACAGGCGGCGAAGAAGGCGTCGGCGTCCTCTTCCGACAGGGCTCCCCCGTCGGCGAGCCGCGCCAGGAGCGGCTTGAAGCTGTCGATCATAAACCGCGCCTTAGACCATCGCCCTGCGGCGTGCGCCCGCGAGATCGAGGAAGTTGGCCAACAGCTGGTGGCCGCCTTCGGTGGCGATGGATTCGGGGTGGAACTGGACACCGTGCACCGGGCGGGTCCTGTGCTGCACCCCCATGATCTCGCCATCGTCGGTCCAGGCGGTGATCTCCAGCTCCGCCGGGAAGGTTTCGCGCTTGATCGACAGGCTGTGGTAGCGCGTGGCCGTGAACGGATTGGGCAGGCCCTTGAAGACGCCCTTGTCGGCATGGCGGATCGGGCTGGTCTTGCCGTGCATCAGGCTCTTGGCCCGGATGACGTCGCCGCCATAGGCCTGGCCCATGGCCTGGTGGCCGAGGCATACGCCCAGGATCGGCAAGTCTTCCGGCGCGGCGCGCAGCAGCGGCAGGCAGATCCCCGCCTCGTTCGGCGTGCAGGGACCCGGCGACAGCAGGATCGCTTCGGGGCGCCGGCCCAGCGCCGCTTGAACCGTCAGGGCGTCGTTGCGCCAGACCTCGGTCTCGGCGCCCAGCTCGTTCAGATAGTGAACGAGATTGTAGGTGAAGCTGTCGTAGTTATCGATAACCAGGATCATTGGCGCGACCTCATGTCCCGCGCCTTCTAGGCCCTGTGCTCTTGGACGCCAAGGGCCGGCCTCTACACTATCGTTATGAACGAAACCGAGTCGCGCCAGCACGATGAGCGTTTCGCCCGCGCGATCGGCCGGGCGCGGGCCTATCTGGACCATCGCGACCCGCCGCAGAAGGTCTGGCCGGTGCTGGCCGCCGCCGCCTTCTTCGCCGTCAGCTCGATGGTCTTCGCCACCGCTGCGGTGATGGCTCCATCGCCGCAACTGAGCCATGCGCCAGCGGTGCGGGGGTTGCAGTAGGCTGACGTCTCTGGACGAAGCGTCACGGCGCGATGGCGCCGTGACGCTCGGGCCGTCATCTCAGCGACCGCTTTCCGGCTCCTGCGAGCGAACCTGGGACAAGAGAGGATCTCCGATCTGGGTGATGGCTCGCGCCACGCTATCGCGCCAGCATGGAGTGCGTTGGATCGCCAGCTTCACATCAGGGAAACTGAAT
>FTFU01001283.1_pt1 | contig 15281 bp, 13 predicted proteins | sample 1640511 | NCBI WGS metagenome assembly FTFU01 (sample SAMEA3914789, study PRJEB12502) | metagenome | biome: forest; material: soil | place: Canada | collected 2011-07-03 | depth 0.3 m | reverse complement strand
GGGCCGATCAGGCCGTCGAAATTGATCTCCACCGCTTCGGTCATGCGCGCAGTCCCACCCCGATGTCGGCGCCGCCCAATCCGGCCTGTTCCAGGCCAGCGACGGGATAGGCGCAATAGTCGGCCGCGTAATAGGCGCTGGGCCGATGGTTTCCGGAAAGTCCGACGCCGCCGAAGGGCGCCTTGCTGGAGGCGCCGGTGAGGGGCCGGTTCCAATTGACGATGCCCGCCCGCGCGCCGGCCCAGAAGCGGCGATAGAGCGCCTCGTCGTCGCTGATCAGGCCAGCGGCCAGGCCATAGGCGGTGTTGTTGGCCTCGGTGATCGCGGCCTCGAAGTCCGGGACGCGGATCAACTGCAGCAGGGGGCCGAAATATTCCTCGTCCGGGCGCTCGGCGACCTCGGTGACGTCCAGCAGCGCCGGCGACAGGAACGGGCGACCCTCGACCAGGCGGTTCAGCGGCCGGATGGCTCGCGCCCCGTGGCCGATCAGGCTTTCTGCGGCCGACAGCAGGCGCTCGGCGGCGGGGTTGGCGATCACCGGCCCCATGAAGGGCTGGGGCTCGTCGAACGGCGCGCCGATGATCACCCGGTCGATCAGGGCGGTCACCGTGTCCAGAATGGCGTCGCCCTTGGGGCCGGCCGGCAGGATCAGGCGGCGGGCGCAGGTGCAGCGCTGGCCGGCGGACAGGTAGGCCGACTGGACGATCAGCTGGGCGGCCGCCGCCGCGTCCGCGGCATCCCACACCACCAGCGGATTGTCGCCGCCCATCTCCAGGGCCAGCATCTTGCCAGGCTGGCCGGCGAACTGGCGGTGCAGGGCAAGGCCGGTCATGGCGCTGCCCGTGAACAGCAGGCCATCCAGGTCTGGGTGGCCGGCCAGGGCGCGGCCGGTCTCGGCGGCGCCGACCACCACCTGCAGCGCACCCTCCGGCAGGCCGGCCTTGGCCCACAGCTCGGCCATGTAGAGGCCTACGGCCGGGGTCAGCTCGCTGGGCTTGAAGACCACGGCGTTGCCGGCCAGCAGGGCCGGGACGATGTGGCCGTTGGGCAGGTGGGCGGGGAAATTGTAGGGACCCAGCACCGCCAGCACCCCGTGGGGCTTGTGGCGCAGGGCCTGGACCATGCCGCCTGTGTCCTGGGCGCTGACGCCGGCGCGTTCGGCCTGGGCGGCGATGGAGATCTCGACCTTGCCGACCACCGAGGCGACCTCGGTCCTGGTCTCCCACAGCGGCTTACCGGTCTCCTGGCTGATCAGGCGGGCCAGGGGCTCGGCCGCGGTGCGCACCTGGTCGGCATAGGCGCGGGCGACGGCGATGCGCTCGGCAAGCGCGGTCAGGGCCCAGGCGCCGGCCGCGCGGCGGGCGCGGGCCATGGTGGCATCCACGCCGGCGGCGTCGACGGCTGGACCGGACCACAGGGCCTCGCTGGTGACGGGATTGATCGAAACGATCTCAGAACGCGACATGACGGACCTCGTCTCCAACGCCTACGTGCAGGGCCCTGGCCAGGAACTTAGGCAGGCGGCAGCCGCCTGACGCCTCCATCGACAGGCGTCCTGTCGTGGCCCTAAAGCCTGCAGATCGTCCTGAACTGATCAGGCTGAAGGGGCTGTCACCGGTTTCTTGCGAGCGGTCCGTAACGGCGGTCACGGTGACGACACTGCTGTCCTTGACGGCCTTCAGACTGTCGATCTCGGCGACGACCGTGGGGCCGGCGTCGAAGATGTCGACATAGCCGTCGTCGCGGAAACCCTCTTCCATCAGCAGCCGATAGGCCGGCTCGCCCGCCGGATGGGTGCGGCCGATCACGGCCTGCGCCTCGGGCGGCAGGAGCTGGGTGTAGATCGGGTATTTCGGCATCAGGTCGGCGATGAACTGGTTGCCGGTGACACTGTTCAGCCGGTCGGCCTCATCGAAGGGCATGTCGAAGAAATGGCGGCCGAGCGCGTCCCAGAAGGGCGAGCGGCCGTGCTCGTCCTGATAGCCGCGCAGGTCGGCCACCACCCGCTCGGCGAAACGCTCGCGCATCTGGGCGATGAACAGGTAGCGGCTGCGGGCCAGGAGGCGCCCGGCCCCGCCGCGGCGCCAGGCGGCGTCCAGGAACAGGCCGCCGACCTCCGAGCAGCCGTCGAAGTCGTTGACCAGGTGCAGCACCTGGCTCCTCAGGGTCTTGTGCAGGCCGACGCTGGTCTGGCTGAGGCGGATCTTGCGATAGGAATAGAAGGGCCATTCGACCCCGATCTCGCCGAACACCGTGGCGGTGCCGACCACCTTGCGGCTGGCCAGGTCCTCCAGCACCAGGATGTAGGTGGCGCCGGCCTCGTGCGGGGCGCGGTCCTGGAAGCAGTCGTCCGAGCGCTCCAGCCGCTTGGCCAGGGCCTCGCGGTCCGGCGGCAGGTTGGTGAAGCCGCCGCCGGTCTGCAGGGCCAGGGCGTAGAGGGCATCTAGATCGGCCAGGCTGGCGGCGCGCACGCGAAAGGCGGACTCGGTCATGCGGCGGCTCCGATGCGGGGCGGGCAGGGGATGGCGCCCGAGGCCAGGCGCATCAGCAGCAGGGCCGACAGCTGGGCGCGCTCGACCAGGCTGTCGGTGATCAGGAACTCGTCCCGCGAATGGATCAGCCCGCCGCGCACGCCCAGGGTGTCCACCACCGGCAGGCCGGTTTCGGCCAGGTTGTTGCCGTCGCAGCAGCCGCCCGTGGCGCGCCAGCTGATCGGCTGGCCGAGATCGGCGCCACAACGGGCCACGGCCTCGAACAGAGCCTGGGTCGAGGCGTCGAACGGCTTGGGCGGGCGGGTGAAGCGGCCGTGCAGGTCCAGAGTCAGGCGGTGATCTGCGCCGACGGCGGCGGCGAGACGGGCCAGTTCGGCCTCGATCCAGTGGCGGTCCTCGTGAGTCGCCACCCGCGCCTCCAGGCGGCACAGCGCCAGGTCCGGCACCACATTGGTCGGCCCGCCGCCCTCGATACGGCCGACATTGATGGTCAGCCCCTCGCGCGCGCCGGTTAAGGATGCGGCCCGGACGGCGAAGTCGGCGGCGGCCACCACCGCATTGCGCCCTAAGGCGTGGTCGCGGCCGGCGTGGGCCGAGACGCCCCGCGCGACCAGCGTGAAGGCGGCCAGGCCCTTGCGGGCGCCGGCCAGCACACCCTCGGGCGTCGTCGCCGGCTCATAGACGAGGCCCACCTGGGCCCGGGCCGCCGCCTGCGTCAACAGCGCGGCCGATCCGATCGAGGACACCTCCTCGTCGGAATTGATCACCACCTGATAGCCCAGGCGCTCGGCCCAGGGGCTGGCCTCCTGCGCCTTGAGCGCCTCCAGCATGACCAGGAGCCCGCCCTTCATGTCGGCCACGCCCGGTCCGTTCAGCACGCCGGGCCGGAGCCACGTCGCAGCCTGGAACGAGTCTTCCTTGGGGAACACCGTGTCCATGTGGCCGGCCAGCAGCACCTGGACCGGGGCCTTTTCCCTTACGACCAGATGCAGGTTGCGGCCGCGGCGGATCGAGCGGACCTCGCCATTGGCGTCGATGGTCTCGACGGGGGCGGGCTCCAGGAGGGCCGGCTCGACCCCGAGGCCGGCGAAGCTGGTCCTGAGGATGCCCGCCATCCGCGCCAAGCCGTCCAGGTTGGCCGAGCCGGTGTTCATGCCGGACCAGTCGATGACGGTTTCGACCAGGCGCTCGCTGGCGCCGTCCAGGGCGCAGAGCGCGTTCCGCTCCGCCGCGCTGACGGCCTCACCAAAGAATGTTTCGCGCTCGGCCATGGGATGCTGTTATCGTCGCCCGATCCTTCAACCCCCGAAGCATCCTCCAATTCTGGCCGAATGTCCGATCGAAGATCCAAGCCGCCGCGCAATGTGAACGCCCTGGCGCGCAGTTCGGCTGCAGAATCTTTTGTCGACGACCGGGACGTCCAGATCCTGAGGCTGCTGCAGGGCCAGGGGCGAATCTCCAACCAGGACCTGGCGACAGCCGTGAACCTCAGTCCCAGCGCCGCCCTTCAGCGGGTGCGCCGCCTGGAGGGGCTCGGCCTGATCGACGGCTATCGCGCCGACATCAATGTCGAGCGGCTGCGGCCGATCCTGGTGGTGTTCGCCGAGGTGACCCTGACCAGCCACTTCCCCGACGATTTCGCCCGTTTCGAGGCTGAACTCGGAGAGATCCCCGAGGTGATCGCCGCCCATCAGATCAGCGGGCCCTACGACTATCTGCTGGAGGTCGCGGTCAGCGACATCAACAGCTGGCGCCAGCTGGCCGACCGGCTGCTGGGCGCGCAGCTTGGCGTCGCCAAGATCACCACCAGCGTCAAGATGAAGACCGCCAAGGCCTTCCGCGGCTATCCCCTGGCGTGACGGGCTGGTGGGCCTGACGCCTCGCCCTTGAGGAGAGCGCCGCGACGGCTCAGCGGAGGCGGCGCCCAAAGCTTGAGCTAAATGATCCGTCCACAACGATTCCGTCGGCCGGAACTAGCTTCGCCCCGATTCCAACGAAATCCTTGGATACACTGCCGACGAAAAAGGCATTGAAGAGAACGCAAACAATCGACCTTTATCTCAACAGGGAGCTAAAGTTGGTCGAACGCCGTTATCAAATTCAGCCAGAGCGCGTTGGCGAGCGTGACCGTAGGGCCTTTCGCCCCGGCCGCTGGCTGCGGCGACGGGACACAGGCCTGATACCAAATGACGTCTTTCACAGCGATGCGGAAAGAGCAAGGATTAAGAATGCGAATCTGGTAGATTGAGTAGTCGAAAGAAAACCGTGATTTAGTGGTGTGTTCAATGTGAGGTTGCGAAGCCGCTCCGACTAGTCGTCTCGGCCCGGAAGGTAGGATTCGGACGGGCTGCATGTAATGCGCTCCGGCTAGGCGGGGAAGGGTTTCTTGTCGCGTAATTAGGGCGATGCTTTGTCAATGATCTACAGCTGCTCAAATAAAGCACAGCTACGCGAATTGATCCTTTTTAAGGTTGAAAAGACGACTGTTTCCGCCGCCGGGCGGGGGTAGACTTCTATTGTTTTCTCTTGGCCTGACCGGCTCATCGAGGGAATAGCATGACCGACCAACCCGATGTCTTTGACCTCTATTCGGCCTTCTTCGAAAGCCGAAAACAGACGGAACTTTCCCTCCGAGACTATCTGACCCTCTGTCGGGAAACCCCGACCACTTTCGCCAACGCCGCCGAGCGTATGATCGCCGCCATCGGCGAGCCCGAGGTGATCGACACCTCGGTCGACCCCAGGCTCGGCCGCATCTTCATGAACCGCTCGATCAAGCGGTATCCGACCTTTTCCGACTTCTTCGGCATGGAGGAGACGATCGAGCGCATCGTCGGCTTCTTCAAGCACGCGGCCCAAGGCCTCGAAGAGCGCAAGCAGATTCTCTACCTCCTGGGCCCGGTCGGCGGCGGCAAGTCGTCCCTGGCCGAGCGGCTGAAGACGTTGATGGAGCGCATGCCCATCTATGTGCTCAAGGCCGGCGACCAGATCAGCCCGGTGTTCGAATCCCCGCTCGGCCTGTTCGATCCGGATCGGCTTGGGCCGATGCTGGAAGAGCGTTACGGCATTCCGCGCCGCTACCTGACCGGGCTGATGTCGCCCTGGGCGGTCAAGCGCGTGGGCGAGTTCGACGGGGACATCTCCAAGTTCACCGTCGTGCGGATGATGCCGTCCAAGCTGAACCAGATCTGCGTGGCCAAGACCGAGCCGGGCGACGACAACAACCAGGACATTTCGTCCCTGGTGGGCAAGGTCGACATCCGCAAGCTGGAATTCTACGGCCAGAGCGATCCGGACGCCTATTCCTATTCGGGCGGCCTGAACCTGACGACCCAGGGCCTCCTGGAATTCGTCGAAATGTTCAAGGCGCCGATCAAGATCCTGCATCCGCTGCTGACCGCGACGCAGGAAGGCAATTATGTGGGCACCGAGAGTGTGGGCGCCATCCCCTTCCAGGGCATCGTCCTGGCCCACTCCAACGAAGCGGAATGGCAGACCTTCCGCAACAACAAGAACAACGAAGCCCTGATCGACCGCATCTGCGTCGTGAACGTTCCCTACTGCCTGCGCACCAACGAGGAAGGGGAGATCTACAAGAAGCTGCTGCAGTCCAGCGACCTGTCTGGCACGCCTTGCGCCCCGGCGACCCTCGACATGCTGTCGCAGTTCTGCGTGCTCTCGCGCCTCAAGCTGCACGAGAATTCCAACCTTTTCTCAAAGATGCGGGTCTATAACGGCGAGAACCTGAAGGACGTGGATCCGAAGGCGAAGTCGATGCAGGAGTACCGCGACATTGCGGGCATGGACGAGGGCATGAACGGGGTTTCGACCCGGTTCGCGTTCAAGGTCCTGGCTGAGACCTTCAACTTCGACAACGAAGAGGTGGCCGCCGACCCCGTGCACCTGATGTACGTGCTCGAGCAGTCGATCCGCCGGACCCAGTACCCCGAGGCGGTCGAGAAGCAGTATATCGAGTTCATCAAGAGCGATCTCGCGCCCCGCTACGCCGAGTTCATCGGCAACGAGATCCAGAAGGCCTATCTGGAAAGCTACGGCGACTACGGCCAGAACCTGTTCGACCGCTATGTCGCCTATGCCGACGCCTGGGTCGAAGACCAGGACTTCAAGGACCCCGATACCGGCGAACTGTTCGACCGCAAGATGCTCGACCAGGAGTTGTCCAAGATCGAAAAGCCGGCGGGCATCGCCAATCCGAAGGACTTCCGCAACGAGGTGGTCAAGTTCGCCCTGCGCGCCCGTGCGGCCCAGGGCGGCAAGAACCCCTCATGGACCTCGTATGAAAAGATCCGCGAAGTCATCGAAAAGCGCATGTTCACCCAGGTCGAGGACCTTTTGCCGGTGATCAGCTTCTCGACCAAGGGCGACAAGGAGACCGAGAAGAAGCACAATGAGTTCGTCTCCCGCATGGTGGGCCGCGGCTATACGGCCCGCCAGACCCGGCGCCTGGTGGAATGGTACATGCGCGTGGACAAGGCTGGATGAGGGGCTAGGCGATGAATGTCATTGATCGTCGACTGAACCCGAAGGGTAAGAGCCTTCCCAACCGGCAAAGGTTCATCCGGTTGGCCAAGGAGACGATCAAGGAGGCGGTGGTCCGCTCCATCCGCGAACGCGCCCTCGGCGATGTCGAGAGCAAGGAGGTCGTCTCCATCCCCATGAAGCGGATCGCCGAGCCGCGCCTGCACCATTCCTCGCAGGGCGGCGATCGCGATCAGGTGTTCCCCGGCAACAAGGAGTTCGTGCAGGGCGACACCCTGCCCAAGCCGAAATCGGGGCAGGGCGGGCGCGGCTCGCAAGGCTCTCCGGACGGGGAGGGCGAGGACGACTTCCGCTTCACCATCAGCTCCGAGGAATACCTCAATATCCTGTTCGAGGAGCTGGAGCTGCCGGACCTGGCCAAGACCCAGCTGGCCGACGCCACCGCCTTCCGCTATTTTCGCGCCGGCCACAGCTTCAGCGGCTCGCCGACCAACCTGAACCTGGTCCGCACCATGCGCCACAGCCTGGCGCGGCGGATCTCGCTCGGACGACCGAAGCGCGAAGACATGAGCGCCATCGAGCAGGAGCTGGCCGCGCTCGAGGCCAAGGCCGAGCGCGACGACACGGAAGAGGCGCGGATCGTCGAACTAAAGGCTCAGCGCGAGCGTTTGTTGGCCCGCTCCAGGCGCATCGCCTACATCGACCCGGTGGACCTGCGCTACAACCGCTTCGAGGCGCGGCCCCTGCCCACCGCCCAGGCGGTGATGTTCTGCCTGATGGACGTGTCCGGGTCGATGACCGAGGACATGAAGGACCTGGCCAAGCGCTTCTTCCTGCTGCTCCACATGTTCCTCAGCCGCAAGTACGAGCACGTCGACATCGTCTTCATCCGTCACACCTCCGAAGCCAAGGAAGTGGACGAGGAGACCTTCTTCCACAGCCGCGAGACCGGCGGCACAGTGGTCTCGACGGCCCTGGCGGAGATGAAACGCGTCGTCGAGGAGCGCTACCCGGTCGACCAGTGGAACATCTATGCGGCCCAGGCCTCGGACGGCGACAACTATGCCTCGGACAGCCACACCTGCATCGAGCTGCTGACCGAAGACATCCTGCCGATCTGCCAGTACTTCGCCTATGTGGAGGTCTATGACCGCCGCCAGGCCGAGATTTTCCACTCCAGCCTGATCGTCAGCGAGCTGTGGAAGGACTACCAGAGCATCGGCGAAATCCCCAACTTTGCGATGAAGCGGGTTTTCTCCAAGGCGGACGTTTTCCCCGTGTTCCATCAGTTGTTCGCCAAGTCGCGAAAGGCCGCGTGACGCGGGAGAGGTTGGTTCGATGAGTCAGTTCCTGTTCGAAACCGGCGAATGGACCTTCGACACGCTCAAGCGCACCTTTGATGCGATCGAACAGATCGCCGTCGGCGAGATGGGGCTGGACACCTATCCGAACCAGATCGAGATGATCAGCTCGGACCAGATGCTGGACGCCTATTCGTCCATCGGCATGCCGATCTTCTATAACCACTGGTCGTTCGGCAAACGCTTCGCCCGTGACGAGGCCATGTATCGCAAGGGCTATACCGGCCTGGCCTACGAGATCGTCATCAACTCCAACCCCTGCATCTCCTACGTCATGGAAGAAAACACCATGACCATGCAGGCCCTGGTCATGGCCCATGCGGCGTTCGGCCATAACCACTTCTTCAAGAACAACTATCTGTTCAAGGAACAGACCGACGCCGGCGGCATCCTGGACTATCTGAACTTCGCCAAGACCTATGTGGCCCGCTGCGAGGAGCGTCACGGCATCCCCGCGGTCGAACGGATCCTGGACGCCGCCCACGCCCTGATGGACCAGGGTGTCAACCGCTATGGCCGCCGCTCCCGGCCCAGCCTGGCCGAGGAGCAGGCCCGGGCCGAGGCGCGCACGGCGCACGAGGAGAGCAGTTTCAGCGACTTGTGGCGCACCCTGCCGCCCGGCTCTCGCGACAACCGCAAGGGTCCGCAAAAAAAGGTCGAGCAAGCGCCGGACGTCCTGGGCCTGCCGGAAGAGAACCTGCTCTATTTCCTGGAGAAATTCTCACCCAGGCTGAAGGACTGGGAGCGGGAGCTGCTGCGCATCGTGCGCAACATCGCCCAATATTTCTTCCCGCAGCGCCAGACCAAGATGATGAACGAGGGCTGCGCCACCTACGTCCACTACAAGATCATGAACCGGCTGTTCGACCTAGGGAAGATCAGCGAGGGCTCGATGCTGGAGTTCCTGACCAGCCACACCTCGGTGGTGTTCCAGCCGGATTTCGACGACCAGCGCTATTCGGGGATCAATCCCTATGCCCTGGGGTTCGAGATGATGTGCGACATCGAGCGCATCGTCACAAATCCCACCGAGGAAGACCGCATCTACATGCCGGACATCGCCGGCACGGGCGACGCCATGGCGGTGTTGCGCCACGCCTGGGCCAATTTCCGCGACGACAGCTTCGTCGCCCAGTATCTGAGCCCGCACCTGATGCGCAAGATGCGGCTGTTCAAGCTGGCGGACCTCGCCGCCGAGACGACCTACAGGGTCGCGGCGATCCACGATGAGCGCGGCTATCGCGAGGTGCGTCGGGCTCTGGCCCGCCAGTACGACCCCGGCCTGCGCGATCCCAACATCCAGGTCACCGGCGCCGACCTCCCGGGCGACCGCCGGTTGTCGCTGACCCACTTCATGCACAACGAAGTGCCGCTGGCCGAGAACGACACCATGGCGGTCCTCGCCTATATCGCCGATCTGTGGGGCTTCGACGTCGAGCTCAGGGGTGTGGGCGCCGGCGACCAGCAGCGCTATCGCTACGAGCACGTGCGGCCGGGGTCCGCGGCGGCGAGCGACAAGTCCGACGTGTTGGCGGCGCTGATCTGATCAGGGCTGCCGCGCGCCGTGCCGGATGCGCAGGATAACGACCGCCTCCGAGGTGACTGCGTAGCGAATGATATAGGGGTTGATGATCGTCATTTCGCGCACGGCCTCGCCGACGGGGCGCCCCCGTTCCGGATAGGTCGCCAGGTTTTCCGCGGTGGAGACCAGCCGGGCTGAAAAGCGCTGAGCCGCCAGCGGCGCAAACTGGCCGATATAGCCGCGGATCGCCTCAAGATTGGCGAGCGCTTCGGCCGTCCAAACAATCTGGAAAGACAAAGAGGTGACTCAGTCTTGACCAGCGCCCCTGGGTGGCGGGAGTTCACCCGGCTTGCCCCAGGAGAGCAGCCAGGCCTTCATCGCCTCATGGCTGATAACCCTGCCCGCTTCGAGATCGGCGAGCGCGCGCGCGTCAGCGAGAGCTTCCGCGGCCAGATCGGGATCATCAAAAAGTGTCGGTTCAGGCTTGGCCATGTGGAATCGTAGCACGCAACTATGTCTTCCGCGAGAACTGGAGAAATGGGGCTCGTGGATTCAACCCTCCAGCCAGGCCTTCAAGAACCGCTCGGCGATCAGTCCCGCCTCTTCCGGCGTAAAGGTGGTCGGGTCCAGGCACAGCTCCAGCCACAGGCCGTCGATGGCGGCTCCGAGGCCGATGGCGGCCAGGCGGACATCGAAGGTGGGCGAGGGGCCGGCGCAGTCGATCAGCAACCGCTCCAGCCGTTCGCGATAGCGGGCATAGATTTCGCCGTGCAGCCGCCCGATCTCGGGCTGGATCCGCACCAGGCTCCAGAAGGCGAGCCAGGTCGCCAGGACAGCGGCGTCCATGATCGGCGGGCGAAAGCTGGCGGTCAGATAGGCATGCAGGCGGACCCTCGGATCGTCCCCGGCCGCCTCGACCGCTTCCTCCAGGGCGCGGCCGATGCGCTCGCCGACGTCGTCATAGGTGGCGGCGATCAGGTCGTCGACGCCGTCGAAATAGTGCCGCAGCAGGCCGGGCGAGACCCCAGCCGCGGCGCAGATGGTCCGGACCGACGTCCCAGCCACGCCGCGCTCGGCCAAGAGCCGCGCCGTGGCTGCGATCAGGTCCTGGCGGCGGATATCCGGCGCGCGTGTGAAGGCGGCCCTGGCCACTAGAGAGTCCGCTTCCAGGAACCCTTCCCCCTCGATGGGGGAAGGGCAGGGTTGGGGGTGTTCGCACAGCTGGTGAGGCGAAGAACAGGGTTGGGCGCCGGAGCCCTGCAGCGCGACCCCGTCAAGGACGCGGGCACACCCCCATCCCAACCCTTCCCCCATCGAGGGGGAAGGGCTTTTCGCGCGGCTGATATCGCTAAAATTTCCGGCAACCCTTTGAGCCTCACCAGCCCGCCGGCGGTCGATGCAACCGCGCCTCTGGGATCAGCGCCCTAAGCTTGCGCCCGAAACTGCGCAGCGAGACCTCGGTCTCGCTCAGGGGGCCGGGCTCGAAGCGGCGCGAGGCCATGCCCTGTTGCACGCGCTCCACCAGCACCGTGTCCTCGGCGTTGACCTGGCGGTTGATGCGCCAGTTCAGATAGCGCGCCGCCTGCATCTCGCGGCGGCTGTCGGGCAAGGCGTAGGCGATCTCGCGGATCAGGGTCTCGGTGGGCGAGACCGGGATGAACTGCATGAAGTCCACCTGGTCGGGATAGATGTCGAAGGCCACGTTCGGCCACAGCTTGAAATAGGTCCAGAGCCGTTTGCGCTCGGGCGGCAGGTGCGCCACGTCCGGCAGGATGGCCTGATAGGCGCGTTCGGAGGGGTTCTGCGACGGCTCGTCGAGAAGCTGGCCCCACATCTTGTCGACCATCGGCGCAGCCTCGACGCCATAGCCCTTGCCGAACAGGCGGGTCAGGCCCGGGTGGGCGACCGCGATGTGCAGGCCGTCGGAATAGTTGTCGCCGATGGTCTTCCAGTTGACCTTGCGCGGGCGCAGCGTCACCCGGCCGAAGGGCTGCAATTCCTCGAAGCGATAGGGTTCGATCTCGTGGGCATAGGGGGCCATCATCTCGGCCACGCTCGGCCCGCCGCCCTCAAGCCGCACGAAGATGAAGCCCTTGAACACTTCGAGGTCGATCTCGGGCAGCCGCCGCTCGCCGATCCGCAGGTCCGGATAGGTCTCGCGCAGGGGCGCGCCGATCAGCCGGCCTTCCAGGTCGTAGGTCCAGGCGTGGTAGGGGCAGACGATGCGGCCGCACTGGCCGCTGGAGCCGTCCAGCAGCCGCGCCGCGCGATGCAGGCAGACATTGTTGAAGGCCCGCGGAACCCCGTCCTTGCCGCGCACCACGACGATGCTTTCGCCGATGAAGTCGAGGCTGTGATAGTCGCCGGCGTTCGGAATGTCGTTCAAATGGCAGACCACCTGCCAGGACGGCGCCAGCACCTTGTCCTTCTCGGCTTCGAAAAAGCGGGCGTTGGAATAGATCCAGCCCGGAAGGCCACGGTATTCGTCGGGGTCGGCGTTGGTCATGGGGAGCTTCTCTTTGGGATCGAAGCTGGCGCCATATGATCTGGGTCCCGGCATTCGCCGGGATGAGCGGGTTTAAATTTTAGCTGCATGCTGATTTGCCCCCTCCTAGCGACCCTGCAACGCCAGGCCGATCGCGGTTCCGAGGCTCCTGTCGCGCAGGATCTCGCGCGCCGCGTTCCGCCCCGGATTGCCCGAGACGCCGCCGCCCGGGTGGGTTCCGGCGCCGCACATGTAGAGGCCCTTGATCGGCGCGCGGTGGCTGGCGTAGCCCAGCATCGGCCGCGCCGCCCACAGCTGATCCAGCGACATGTGGCCGTGCATGATGTCGCCGCCGATCAGGCCGAACTTCCGCTCCAGGTCCAGGGGCGAGAGGATCATGCGCCCCAAGACCGACGCCTTGAAGTTCGGCGCCCAGTCGTTGACTGTGTCGATGATCAGGTCGGCGACCTCTTCGCGGTGTTCGTCCCAAGAGCGGCCCTCGGGTAACGCAGGCGCGAACTGCTGGCAGAACAGGCTGGCCACGTGCTGGCCGGGCGGGGCCAGGGTGTCGTCCAGGGTCGAGGGGATCAGCATCTCGACGATCGGCTTCTTCGACCAGCCGAACGCCTTGGCGTCGCGATAGGCGGCGTCCATGTAGTCGAGGCTGGGGGCGATGACGATGCCGCTCTGGTGGTGCTCGGCCACGGCCGTGCCGGGCAGGCAGGTGAAGCTCGGCAGCTCCGACAGGGCCACATTCATGCGGAAGGTGCCTGAGCCGTTGCGGTAGCGGGCGATGCGGGTGCGGAATTCCGCCGGCAGGTCGGCGGGCGCGACCAGGCGCTGGTAGAGCAGGGTCGGATTGAGGTTCGATGATACGATCGGCGCGGCGAACCGGCGGCCGTCGGCCAGCTCCACCCCCGCCGCCTTGCCGCCATCCACCAGCACCTGCTTCACCGGCGCGTCGGTCAGGATCTCGACGCCGGCGACGACACAGGCCTTGGCCATGGCCTGGGTGATCGAGCCCATGCCGCCCACCGCATGGCCCCAGGCGCCCTTCTTGCCGTTCACCTCGCCGAAGGTGTGGTGCAGCAGCACATAGGCCGAGCCGGGACTGTCGGGACTGGCGTAGTTGCCGACCACCGCGTCGAAGCCGAAGGCGGCCTTGACCGGCTCGCTCTCGAACCAGCCGTCCAGGAAGGCGCGGGCGCTTTCGGTGAACAGGTCCAGAAGGTCGGTCTTGCGGCCGAGGCTGAGGCCCGCCATGCGGCCGCCCTGGCGCAGGGCGCGCAGCAGGCCGGGCAGGCCGTCGCCGAGATTGGGCGGGGTCTCGCCCGCCAGGCTGCGCAGGACGTCGCCGATCTCGTCGAGCATGTCGTAGTAGGCGGGCAGGGCGTCGGCGTCTTGGTTGGAGAACTTGCGGAACTCGGCCTGGGTGCGCTCCAGCCCGCCGCCCAGCTTCAGGTAGCGGGTCTTGTCGATCGGCAGGAAGTTCGAGATCGGCCGCTCGACGATCTTCAGCCCATGGCCGTGCAGGTCCATGTCGGCGATGACCTTGGGATTGAGCAGGCTGACCGTGTAGCTGGCCACCGAGTTGCGGAAGCCCGGATGGAACTCCTCGGTCACCGCCGCCCCGCCGACCACCGGCCGGCTCTCGCACACCGTGACCTTCAGGCCCGCCTTGGCCAGATACCAGGCGCAGACCAGGCCATTGTGGCCGCCGCCGACGACAATCGCGTCGCGCCTGTCCGTTCCCGTCGCCATGCGGTGTCCCTACTGCATATTGTTATACGACTGTATAACAGATGCGAAGATTGACAAGCGGTAACTTGTGGCCGGATCGGCCTGCTGTAGGGTGCGCCCACTATTCGAAAGGGAGTGTGGTATGGCCCGCAAATTGATCCTCGCTGCGGCGGCGGCCCTGGTTCTGGGAGGCTCCGGCGCGATCGCCCTGGCGGCCACGGTCATTCCGGCCAACATCGCGGCGGCCGTCACCGACACCAAGCGCCCGGCCGACGACACCGCTCGCGATGAGGCTCGCAAGCCGGCCGAGATGCTGGTCTTCGCGGGGGTGAAGGCGGGCGACACGGTGGTCGACCTGGTCCCGGGCGGCGGCTACTTCACGCGCCTGTTCTCAACGGCCGTGGGGCCCAAGGGCAAGGTCTACGCCTTCGGGCCCGCGGAGTTCGCCAAATTCGCCAAAAGCCCGTTGCCGGCCAACGGCGCGCCATGGAATCCGGCCTGGCCCAATGTCACCTTCCTGACGGCGCCGCTCAACAGCTTCGCCACGCCCGAGCCCGTCGACGTCGTGTGGACCTCGCAGAACTATCATGACTTCCACGACGACTTCGCCAAGCCGGCCGACGTGGCGGTGATCAACAAGGCCGTGTTCAACGCCCTGAAGCCGGGTGGCGTCTACATCATCCTCGACCACGTCGCCGCGGACGGTTCCGGCCTGTCGGCCACCAACACCCTGCACCGGATCGACCCGGCGGCGGTGAAGAGCGAGGTCGAGGCGGCCGGCTTCAAGTACGAGGGCGAGACCACCATCCTGCGCAATCCCGCCGACCCCCACACCGCCATCGTGTTCGACCCCTCCATCCGCGGCAAGACCGACCAGTTCGTGTTCAAGTTCCGCAAGCCGAAGTGAGGGCAGGGACTATTTCGGGGCCACCACCAGCACCTCGAAGCTCCCCGGCGTCGCAGTCGGCTTCCCGCCGGGGTTAGCCGCGTATTTCGCGGTCGGCAGGTAGAGCTTGCCGCTCTTGGGGTCCAGGGCGGCGGTTCGGGCGCCGGTCTGGGTCGGGACCTTGGCTATGACCCGAATGTCCTTGGCGCTCTCCACCGCGATCACGTCCAGTTCGCCGTCGCGGCCGCAGGGGATGAAGGCGAGCTTGCGGTCCGCGTCGAAGACCACCGCGTCG
>FTFU01001223.1_pt1 | contig 15400 bp, 12 predicted proteins | sample 1640511 | NCBI WGS metagenome assembly FTFU01 (sample SAMEA3914789, study PRJEB12502) | metagenome | biome: forest; material: soil | place: Canada | collected 2011-07-03 | depth 0.3 m | reverse complement strand
GTCCGCCAAGCCCATCGCCGGCGCCCCACCAGGGCCCTTCCCCGCAGCCTGCGCCCCATCCCGGCCCTGCGCCGCAACCCGGCCCAGCCCCGCGACAGGGCCGGGATGGGGCGCAGGCTGCGGGGAAGGGCCCTGGTGGGGCGCCGGCGATGGGCTTGGCGGACGGGGCGATGGGCCAGGTCCCGGTCCTGGCGCGGGCGCCGGCGGACGCGGGGACGGGCCCGGACCTGGACTCGGAGCTGGCGGACGCGGCGAGGGCCCGGGACCTGGTCCCGGACCATGGCCAGGGGGGTTGTGGGTGCCGCTCGCCGTTCCGCTGCTCGTGCCCGACTGGGTTCCCGAGCTGGTGCCCGAGTGGGTTCCAGAATTCGTTCCGGACTGGGTTCCTGAATGCGTGCCGGACTGGGTCCCCGAGTGGGTGGCGGACGAGGTGCTCGTGTGGGTCGCCGACGACGTGCTGGTATGGGTCCCAGAGGACGTGGTGGTGTGGGTGCCCGGCTGACCGGTGATGGTGCTGCCGGTCATGAAGGTCAGGGTGCTCCCGCCGGTCGTCGTGCTCGTGCTCGGCGTCGAGGTGCTGGTGCTCGGTGTCGAGGTGCTGGTCGAGGGGCCGGTGGTTGCGGTGGTTCCGCCGCTGGTGTCGGTCACGTCAGACGCTCCTATGGATAGTCGGTTTCGCGTGGACTGCAGGCGCCGTCCGGATGGCGGTGATTTGGGAGGTGGGGTTCGGGGCTTGCGGGCCATGGCCGGGCGTCATCCGCCTCCCCGTTTGGCTAAGGCCGTGATCGCGACCAGGGCGGTCTGGCTGACGGCGGCGGTCATGGCGTTGATGGCCAGGATCGCGGTCGCACAGCCGCAGCACGCCTGGGGCTGAGGATACGATCCGGGCGGAATTCCAGGCTGTGGCGGCCAGGCCGGCGGCGGAACCGGGCCGGGCGCAGGCTGGTAGGGCGGCCAAGGCGGGTAGGGGGTGAACTGCGGTGGCGAGGGCGCTGGCCCGACTGGCGGCGACGGCGGATATGGGGGTTGCGGCGGCGGCCCCTGTGGCGCAGGCCCGACCGTCGGCGGCGGACCCGGCATGACAGGGCCGGGTGCTGGGCTCGGCGCCGGGGCGGGCGCTGGAGCCGGCGCGGTCGAGGTGAACGTGCCGCCGGAATCGACGAAGGTCCCGGTATTGGGGCCGGGCAAGAGGGTCCCTGTATCCGATGAAGCGGCGGTGACCTTGTCGCCAGGGCCAGGAGGCGGCGCGAACGCCTGGGTCTGGAGGCGCGCCGCTCGCGCGGGCGGTGGTGGCTTGGGTGGCGCCTGCACGATCGGCTTTTCGGTCTTGAAGAAGGCGTCGACGGCCCCAAGGCCTCGCCGGGCTTCGTCGGACAGGTCGAACTGGGCCGCCAGCCGCGCGGGATCCTTGCGCAGCGCCTCGATGGCCGCGTCGCTCTGCGCCAATCCCTGGACAAACTCGGCGACGTGCTTCACCGGTCCTGGCCTCCTTCACTCAATGCCGCGCGGTCATGCCGCGCGGTCGTTCAAGCCGACGCGAACTCCTGCTCCCAGGCCTGCGCGATCGCGGACCAGGCGAAGCGGCGCCGGCTGTCGGGGATCATTTCGGCGCGGATGCGCGCCTGGCGTTCCGGCGAGCGCAGGAGGTCGATCAGACCCTCCAGCCACTCGTCGATGATGCGATGGGGAAAGGGCAGGCCGCGGAAGTCGGTGTGGCTGCGCATGGTGCGAAAGCCGAACCGCACAGTTTCCGCCAAGGCGCCTGAAGGGATCACGGCGGGCGTCGCGCCGCCGGCCTGGGCCTTCATGGCCGAGATGCAACTGGTTTCGGGGAAGGAGCAGGGATAGGCCCAGACACCCGCCGTGGAATATTGCCTGGCCACCTCCGCATGGCTGAGGCATCCCAGGTGGGTTACGCCCTCCTGCTGCATGAGAGGTTCGAGCACCGGCCTGATGCGGGCGTAGCGCTCTGGATTGTTCCTCTGCAGCGTCTGCCAGCCGTAGAAGATGTTCAGGCGCGCGCCCGGAGCCGCCCCGCGGATGCGCCGCCAGTTGTTCAAAAGGGCTCGCAGGCCGCGGGTGTAGCAGGAGCCGTAGACCATGAGCCCTGGGTCGCGGCGCTCGGACCCCGAAAACTCGGTCGGCTCGATGCCATTGGCGGTGCGGAAGACCCTGGCTTCAGGGATGCCCGGATAGTGGTTGCGGTGGAACCGCGACAGCACCATCACCTTGAAATAGGCCTCCAGCCTGGGGAGGATCCAGGCCTCGGGAACCATGTCATGCAGCCAGAGATAGAGGCGACGGGCCCGGATGCCGCCGACGCGCTCGATAAGGCCGGGACGGCGCCAGACGACGCCGATATCGGCGTCCAAAGTGGCGGGGTCGTTGTAGCTCGTCCAGGTGACGCCGCCGAAGGCCTGGGGTGGTCCGTTGCGCGCGTTGAGCACCGCAACGTCATGTCCATGCATGGCCAGCGCGCCGGCCATGTGGATGACCGCCTCCTCGCTGCCGCCGATGCCGGTCTCGGCCGATCGAGGCGACCAAGTATAGTCGGTTGACGGATAGCAATAGACTACTATGCGCACGATCTGGGCCCCCCCGTCGGCAGACAAATCGAGTTGTACGCACACTTCGTGCGAGTATGGGCGCACCTATATCGGGTATATTAAATACACGAGTCCGTGATTATGGTGTTCCTGTGTCGGATACCGCCATATCAAGCTTCATGGTTGAGTTTATGGGATGAAATCCTCATCCATAGGGTGAATCTTGTTCTAGAAGCTTCACTGTAATAGTTTCATTTGGCGCGGTAATGCTCAGCTTGATTTTAGCGTTGCTGTTCGGGCGGAGTTTGAGCTGACGGCGCTTGTAAGGAGTCGCACAGGTTCCCAAGCCGAGCCTTACGTCTCTTGATGGCGCCGACGCCGCGTGAACGTTGCTGGAGGTCGCTGCGATAGCGCGAGGTTGCGCGATCAGCATCCCGAGTTTTCGATTTTCCATTGCTTTGCCCGCTGTTTGAGCAAAACTGTCGTCGCAAACGATTTGTACGCGGTCCCGGGCAGAGGACTGTGCAGATCGCCGATCAACGTCTGATGATCGGGGGAGGAAAACATGGAAGCGACCCGTAGGGACGCCATTGGGTTGGCGGGCGCCGCGATGGCGGCTGCGAGTATGGCGGCCAAGGCCGGGCGGGCTGTAGCGGCGCCGGATCTCGGCAGTCCGGTCAAGACCCTGTTCTGGACCGCCAGCATCACCCCTTGCGACAAGAGCCTCAGGTTCGATCCCGGCGCGTTCCGTGATGTCCTGGCCTGGTTCAAGCATTGCGGCGCCGACGGCGTGGTGGTTCTCGGCACCAGCGGGGAATATCCCTCGTTCTCCGTCGCCGAGCGCAAGCAGATCGCTGAGGTGGCGCTGAAGGACAAGCTGGGCCTGAACATGATCGTGGGTCCCGGCACGCCGAATTTCCCGGAAACCTTGGAACTGGCCCGCCACGCCCAGGACCATGGCGCAGACGGCCTCCTGGTCATCCCGCCCTTCTATTATCCCGACCCGCCGACCGAGGGGCTGACCCGATACTATTCGATGCTGTTCGACCAGGTGCGGATCCCGATCAACCTCTACCATATCCCCGGCAACAGCCATGTGCCGATCTCGATCGAACTTCTGCGCAGCCTGCAGCACTACCCGAACCTGGCCGGCATCAAGGATTCCAGCGGCGATCCGGCCGGCTATGCCGAGTTCGTGCGCAATTTCCCAGACCTGAACATGCGCACCGGCACCGGCAGCAATCTGGAGCACGCCCTCGACAATGGCATGGGCGCGATTCTGATGGAGGGGAACGTCTTCACCAAACAATGCGCCGAGGTCTTCGCCGCCTACCGGGCCAAGGGCGACTATCACGCGCCGCTGGCCAGGCTGCGGGCAGCCGAGAAATCGCTGCTGGACGAGGGAATCTATTCCTTCGGCCCCATGAAATACGCACTCAGCGTCCAGATGGGCGCGCCGCAGTTCTATCAGCGCCCGCCGCACGCCGACGTCACCGACAGCCAGAAGACGATGCTGCGGGCGGCGCTCGACCAGATGAAAAACATGGCCTGAACCGGCTTTCGGGGGGAGACCGAGGGATGAAAGCAACCACGGTTGGGATCGCCGGCGGAGCGGCCGCGGCTCTGATGCTTGTGTCCGGGACTGTGGCGCAGCCGGCCGCTCCGGCGAAAGGCGGGGACGTCGACTGGACCACCTATGCCGGTGATCTCTCGGCCAGCCGCTACAAGCCGCTGGAGCAGATCAACGCCTCGAACTTCGGCAAGCTGGAGGTCGCCTGGCGCTTCAAGACCGACAACCTCGGCAACCGTCCCGAATTCAAGCTGGAAGGCACCCCGCTCGAGGTCGGCGGCGTGCTCTATACAACTGCCGGAACCCGGCGCGCCGTCATCGCCCTGGATGCGGTGACCGGCGAGCTGCTCTGGGTGCACGGCGAGCATGAAGGCGCCCGTGGCGCGGCCGCGCCACGTCAGCTTTCGGGGCGGGGCCTCGCCTATTGGAGCGACGGAACCGAAAAGCGCATCCTCTACGTCACGCCCGGCTACCGCTTGATCGCCCTGGACGCCAGGACCGGCCAGCCGGTCCCGGGCTTCGGGACCGATGGCGTGGTGGACCTGAAGCAGGACTTCGACCAGCAGATCTGGCCCGACCTGACCACCGGCGAGGTCGGGCTGCACGCCACACCCCTGGTGGTCGGGGACACGGTCGTCGTCGGCGCGGCCTTCCGCGAAGGCTTCACCCCGGCGCGGATGAACAACAACAAGGGCTATGTGCGCGCCTTCGACGTGCGCACGGGCAAGCGGCTGTGGACCTTCCACACCATCCCCAAGAAGGGCGAGTTCGGCTATGACACTTGGCTGAACGGCTCGGCCGAGACCACCGGCAACACCGCCGTCTGGACCCAGATGTCGGCCGATCCGGCGCTGAACCTGGTCTATCTGCCGGTGGAATCGCCGACCAGCGACTTCTATGGCGGCCAGCGGCCAGGGGCCGGCCTGTTCGGCGACAGCATCGTCGCCGTCGACCTGACCACCGGCCAGCGCAAGTGGCACTTCCAGCAGATCCACCACGAGATCTGGGACTATGACAACTCCTCGGCGCCGCTGCTGATGGACATCACGGTCGCCGGCAAGCCGATCAAGGCGTTGGCGCAGCCCAGCAAGCAGGGCTTTCTCTACGTCTTCGACCGCGCCACCGGAAAGCCGGTCTGGCCGATGCCGGAAAAGCCGGCGCCGAAGGGTGACGTGCCGGGGGAATGGTATGCCCCGACCCAGCCGATCCCGACCCGGCCCAGGGCCTATGCCCGCAACGGGGTCTCGACCGACGAGCTGATCGACTTTACGCCCGAATTGCACAAGAAGGCGCTGGAGCTGGTGAAGAACTACAAGCTGGGCCCCGTGTTCACGCCACCGGTGGTCAGCAAACTGCCGGGTCCCCTGGGCGTGCTCAACATGTCCGCTAACGGCGGCACTAACTGGCCGGGCGGCTCGTTCGATCCCGAGACCCACACGGTCTACGTCTATGCCTGCAATGCCTGCGTGGAATCGATCGGCATGCAGCCGCCGCCAGCGGGGATGAGCGACATCCGCTGGGTGGTGGGTGAGGCGGGCGAGCCGGTTTCCATGATCCGCGGGCCGGGCGAGAACGCGGGCGCCGACGCGCCGCCGCCGCCGAAGACGCCGGCCAGCGGCGGCTATCACAGCCTCAATGTCGATGGCCTGCCGCTCCTGAAGCCGCCCTATTCGACCATCAGCGCCATCAACCTCGATACGGGCGACATCCTCTGGCAGGTCCCGCACGGCGACACCCCCGACTTCGTGCGCAACAATCCCGCCCTCAAGGGCCTGAACATCCCACGCACCGGACAGCCCGGCTATGTGATCGGCGCCCTGGTCACCAAGTCGCTGGTCATCGCCGGCGATCCGATGGTGACGACCACGGCCGATCATCCCCGCGGGGCCATGCTGCGGGCCTATGACAAGGCCACCGGCAAGGAGGTCGCCGCGGTCTGGATGCCGGCCCCACAGAGCGGCTCACCCATGACCTATACGGTGAGCGGCCGGCAGTATCTGGTGGTGGCGGTCAGCGGCGGGGTCTATTCGGGCGAATACATCGCCTACGCTCTGCCGTCGTCGGACAAGTAGCATGAGCCGGCGGGCGGGCCTTGTTGTGGCGCTGGCAGCCGGAACTCTGATCCTGGTGGTCGGCGAGCCCCTGGCCCAGGACACGTCGAAATCGGTGTGGGACGGGGTCTATACCGAGGCCCAGGCCGAGCGCGGCGCCGCCGCCTATGCTCAGAACTGCGCCAGGTGTCACGGCCAGCAACTTGCCGGAACCGGCGAATCCAAGCCCCTGGCCGGGCCTGAGTTCCTGTCCAACTGGAGCGGTCTTTCCGTCGGCGATCTGTTCGAGCGCGCCCGCACCACCATGCCGCTGGACAAGCCCGGGTCCCTCGGCCGCGAGACCTATGCCGACGTCCTGGCCTATATGCTGAAGTTCAACGGCTTTCCGGCCGGTCTAGCGGAGCTCGACCATCGCAGCGAGGTCCTGGCGGGGATCCGCATCGACGCCTTCAAGCCCTCGGCGGCCCTGTCCGGCAAAGGGTTCTTCGCCCGCGCCGCCGCCGAACCGGTCGCCGACGCTGCGGGTTCCTTGCCGAACCCCTATGCCGCCGATCCCCGCTTCTTGAAGATGCCTCCTGGCCGCGCCTTGGGGTCGACCAGTGGCGTGGCCGTGGACAGCCGCGGCCACATCTGGGTCGCCGACCGCTGCGGCGCCAACGACTGCGCCGGCAGCCCGCTCGATCCGATCCTGGAATTCGACGCCCAAGGCCGTTTCCTCATGGCCTTCGGGGCCGGCATGCTGCTGTTCCCGCATGGCCTGTTCGTCGATTGGCAGGACCACATCTGGGTCACCGACGCCCGATCGGAGGGCGGCAAGGGCGCCCAGGTGTTCGAGTTCGATCAGAACGGCAAGGTCCTGCGCGCCCTGGGCAAGGCCGGGGTCGCTCAGGAGGGGCCTGACACCTTCACCGCGCCCAGCGCGGTCGTGGTGGCGCCCGACGGGACCATCTTCGTCGCCGACGGCCATACCCCGAACAAGGGCGCCGCCCGCATCGTCAAGTTCTCGGCCGACGGCCGGTTCCTCAAGCAGTGGGGCGGCCATGGCGACAAGCCCGGCCAGCTGGAAGTGCACCATACCCTGGCCCTGGACTCCAAGGGCCGCCTGTTCGTCGGCGACCGCTGGAACAACCGCATCCAGATCTTCGATCAGGACGGCCGGCTGTTGCAGGTCTGGCCCCAGTTCGGCCGCCCGAGCGGGGTCTATGTCGACCGGAACGACATGCTCTACGTCTCCGATTCCGAGTCCCGCAATCCCGAAGGCTACGGCCATCACCCGGGATGGCGGCGTGGCATCCGGATCGGCAGCGCGGCGACGGGCCACGTCACGGCCTTCATTCCCGACACCGACCCCAATCCGGACGCCGGAGCCACCAGCGGGGCGGAAGGGATCTGGGTCGACAAGGCCGGGGTGATCTATGGCGCCCAGGTGGAGCAGAAGGCGGTGGTCCGCTACGAGCAGCGCCCTGAACGCAGCGGGCGCGGACCCGTCCGTCACCTGGCGGCGACGGCGGCGCGTAAAGGCGGGCGTCGCTGGCTGAGAAAAGTTTGTTTGGCTTCGGCCCGACCGATGCTTTCGCCGAGCTTGAACTTGGCTATGGCTTCGTTCAGCTCGGCCGAGCGAAATTGCAGTTGAGCCGCCGCGGCCGTGGTCTCCTCGACCATGGCGGCGTTCTGCTGGGTGACCTTGTCCATATCGTTCACCGCGGAATTCACCTGGGCCAGGCTGATGGCCTGCTCTTCGGACGAGCGGGCGATTTCGGAGATGAGTTTGTCGATCTGGGCGGCCCGACCGACCAGTCCGGCCAGGGCCTCACCGGTCGTGCCGACCAGGCGCACGCCGCGGCCGACCTGTTCGCTTGACGCGGAGATCAGGGCCTTGATCTCCTTGGCGGCCCCGGCCGACCGCTGCGCCAGGGCGCGAACCTCCTGGGCCACCACCGCAAACCCGCGGCCTGCATCGCCCGCCCGCGCCGCCTCGACGCCGGCGTTGAGCGCAAGCAGGTTGGTCTGGAAGGCGATCTCGTCGATGACGCTGATGATTTCGGTGATCTTGCCCGAACTGCATTCGATGGCGCCCATAGCCTCGACCGCCTCGCGGACCACCTCGCCCGATCTTTGCGCCTCGGCCTTGGCGCTGGTCGTGACCGTCGAGACTTCCCGCGCTCCGTCGGCGCTGCGTTTCACCGTCGCCGTGATCTGATCCAGGGCGGCTGCGGTCTGTTCCAGACTGGCCGCCTGCTGTTCGGTCCGCTTCGAAAGCTCGGCTGACGCCTCCGCGATCTCGTCGGAGCCGCGGCGCAAGGGCTCCATGGCGCTGGATATGGTCCCAAGCGCCTCGCGCAGACTGTCTACGGCGCCATTGAAGTCTCTGCGAATGACCGCATAGCCGCCATCGAACTGCTTCTCGATGCAGGTCGTCAGTTCGCCCCGGGAAAGGCCGGCCAGGGCGTCGGCGAGGGCCTGAACGACGCGCGCCTGCTCCTCTTCGGCCTTTTGTCGCGCTGTCTCGCTTTCGATGTGCTGGCGCTCGGCGGCGGTGATGTCGGTGGCCAGTTTCATCACCTTGACCACTTGCCCCGCGTCATCCAGCACGGGATTGTAGGACGCCTGGATCCAGACCTCCCGACCGCCCTTGCCAAGTCGCCGGAACTTGGTGGCGACGAACTCGCCGCTGTTCAGCTTGCGCCAGAATTCCTTGTATTCCGTCGTTCCTGCTTCGGACGGATCGACGAACATCGAATGATGTCTGCCGACAACCTCGGTTAGGGAATATCCCAAAGCATGCAGGAAGTTGTCGTTTGCGGTGATGACTGTACCATCCCGCTCGAATTCAATGACTGCCTGCGACCGCATTACGGCGGAGAATTTGCGACCGAGATCGGCTGACCTCTTTTGGGCGTCCGCGTCGTTACGGCTTTGGGTGAATAGCCACATTGCGTTCTCGCCTTTCGAATAAATGTTGAGAGGGCAATAAGCGACACGGTCTGAACCGCGCGGTGGTGTTCAGAATTTTAACGCAATCAATGACGTCGGCGCTCATGCATATCCCGCTTGGCGCACTGGGTTCCGTGCCAAGCTGAGCGCTCTATCGCAATTTGTGCGGGCAAAAATCCTAATTAGACGTTAATCGGGAAATTTAATAGGCGGTCTTTTATTTGTCTGGCTTCGGCTAATGTCACACTTGGGGTGGAAAATCTTTCATAGAACAGCAAAAGGCCCGGAGCGTTAGGCTCCGGGCCAGTTGTAAACTTATAATACTGGTTTGTTTCGTTAGGTGAACTGGTTCATCGTATTGTGGGCTCCGCCGGCCTTCAGGGCCGCTTCGCCGGCGAAGTATTCCTTGTGGTCGTCGCCGATGTCCGAGCCCGACATGTTCTGGTGCTTCACGCAGGCGATGCCCTGGCGGATCTCCTGGCGCTGGACGCCCAGGACATAGCCCAGCATGCCCTGCTCGCCGAAATACTCCCTGGCCAGGTTGTCGGTGGACAGGGCCGCGGTGTGGTAGGTCGGCAGGGTGATCAGGTGGTGGAAGATGCCCGCCCGCTTGGCCGCGTCCCGCTGGAAGGTGCGGATGCGCTCGTCGGCTTCGGCGGCCAGTTCGGTGCCGTCGTAGTCGACGCTCATCAGCGCCGCCCGGTCATAGGACGAGACGTCCTTGCCGGCCGTGTTCCAGGCGTCATAGACCTGCTGGCGGAAGTTGAGCGTCCAGTTGAATGACGGCGAGTTGTTGTAGACCAGCTTGGCGTTGGGGATCACCTCGCGGATGCGGTCGACCATGCCGGCGATCTGCTCGATGTGCGGCTTTTCGGTTTCGATCCACAACAGATCCGCGCCGTGCTGCAGCGAGGTGATGCAGTCGAGGACGCAGCGATCCTCCCCGGTCCCGGAGCGGAACTGGTAGAGGTTCGAGGGCAGGCGCTTGGGCCGCATCAGCTTGCCGCCGCGGTTGATGACGACATCGCCGCTGGTGAAGGCGCCGCCTTCGACCTCCTCGCAGTCGAGGAAGCTGTTGTACTGGTCGCCCAGGTCGCCTGGCTGGCGGCTGAAGGCGATCTGCTGGGTCAGGCCCGCGCCCAGGGAGTCGGTGCGAGTGACGATGATCCCGTCCTCGACGCCCAGTTCCAGGAAGGCGTAGCGGCAGGCGCGCACCTTGGCCAGGAAGACCTCGTGCGGGACTGTGACCTTGCCGTCCTGGTGGCCGCACTGCTTTTCGTCGGAGACCTGGTTTTCGATCTGCAGCGCGCAGGCGCCGGCCTGGATCATCTTCTTGGCCAGCAGGTAGGTCGCCTCGGCGTTGCCGAAGCCGGCGTCGATGTCGGCGATGATCGGGACCACGTGGGTCTGGAAGTTGTCGACCTTCTCCAGCAGCACCTTCTCCTTGGCGCTGTCGCCGGCCTTGCGCGCCGCGTCGATGTCGTGGAACAGGCCGCCCAGCTCGCGGGCGTCGGCCTGGCGCAGGAAGGTGTAGAGTTCTTCGATCAGAGCGGGGACCGAGGTCTTCTCGTGCATGGATTGGTCGGGCAGGGGGCCGAATTCCGACCGCAGCGCCGCGATCATCCAGCCCGACAGGTACAGGTAGCGCCCCTTGGTCGTGCCGAAGTGCTTCTTGATCGAGATCAGCTTCTGCTGGCCGATGAAGCCGTGCCAGCAGCCCAGGGACTGGGTGTAGTTGGCCGGATCGGCGTCGTAGGCCGCCATGTCCGCGCGCATGATCGCCGCGGTGTAGCGGGCGATGTCCAGGCCGGTCTGGAAACGGTTCTGCAAGCGCATGCGGGCCACCGCCTCGGCGCTGATGCCGCCCCACGCCGCGCCCTTGCTTTCGATGAACTGCGTCGCCTGGGCGAGGTGGCCCTCATAGGTTTCGCGCTGGTCCGTCGGGGTGATCCGGCCTTGGTAGGTCATTTGGGCGGGTCCTTGATCGTAGGGAGGAAGCTGACCTCGGACCTACATCGGTGCGCGGACGGTTTGGAGGGGCTGCGCAGCTAACTTGTCATACTTTACAAAAATGACTTGTAATGTTGTAAGGAGTTGACGGCCGCCAGGAGCATGCCCCGGAAATGTCCAATCAACGCCCCGTGTTCATGGGGCCGCGGCTGAGGCGGCTTCGCCGCGATCTTGGGCTGACCCAGGCCAATATGGCCGCCGATCTCGAGATTTCGCCGTCCTATGTGGCTCTTCTGGAGCGCAACCAGCGGCCGCTCACGGCCGACATGCTGCTGCGCCTGGCGCGCACCTACAAGATGGACATGGCGGAGCTGGCGGGCGACGGCGGTGCCGAGCAGACCGCTCGTCTGCAGGCGGTGCTCAAGGACCCCATGTTCGCCGATATCGACCTGCCGGCCCTGGAGGCCACCGATGTCGCCACGAGCTATCCCGGCGTCACCGAAGCGCTGCTGCGCGTCTATACCGCCTACAAGGAGGAGCAGTTGGCGCTTGCCGACCGCGGGGCCGAGGGCCGGGCGAGGGACGTGGACGCGCCTGACCCGGTCGCTGAGGCGCGGCGGTTCCTGGAGGCCCGCCGCAACAGCTTTCCGGTCCTGGATGATGCGGCCGAGCGCCTCGCCCAGAGCGCCGGCGGCGTCGGCGGCATGATCGAGCACCTCAAGGTTCGCCACAACCTGCGTGTCCGGCGCTTGCCGCCGGAGGTGATGGTCGGCTCGATCCGCCGATTTGACCGGCATCGGGACGAGGTGCTGCTGGACGACTCCCTGGACACAGCCAGCCAGACCTTCCAGCTTGCCCTGCAACTGGCCTATCTGGAGCTGGGCGGCGAGATCGACGCGGTGCTCAAGGAGGGCAGCTTCGCCAGCGAAAGCGGTCAGCGTCTGACGCGGCGATCCCTGGCCAGCTACGCCGCCGCCGCCCTGATCATGCCCTATTCCGCCTTCGCCCGGGCGGTGGAGGCGCGCAGGTACGACGTCGAGGCCCTGGCGCGCCAGTTCGGCGCCAGTTTCGAACAGACCGCGCACCGGCTGACCACCTTGCAGAAGCCGGGGCAGGAGCGGGTGCCGTTCTTCTTCATTCGCGTCGATGCGGCCGGCAATGTCTCCAAGCGGCTGGACAGTGCCGGCTTCCCCTTCGCCCGTCACGGCGGCGCCTGTCCGCTGTGGTCGCTGCACCAGGTGTTCAAGACCCCGCGCCAGATCGTCACCCAGTGGCTGGAGTTGCCGGACGGCCAGCGATTTTTCTCCATCGCCCGCACGGTGACCGCCGGCGGCGGGGCCTTCGGGGCTCTGACCGTGGAGCGGGCTGTCGCCCTGGGCTGTGCGGCCGAGCACGCCGGGCGGCTCATCTACACGCGGGACGTGCCTGATCTCAGCGCTGTGGCCGCGACCCCGATCGGCGTCAACTGCCGCCTGTGCCAGCGCACCCGATGCGCCGCCAGGTCCGCCCCGCCGATCGGCCGCCAGGTCCTGCCCGACGACTACCGCCGCCCCATAGCGCCCTTCGGGTTTTCGGACAGCTGAAACCTTGAGGCGTAGCCGGCGCCGCGATGCTACTGACATTATGCTGTCAGCAAGCCGCCTCTAAGGTTCTCTTATCGCCCAGCGGCGGTCATGCAATCCTGGAGATCCACAATGTCCGACGAACTCGTCTTCTATACCAACCCGATGTCGCGCGGCCGGATCGTGCGGTGGATGCTGGAGGAGCTGGGCCGGCCCTACCGGACCGAGATCCTGGACTACGCCACGACCCTGAAGGGGCCCGATTACCTGGCGGTCAATCCGATGGGCAAGGTGCCGGCTCTGCGCCACGGCGAGGTGGTGGTGACCGAGGCGGCGGCTATTTGCGCCTACCTGGCCGACGCCTTTCCCGATGCGGGCCTGGCGCCGCCGCTCGGCGACAAGCTTAGGGGACCCTATTTCCGCTGGATGTTCTTCGCGGCCGACGCCCTGGAGCCTGCGGTCGTGACCAAGAGCCTGGGTTTCGAGATCGCGGCCGACAAGAAGCGCATGGCCGGCTGGGGCTGCATCGAGGATGTGGTCGACGTGCTGGAGACGGCGGTGGTGGGCCGCGAATATCTGGTTGGCGACCGGTTCACGGCGGCCGACGTCTATGTCGGCGCGCAAATCGGCTGGGGGATGCAAATCGGGGTTATCGAGAAGCGGCCGGCCTTCCAGGCCTATGCCGGCGGGCTGCAGGCGCGCCCTGCGGCGGTGCGCCAAGGCCATCGACGATGAGCTGATGGCGGCCGCACAGGCCTAGTTCAGTATTGTAACACTCCGGTTACGCTCGGATTCTTGACTGTTTCCGCAGCGCCCTAGAACCGGCTCCTGCAGTCTTTCTGTTGAGCGCATTGCAAGGCGGGCCTCGCCCCGCCTTGCAATCGGGCGCCCCTGATCTCGCGTCCGATGGGCCAACGGACGGAGACCTGAATGAGCGACCACGATCTGGAAGACCGCGACCGCGGCCTGGCGCATGACCTGCAGGTGATCGCCAGCCAGATGATGGCGCGCCGCAGGGCTCTGGCGTGGCTGGGCTCGGCCGGCGCCACGGCGCTGGTGGTCGGCTGCGGAGGCGGCGGGGGCGGTTCTTCGGGCTCGACCACCACCAGTTCCAGTTCGTCGAGTTCGAGTTCCTCCAGCTCCTCCAGCTCGTCGAGTTCCAGCTCCTCCAGCTCGAGCTCGTCCAGCAGCTCCAGCTCGTCCAGCTGCGTCGCCGATCCTCAGGCGACCAGCGGCCCCTATCCAGCCGACGGCTCGAACACGTCCAGCGGCGCCACGTCCGACATCCTGACGGAAAGCGGTATTGTGCGCAGCGACATCCGCAGCAGCTTTATCTCAACGACCACCACCGCCGCGGGCGTCGAGCTGACCCTGACCATCACCCTTGTGAACACCAACAACAGCTGCGCGCCCATGTCGGGCTATGCGATCTATCTGTGGCATTGCGACGAGGACGGACATTATTCGCTCTATACGGCGGCGTCGGAGAGCTATCTGCGGGGTGTGCAGGTCACCGGCAGCAACGGCCAGGTCACCTTCACCACCATCTTTCCGGCCTGCTATTCGGGGCGCTGGCCGCATATCCATTTCGAAATCTATTCCAGCCTGTCCGCGGCCACGACGTACAAGAACGCCCTCCTGACCTCACAGATGGCGCTGCCGAGCTCGACCGCCTCGACAGTCTACAATGGTGTCAGCGGCTACAGCGCCAGCGTCAGCAACCTGGCCGCCGTCAGCGAGAGCACGGACCTTGTGTTCGCCAACTTCACCTCGACCGAGCTCGCCAACGCCACACCGACCTTCACCGGCGACGTCAGCAGCGGATACGCAGCTACGATCACCGTCGGCATCGCGGTCTGATAGCCGCCCATGGCCGGTGGGGCCGTTGCGAAAACCCGGCCTGCGATCTTGGTCGAGGTCACGCCGTCTTCATGGGGTGATACGGCCCCGGCCAGGCGGCACGCGGCGAGACACGGCGCCCACACCGTTTCGCGCCTGGCCGCCTGCGCAGCCGTCGCCCTGGTGGCCTGGGCGAACTTCGGGCTGGGGTTGGCCGCGCCTGCAGGGACCATCTGGGACGAGAGCTACTACCTGACCTCGACCCAGAGATACCTGGAGGGGACAGCCCAGTTCGCTTCGCACCCGCCCCTGGGTCTGATGCTGATCGCAGCCGGAGAGCGGATCAGCGGCGCCAATGCGGGGATCGGCGCCCATGGCCTCGCGCTCGACAAGAAGGTTGACGGCAAGGCCGTGCCGGCCGGCTTTTCCTTCGCCGGTCCAAGGCTCGCATCGGCCATTTTCGCCGTCGTCGGCGCGGTCGCCTTCTTCCTACTGATGGAGAGTCTCACCGGGCGCGTCGCCACGGCCCTGGCGTTCAGCAACCTCTACCTGTTCGAGAACGCCTTCATCGTCCAGTTCCGCGCGGCCCAGCTTGACAGCTTTCAGGTCGCCTTCGCCATCCTGGCGACCCTCTGCTTCGTCAAGGCGATGAAGCGCGGCGCGCGCGCTTCGCTCTGGTTCGACCTCGGGCTCGGCGTGACTTGCGGGCTGGCGACCATGGTCAAGGTCAACGCCGTGGTGCTCGCGGTGTTGGGGCTGATGATTGTCCTGCGCCGGATCGGGCTGACCAAGGACCGAAAGATGGCGGCTGGCCTGCACGCGATCCGGGACGCAGGGTTCATGGCGGCAGGCTTCCTGGCCGCCTGCGCCGCGGTGTTCACCCTGCATGTGGCGGTCAGTCCGCACGCGCCAGATCTGGCGACGCCCGCGGGCGGCAAGGACGGCCGG
>FTFU01001581.1_pt1 | contig 15472 bp, 11 predicted proteins | sample 1640511 | NCBI WGS metagenome assembly FTFU01 (sample SAMEA3914789, study PRJEB12502) | metagenome | biome: forest; material: soil | place: Canada | collected 2011-07-03 | depth 0.3 m | reverse complement strand
CGTTCCGTCCGGCATCAGGGTGGCCAGATGGGCGAACGCCTTCTTCTGTTGCAAGAGATCGGAATAGTCTTGGATCGAGGCCATGGCTTTGAGCTCCTCCACGCCGCCGACGCCTCCATGGGACATGGCGGCCTTTGAACCCCTGACTTGGGGGGCGGGATCGGCCGGCGAAAGGGGGCTGCTTCGGGCTCCCGAATTCCGAGGGCGCCCTCGGCCTTGCGGAACCCCCGCTCCGGCGGGGCCGTTCCACAGTGCAGATGTTCCGGCCACCGCCATATCGCCGTGGAAATTGATCTATCCTTGGATACCGCAAGGCGAGTTTTGCTTTAAGACGCGCTGGACGCCGCAGCGCGCGGCGCGGCCGGGAGTGACGAGATGAGGCATCACCACAGCCACCTTAGGCTCAAGCCTCTGGCCAAGCAGGTGATCGTGATCACCGGCGCGACCTCGGGCATCGGCCTTTCCACCGCCCGGGCGGCGGCGGCGCGCGGGGCGAGCCTGGTCCTGGCGGCGCGCAACGAGGAGGCGCTGAAGGCGGTCACCGAGGACCTGTCGTCCAAGGGGGCCGAGGTCGCCTATGTCTGCGCCGACGTCGGGCGCGAGGCGGATGTGCGGGCCATCGCCGCGGTGGCGGTCAGCCGCTTCGGCGGCTTCGACACCTGGGTCAACAACGCCGGGGTGACCATCGTCGGGGCCGCGGCCCAGACCTCCATGGAGGACCATCGCCGCCTGTTCGAGACCAACTATTGGGGCGTGGTCTACGGCTCGCTGGTGGCGGTCGAGCAGTTTGAAAGCCAGGCCGGCGGCGGGGCCCTGATCAATGTCGGGGCCGCGGACGTGGCCCTGCCGTTGGAAGCGGCGTTCTCGGCCTCGAAACAGGCGGTCAAGGGCTTCACCGAGGCCTTGCGCACCGAGTTGATGGCCGGCCACGCCCCGGTCTCGGTGACCCTGATCAAGCCCTCGGGCGCCGACACCCCGGGCCGGGACCACGCCCGCAACCTGACCGGAGCGCCGATCGCCCAGCCGACCGGGGTCTATGCGACGCCGCTGGTGGCCCAGGCCATCCTCTATGCCGCCGAGCACCGGGTGCGCGACCTGACCGTGGGCTCCAGCGGCCGGTTGCTGGCCCTGGCGTCCCAGATCCTGCCGGTGCTGACCGACCCGTTCCTGGCGATCGGCGTGCGCCTCAACGCCCGAGCGGCCAAGGGCGCCGACCCGGCGAGGATCGACAACCTGCACCACGCCGGCCGCGACCTGCGCGAGCGGGCCTTTCAGCGGGGCGTGCGCGAATCCAGCCTCTACGCCACCGCCCAGATGAAGCCCAAGACCACAATGGGCCTCGCCGCCGCCGCGATCCTGGGCGCCTGCGTGGCCTTCAGGCTCGGCTCGCGCCGCGCGGCGCCGGTGGAGGACCGCGAGTAGGCTGGGCCCGCTCGCGTTTTCGCACGGTTAAGGATAATTAAAGTCGTCGCCAGGGCTAGATCAGTCCAAATCGGCCGGGCTTCCAGATTATCGTCAATGGCGTCGGGCGGGGTTGAAGTGATCTCGCATCAATCGCCGCGATTTATTCTGGCGGCCTAAACAAAATCGATTGCCTGTGAGCAAGGGTTCGATCACGGTCAATAGTGGCCGGGGGCGTCGACCATGGTTCCTGATGACGATGATGGTGTCGACTGGCGGCGCTACGTTCCGGCCGCCCTCATCAGCTTAGCTTGTTTAAGCGCTGTGCTGGCGGCCGTTCTGCTGCTGCCCCCGCCGCGCCCGGAAATACCGGCCCGCGGCGTCCAGCGTGCGCCCGACAGCAACTACCAGGCCGGCGGCGAGGGCTGCCGCCCGGAGCGCCTTGCCGATATGCCGCTGAACGACGGGGCCGATCGGCAACGCTGCGCCGAGGCCGAGCACCAGGAAAGGCAGAGCCAGGAACTCCTGGATCAAGGAAACCGCGCGGCCAACGCCGCGGAGCAGACGGCGCGCACCGGCCACTACCAGGCCTGGATCGGCTTCTGGCAGGCGATCGGGATGGCGGGCGCATTCGGCGCCGCCAGCATCGCCGCCGTCTACGCTAGGCGCGCGGCCGGCCAGACCCAGCGCGCCGCCGACGAAGCCGACAAGGCCTTCAAGATGGCCAGCGACGCCTTCGTCGCCACCCATCGTCCGCGCATACATCTGCGGAGGGCCTTCAACGTCTCTCTGGTCGACGAGCGTATTCCGGTCACGCTCGAAATCGCCAATCGCGGCGAATCCGGCGCGGTCATAAAGGAGATCGGCGTAGATCTGTTCGCGCGGTATCTCGATGGCAGGCGCTATGCGTTTCAGTTGCTGCCGTCCCTCAGGCCGCAGATGGCGCCGCCCGGCAAGAGCGTCCTGATGAACCTTGCCGGCGGTAGCATCCTCACCCCGGAAGACCGAACCGCCATCAAGGATGGACAGGCGAAACTTTGCCTGATCGCGCTCATCAATTACGAGGACCTCAATGGCCTCGGGCGCAGCGCCGGCGTCTTCAGGCTGTTCGATCCGGAAAAGCGGCGCTTCTTCCGGGCCGCCGAAGACGACGAACTCTCCGAGTGGGACTACGAGGATTGAGGGGCCGCAAAACCGCGCTCGCCAAGATTAAAACGACCGTTTAAACCTGTTTCCCAATGAGCGCCGCTGAGCGCGTGCAGGCAACAGGGAGACGCTTCATGGGACGACTGCAGGATCGGGTGGCGCTGGTGACCGGCGCCGGCAGCGGCATCGGGCGGGCCACGTCCAGGCTGTTCGCGTCCGAGGGGGCCAAGGTGGTGGCCTTCGATCGGGTGGATGCGGTGCACGAGACGGTGGAGGCCATCCGCTCGGCCGGCGGCGTAGCCATAGGCCTGACCGGCGATGCGGGGCAGGAGGCGGACGTGGCCGCAGCCGTGGCCAGGGCGATCAGCGACTATGGCGGCCTGGATGTCTGCTACGCCAACGCCGGGATCAGCGGCGGCTATACACCCCTGTTCGAGCTGACCGCCGAGCATTGGACCGACCTTCTGCGGATCAACCTGATCGGCCCGTTCCTGGCCATCAAGCACGCGGCCCAGGCCATGATCCCCAGGGGCAAGGGCTCGATCATCTGCACCGCTTCCGTGGCCGGCCTGCGCTCCGGCGCCGGCGGGATTCCCTACAGCGCCAGCAAGGCCGGGGTGATCAACCTGGTCCAGACCACCGCCCAGCAGCTGACGGGCACGGGCGTGCGCGTCAACGCCATCTGCCCCGGCATTATCGAGACCGGCATGACCAGGCCGATCTACGAGCGCGCCCGCGAGCGGGGGACCGAGGACCGCATCGGCCAGTTGAACCCGTTGCAGCGCGGCGGCGTGCCTGACGAGATCGCCGGCGCCGCCCTGTTCCTGGCCTCGGACGAGGCCTCCTACGTCAACGGCCACGCCCTGGTGGTCGACGGGGGCCTTTCCAGTTCGCACCCGGTGGCCGGGAAGCTGCGCGGGGCGCAGGGCTGAACTCAACCCTTCTATGGCTGAATTTGAGGTTTATCTGACATTTCCGCCAAACCCCTCTCCGCCTAGGGTGCGTTCGCTCGAAGGGCGGAGGCGACCATGGATCGACGCGGATTTTTGCTGGCGGGCTTTGGCGGCGCGGCGGCGCTCGCCCTGTCCGGGTCAGCCGGCGGCGCGGCGCCGATCAGCCCGGAAGAGCACGCCCGCACCATTGCGCTGATGCGGCCGCCGAAACGCGCGCGGCCCTTGGTGGCGATCGTCGCCGACAATGTCGGGGCCGAGACCACGGACCTGCTGGTCCCGTTCAACGTCCTGTCGCGCGCGGGCCTGGCGGATGTGATGGTGGTGGCGCCGAGCGATGCGCCGATCCAGTTGATGCCGGCCCTGCGCATCCGGCCCACCCTGAGCCTCGCGGCCTTTGACGCCGCCCATCCGGACGGGCCGGACTACGTCATCGTGCCGGCCCAACATCGCCACGACGCCAGGCCCGTCATCGCGTGGCTGCAGCGACAGGCCAAAGGCAGGGCGACCCTGGTCGGCGTCTGCGCCGGCTCGGTCACGCTAGGGGCGGCGGGGCTGCTCGACCACCGGCGCTTCACCAGCCATTGGGGACAGGTCGCAGGCCTGCGCCGCGCCCATCCCAGCGCGATCTGGCGCAGGGATCGGCGCTATGTCGCCGACACCGGCCTGGTCACCACCACCGGGGTCACCGCCGCCCTGCCGATGTCGCTGGCCCTGGTCGAGGCGATCGGCGGCGCGGGCCGCGCGCAAAGCCTGTCCGACGCCCTGGGCGCCGCGGGATCCGACGAGCGCCACGACAGCGCCGCCTTCCACCTCGCCGCCGCCGATGTCGAGCTGGCCTTGGCCAACATGGCCGAGATCTGGCGCCATCAGGTGGTCGGCCTGCCGGTCGAGCCCGGCCAGGACGAGATGGCCCTGGCTTTCACGGCCGACGCCTATTCGATCACCTTTCGCAGCCACGTGGTGACCCTGGCCAGGACCGCCAGCCTGCGCACCGCCCACGGCCTGGAGTTGCTGGTCGATCGGGTCGGCGATCCTGGCCACCTCGACCTAGTCTTGCCTCGGCTGTCCGACGATCGGCCAGCCGCCAGCCTGAACACGGCCCTAGCCGGGATCGCCGAGCGCTATGGACGCGACACCGCGGCTTTCGTGGCCTTGCAGGTCGAGTATCCCTGGCGCAGGGCCTGAGGGCTCATCCCGCCGCCAGCACCACCACCCCGTCCTCGTCGCTGAACAGCGTGTCGCCGGGGGTGAAGATCACGCCGCCGAAAGCCAGGGGGACATCGACCTGGCCCTCGCCGCGCTTGACGCTCTTGCGCGGAACCGCGCCCAGGGCCTTCACGCCGAGATCGAGCCGGTCCAGCGCGGCGGTGTCGCGCACGGCGCCGTTGATCACCAGGCCGGCCCAGCCACTGGCCACGGCCAGTTCGGCGATCTGGTCGCCTATAAGCGCGACCCTCAGCGAGCCGCCGCCGTCGACCACCAGCACGCAGCCCTCGCCCGGGCCCTCCAGCACCTGGCGCACCAGGCTGTTGTCCTCGTAGCAGCGCACGGTGCGGATGCGGCCGCTGAACCGCGCGCGGCCGCCGAAGCGGCGCATCTGCAGGCCCAGCACCTGCAGGGCCTCGCCATGTTCGTCACAAAGGTCGGCTGTGGCATGGGTCATGGCGGGGCTCCGGGCGAAGTTTGCAACAGCCATAGCGCGAAACCGAAGCCGGCGCCCCTTTCTTGCGCTGGGAGGTCTCCGCCTCTAGGGTATCAACGATAACATACGGGAAACGCCTCCATGCTGGGCCCAAAGCTGCGCTTCGGCGCATTCATCGCGCCGTTTCATCCGCTGGCGGAAAATCCGACCCTGGCCCTGCAGCGCGACCTGGAGCTGGTCCAGTGGATGGATCAGCTGGGCTATGACGAGGCCTGGATCGGCGAGCACCACTCGGCCGGCTTCGAGCTGATCGCCAGCCCGGAGCTGTTCATCGCCACCGTCGCCGAGCGCACCCGGACCATCCGCCTGGGCACGGGCGTCTCCCCCCTGCCGTATCACCATCCCCTGATGCTGGCCGACCGCATCAACCAGCTGGACCACATCACCCGCGGCCGGGTGATGCTGGGCTGCGGCCCCGGCAGCCTGCCGTCCGACGCCTTCATGATGGGCATCCCCGTCTCCGCCCAGCGCGACCGCATGGACGAGGCCCTGGCCGACATCGTCAAACTGCTGCGCGGCGAGACGGTGACCAGCAAGACCGACTGGTATGAGCTCAGCGAGGCGCGACTGCAGCTGACGCCGTGGTCGCGGCCCTCGGTCGAGATCGCGGTGGCGAGCCAGGTCTCCCCCACCGGGGCCACGGCCGCCGGACGGCACGGGCTTTCCATGCTGTCGATCGGCGCCACCTCGGCCGGCGGCTTCAACGCCCTGGGCTCCAACTGGGCGATCGCCGAGGAGAAGGCCAGGGAGCACGGCCGGACCATGGACCGCTCGGGCTGGCGCCTGGTCGGCCCCATGCACATCGCCGAAAGCCGCGAGCAGGCCCGGGCCGACTGCGCCCACGGGCTGGACCAATGGGTCTGGTACTTCCGAGAGGTCGCCGCCCTGCCGCTGGTGGCCGACGGCGAGGGCGACCTGATCGAGCAACTCGTGGCCTCGGGCCTGGCGGTGATCGGCACGCCCGACGATGCGACGGCCCAGATCCAGCGGCTGGAGGCCCAGTCCGGCGGCTTCGGCTGCTTTATGTTCATGGACCACAACTGGGCCGACTGGGACCGCAAGAGGCGCTCCTACGAGCTGATGGCCCGCTATGTGTTCCCCAGGTTCCAGAACCTGAACGACAACCGCGACGCCTCGCTCAACTGGGGGCGCGACAACCGCGGCGTCTTCATCGGCCAGGCCCGCATGGCCGTGGGCGCCCGGGTGGCCCAGCACATCCAGGAAAAGGGGACCGAGAACATCCAGCCGGAGATCCTGGAGGCGATGGGGATCGCGAAGAAGAAGGATGCGGCGGAGTAGGGTGCGGCCGGCTTTTTCCGCTCATCGCCGCCTTCGCGCATCGGCGCCAACTTAAGCGGCCTCACCGTTCCTCATCCTGAGGCGCCCGCGCAGCGGGCCTCGAAGGACGCGTTGGCGGCGCCGTGAGTGCGTCCCCTTCGACGCCGCCTGCGGCGGCGCTCAGGACAGGCTTCGAGGCTCGCCGCTGCGCGTCGAGCGCCTCAGGATGAGGACGTTGGGTGTCCGCGGATCTTAAGTTGGCGCCTATGCGCCTTCGCGGGGATGAGCGGCGTTTTGGTCGCCGCGCAGGGAATTGATCTCAAGCACTCGCCGCATCCTCCCCTCCAGCCCCGCCGCGTCCTTCAGTTCGCACTCCCAAACCACCTCGACCCGCCACCCGGCCGCCTCCAGCTTCCGCCGGGTCTCAACATCACGCGTCCGGTTGCGGCCAACCTTGGCGGTCCAGTAGTCGCGGTTGGCCTTGGGCACGCGCGCGCCCCGGGAACAATCGTGGCCGTGCCAGAAGCAGCCGTGGACAAACACCACCAGCCGCCGGCCGGGCAGGACGATGTCGGGTGATCCCGGCAGGTCACGCCTGTACAGGCGGTAGCGCGCGCCGAGGCGCCACAGCAGGCGGCGCACCACCAGTTCCGGCTTGGTATTGCGGCCCTTGACCTGGGCCATCACCGCCGACCGTTTGGCCGGCGGGAAGACGTCGGTCACTACAGCCCGTCGAACAGGGCGGTCGACAGGTAGCGCTCGGCGAAGCTGGGGATGATGGTGACGATGGTCTTGCCGGCCCACTCGTCCTGGGCGGCCAGGCGGAAGGCCGCCGACAGGGCCGCGCCGGAGGAGATGCCGACCGGCAGGCCCTCGATTCGGGCCGCGCGGCGCGCCATCTCGAAGCTTTCCTCGTTGCTGACCGTCATCACCAGGTCGATCACGCCGCGGTCGACATTGCCGGGAACGAAGCCCGCGCCGATGCCCTGGATCTTGTGCGGCCCAGGCTGGCCGCCGGACAGCACGGGCGAGGCCTCGGGCTCCAGGGCGATCATCTTCAGGTTCGGGTTGCGCGCCTTCAGCACCTGGCCGACGCCGCTGATGGTGCCGCCGGTGCCGACGCCGGAGACGACGGCGTCGACCTTGCCGCCCGTGTCGTTCCAGATCTCCTCGGCGGTGGAGACGCGATGCACCAGGGGATTGGCCGGGTTCTCGAACTGCTGCGGCATCACCGAATCGGGGATCTCCGCCAGGAGTTCCTGGGCCCGGCCCACGGCGCCGCGCATGCCCTTTTCAGCCGGCGTCAGCTCCAGCCGCGCGCCCAGGAGGGTCAGCATCTTGCGCCGCTCCATCGACATGCTCTCCGGCATGACCAGGATCAGGGGATAGCCCTTGGCGGCGGCGACGAAGGCCAGGGCGATGCCGGTGTTGCCGCTGGTGGGCTCGATGATGGTCGAGCCTGGCTTCAGGGCGCCTTGCTCCTCCATGGCCTCGATCATCGAGGCGCCGATGCGGTCCTTGACGCTGCCCAGGGGATTGAAGAACTCCAGCTTGGCCAGGACCTCGCCCTTGGGCTTCAGCTCGGCCGACAGCCGCGGCAGGCGCACCAGGGGCGTGTCGCCGATGGTGTCGATGATGCTGTCATAGACCTTGCCGCGCCCGGCGCGTTTGAAGCGCTCGGCGGAGTATTTCGAAAGCTCGGAACTCAGAGTCATGGCGCGCTCTTTGGTTTGCAAACCGTTTGATCGCACTCTAAGCGCGGACCGGGGCGCCTGGCAGTATTAGAAATAATATAAGCGAGCGGAGACGGCAGGGATCGCGTTCAGCGGATCTCGGCGGTTCTTTCCCTGAGCAGTTCCACAATCTTCCTATAAAGGTCGCCCGACCGGTACGGCTTGCCGATCACCGGCACGCCCGCCTGCTGCGCCGCCGCGGCGCCGCCGCGATCCTTGGCGGTCAGCAGCACCGGCAGGGCGGGGGCGATCTCCCGCAGCGCCCTCGCCAGCTGAAGCCCGTTCATGCCGCCGCCGAGGCCCGCATCGCACAGCACCAGATCCACCGTCTCGCCGCTCCGCAGCAGCTCCAGGGCCGCTGCGCCGCGATAGGCCAGCCGCGCCTCGAAGCCGTGGCTTTCCAGCATCGAGGCGGCAATCTCGGCCACGTCGGCGTCGTCCTCGACCACCAGCACCAACCCCGCCGCGTCCCGCTCCCGCGCCGGACCGCCCGCCGCCTCGTGCGCCGCCGGCAGCAACAGGCGGAAGGTGGTCCCGCCGCCCGGCGTGGCCGCCACGTCCACCGCGCCCTTGGACTGGTGGACAAAGCCCAGCACCTGGCTCAGGCCCAGGCCGCTGCCGACCCCAGCCGCCTTGGTGGTGAAGAACGGATCGAACACGCGCGGCAGGATGTCGGCGGGGATGCCGGGGCCATTGTCGGCGACTTCGATCAGCAGATAGTCGCCATTCAGTCCCAGCCGTTCGTCGGCGAGGGTCTGGTTGGCCGCCGTGATCCTGAGCCGCCCCTCGCCATCCATGGCGTCGCTGGCGTTGATGGCGAGGTTCAGCAGCGCCAGCTCCAACTCGCCCGCGTCCACCCGCACTGGCCACAGGCCCTCGGGGATCTCGGTCACCACTTCGATGTCACCCCGCAGGGAGTCGCCCACGAGGGCGATCAGCTCGACGAGGCCCTGGCTCGGCTCGAACAGGTCCGGGCGCAGCGTCTGGCGGCCCGAGAAGGTCAGCAGCTGACGGGTCAGCTTGACGGCGCGCCGGGCCGCTTCGCTGGCGCGGCCCAGCTTCTCCGTCAGCGCCGGATCGTCTTCGCGCTCGCGCCGCACCAGCTCCAGATTGCCGAGGATGGCCGTCAACAGGTTGTTGAAGTGATGGGCCACGCCGCTGGCCAGGCGGCCCACGGCCTGGTGCTTCTGCGCCTGCCACAGCGCTTCCTCGGCTCGTCGCCGTTCCAGGGCTTCGGCCTTGGCCGTCTTGGCCGCAGCGTCGAGTATGAGTCGGGTTTCGGCCAGCTCCGCATGGATCGCGGCCAGGCCGAGATCGCCGCCGCGCAACGCCTGCAGAGCCATGTCGAAGGGCTGCAGGGCTTCGGCCAGGAAGCCGGCCGCCCGCGTCGCCGCGCCCGGCGCATGCGGCTGGGTCAGCGCCTGGGCGAGCACCTCGTGATGCGCGAGGACCAGGTCCACCAAACTCGCGCCGCCGCGGTGGGCTTCCCCGCCCAGCTCGAAGGCGCGGATCAGGCCGGCCTCGGTCGGCTCGGCGAGCTGGACCCACAGGGCCTCGGCATAGTCCTCGCAAAATCCGCTAGGCAAACCACCAGCCGCCAATGTCGCAGCGCTCGTCGGGCGCGTGTCCACGCGCCTTGAATCGGCGTTCAAATCTCGCCCCTGTTCGGGTCTTTCACCCATCAATCACCAGCACAAGCTATTGGCTTTTCTAGCCAATTTATCGAGGGCGGCCGCGCGGCGAGGTCTATCCGCCGTCGCTTCGCCCCCAATTGCCAAGCTGGATTTGCGCACAGGAAAGCTTGACCGTCGCCTGGGCGATTCCGCACAGGGGAGGCGAATATTGTCGCGGGCCTGCAGCGGGCGCCGCCGCCATGGATTCAACCCCGGATTCAAAAAAACGCCCCGGACGGACGAATCCGACCGGGGCGAAGCCTGCCACTGTTAGATCACGGCGATCTCGGATTGGACCGATCCGAGATCATGAACGTGATCGATCCCGAAAGCTTAGTGCGGCCTCCGGCCCGGGCGGGCGCCGGACAGCAGGATGATCGACTCGGGCCGATGCAGATCATCCTCCTCGACCACCACCTTGATCAGGGTCCGCTCTTCCCAGATCCGCTCGATCAGGTGCTCCATGTCGCGTTCACGGCTGGAGAACCGCCGCATCCCGTCTTCGGTGTCGAGCGTGAAGCCCGCGAAGTCGCCGAAGCGGTCGAAGACGAGCTGGTCGACCTTGCCGACATAGCTCAGCCGCTCCTCGGGCTCGCGCAGGGGCCTCTTGTGCTCGCCGCCGCTGGGCGAGGGTTTGATCTTGTCGGGATCGCCGCCCAGCGCCCGCACGCGGTCGCCGACGACGCCGACATAACGGTTGAACACGGGCGACCAGCGGTTGGTCTCCGGAATGGACTTGCCGATCCATTTCAGCACCGCCAGCAGCCGCTCTTCGGGCTCCAGTATGTCGTCCTTGGTGCGCACGGGGATGGTGATCTGGAAGGCCCCTTTCACCTTGCGCCAGCGGATCTGGACGCCCTGTTCGGCCTCGGTCGCGCCCCTGGCCGTGGGCGAGCCGATCACCGGCGGGGGTTCGACCAACGGGCCGAAGGCGTCGCCGATCTGGCGGGCCACGATCTTGTAGACCTCGCCCTTCCGGACGCTGGACGGCAGGTCGACCGTCAGCAGGCCGGCATAGTTCGTCCCGGCCCCCGGCGGGATCGGCACATAGGTGACGCCCTCCGCCGGACACTGCAGGGTGTGGTCGTCGAGGGCGGTCAGCCGATGCTTCACATAGCGCTCGTTGGCCGTGTTCAAGATCTGCTTGGCGTTGGCGCCGGGCATGTACAGCGTCGCCCGGCTGCCGATCGGGGTGTTGCCCCAATCGAGCAGAAGTTCGTCCAGATCGGTTCCCCGCTTGCGGTCGAGCACGCTGGGCTTGATCTCGAACGTGTTGGGGATCCGATGCGAGGCGGGCGCGCCGGGGTTGTCCGAGGCGACGATCGACAGGTTGCGCTGGGCCAGCTTGTCGGACGACCCGGGCGTATCGCCCGGGTTCAGCAAGGTGATCCCGTCCATCGACACCTCGGCGGTCAGGCACTGGTGGGCGTTGCGGATCAGTTGCTGAATGGTCAGGCGGCCCGAGGCGTAAGGGCCGTCGACGGGCGCGGGCGGAGCGATCGGGAACTGCGCCTGGGACGGCTGGTTGATATCCAGCCAGCAGGCGAAGTAGGCGATGATCTCCGCGCCGTTGCTGTTGGCGCTGAGCGTCTGATCGTTGGGCGGGTCGGTCTGGGCGTCCATGCCCTGGCTGGAGCTGTCGATCCGCGGCGTGGCGAAGAAGGGAATGGTCGTGGTCTCGCCGCCGACGAAGCCCAGCTTGGGCACGATCACCCCGCCCTGCCCGCCGCGCCGGTAGGTGGTCGCCGGATCGTAGGCGGTCGAGGTGGTGGAGGCCGGGAAGGCGCGGAAGAACACCCGCACATTGTTGGCGTCCGCCGTCAGCGACCGGTAATGGACCTTGGCGACCGCAAAGTTGAACACCGGCACGCCGTTCACCTGCTCCGACAGTTCCAGCACGGCGGTGGCCTCGTCGGTCGAGATGGCGTCGAAGGTGTCGCCCGCCGTATTGCCCGTGTTGAGCCGGCCGACCAGGTTGGTGGCGTAGGTGGTCGCGTCGGCCGCGGTCGAGCCCATGGTCTCGCCGAAGCGGGTCTCGCCCTGCTTGATCTGGAACACCCGCAAATCCGTGCTGAGCCAGGAGATGGGCCCGTCCAGCTCATAGGGGTTGGGCTCGTCGACCAGCAGGATGTCGGCGCTGCCGGACACGGTGGACATGGTCGCGGTCAGGGTCGCCGGAGCGACGCCGCCCGCCGTGGTCGGGAAGTCCAGGTCGGTGTTGAAGGTGACCCGGCAGGTCCAGGTGAAGCGCTGGATGATGTCGAGCTGGGTCTGGTCGGGCGCCGACAGTGCGGTGGGCGTGATGGTCAGCGACGGCAGGTTGGGCGAGGTCGAGAAGGTCGGCCCCACATTGGGCGTGCCGAAGAAGGAGGCCGCCGTGATGCCGAGCTGGTTGGCCGTGAAGCCGTCGACGGCGATGTAGAGCGCCGCCTCGAACTGGGCCGGCTGCGGCACCGGCGCGTGCAGGAAGGCGTCGACCTCGTCCCGCCCGAAGGTGCTGCGGTCCAGGATGATCGAACAGGCCGGCAGCAGCGACGGCAGCGGGAAGGACGAGCCGAGGACGCAGGTCGTGGCGCCGTTGGTCTGCTGGTCGTCGTACTTGCTGTACATCTGCTGGACGTTCCAGCTGTTGGCGCCGACCGTGATCGTGCCATTGAGGCCGTTGCAGATGTCGCCGTTCTCATGCGGACCGGAACTGGCGGTCCATCCCTCCGTGCCCTCGACGTCGGGGTCGGTGATCATTTCGACAAATTCGTGCGACAGCACCTGGGTCTGGCGCTCTTCGCGGGTCTGGGCCAGGTGGAGCGAGCAGGAGCCGTCGTCGGGGCAGGAATTGGTCAGGCAGGTGTCGGTCAGGCCCGGCACGACCGCGTAGAACAGCTCGTTCGAGGCCGCGGTGACGAAATGGAAGTGGAAACCGAACGCATCGTCGCTGGATGCTTCGCACATCACCGTCGTGTCTGTGCCGAAGGTGCCGTTGACGCCGGTCGCATCGTCCAGGAACAGGATGTAGACGTTCGACGGGTTGGTCGGCTCGGGGATGGTGTTGTTGTTGATCGCCGTCTGGAAGACCGACTCGATGTTCGCACGGTCGAGGTCGTGGTCGCTGCTGGCGATGAAGACGCTGTTGACGACGGCGCCCGTCGAGCCGACGCCGTACTGGGCGACCATGTTCATGTAGTCGCTGTGCATCAGGTCGGTCAGGAACTGGCTCAGCCGCGTCGCGCGGGTCTGATTGGCGGCGCTGGTCCAGTCGCCCAGGAACACGCAAAAGACCTGCGGCTCATGGATGACGCGGCCGCCGTGGTAGGTGAAGTTCGGGAAGGCGCCGGGGCCGGAGGCCAGGCGCGGCCGCCCGCCCAGCAGCACTTTCCGCTTCGCTGGACGCGGGCTGACGCCCCTCTGGTATTTCGGGCGTTCGCGGACCGTGGTCGTATCGCTCGCGGGCTTGCCGGTGTCGCGCAATTCTTTTGTGGCCATGGTGAAGCTCCCTATCGCACGGTGGACATGACGAAGCGGACCGGCGGGGGCCGGTCGAGCAAAAGCGAATTTCGCCGGCCTCAGCCCGTGGGCTGTTGCAGGCGTTGACGCCCTCTCTTCTGAGCTACTGGGTCTTCTGAGCTATTGGTCTGGCTGGGCCGGGCCTCTGCTGTGGGAGGCGTCGACGCTGCGCACACCCGCCGCGTCAACCTGAGATGCTCTTCCAGTCAGATATTGACTATTCGATACAACCAATTGGTATGTGATAGTCAAGGGAAAAGGTGTCGACGTGCGATCACGTGAAGTTGCATGATTCGTGTTCAGCTGAAATTTGCCCTTATGGTCAAGCTTATTGAATAGTGACGGCCGTCACTTCAGATTGAAGCGCGATTTATCGTCGGGAGGCTGTAATAAAATACTTTCGCAATCGCAATGATGTGCTGAGATATTGGTATTTGTATTTTTCGTTGCTTTAATCCTCGTGCGGCGCCGCCTCCACGGCGATGCGGCAGGGCGGCGGGCTCGGTTGCGCGGGCGCAGTTCGCGCTCAAACAACTGTTCGAGTCTGCTTGCCCCGGCCCCAGCCTGGGGTAAGGTAGGGCAAACCTAATGTTCGAAATCATGACCAGGGAGACCGCCATGGCCGATTTTGGCGCCGATAATCTCGAGGCCTTCCGCGGCGAGGCGCGGGCCTGGCTCGATGCCAACTACCCGGCCGAACTGCGCGCCCCCACGGCCGACATCGACGAGGATGCGGTCTGGGGCGGGCGCAGATACCAGGGCTCGACCGACCCGATCAGCGTCTGGCGCGGGCGGCTGGCGCAAAGGGGTTGGACCGCGCCGACCTGGCCCAAGGACTATGGCGGCGGGGGCCTGTCGGCCGCCGAGGCGCTGGTTCTGAGGCAGGAACTGGAGCATGGGGGCTATGCCATGGCCCTGGCCTCGTTCGGCCTCTGGATGTTGGGTCCGGTGCTTCTGGAATACGCCACCGAAGAGCAGAAGCAGGAGCACCTGCCCAGGATCGTCCGCGGCGAGATCCGCTGGTGCCAGGGCTATTCCGAACCGGGGGCGGGCTCGGACCTGGCGTCCCTGCAGACGCGCTGCGAAGACAGGGGCGACCACTACCTGGTGAATGGCCAGAAGATCTGGACCTCCTATGCCGATCAGGCCGACTGGATCTTCGCCCTGGTCCGAACCGATGCTTCGAAAAAGCATGAGGGCGTCAGCTTCCTGCTGATCGACATGACCACGCCGGGGGTCGAAACCCGGCCGATCAAGCTGATCAGCGGCTCATCCCCCTTCTGCGAGACCTTCTTCACCGACGTGAAGGTCCCCAAGGGCAATCTGGTGGGCCGGCTGAACGGCGGCTGGGAGATCGCCAAGCGCCTGCTGCAGTACGAGCGGCAGAACATATCCGGCGGCATGGTCACGGGAGGCGGCGCCGGCGGAGCGCCCGGCGACCTCGGCGAGATCGCCAAGACCTATCACGGCGTCGATGCGACCGGCCGCCTGGCCGACGCCGACCTTCGCGCCCGCATCACCAAGAACCGTATGGAGACGCAGGCCTTCCTGCAGACCGTGCGCCGGGTCGAGGTCGAGTCCCGGGCCGGCGGCGGCCCCAGCGCCGCCACCTCGATCATCAAATACGCCGCCGCCACCATGGCCCAGGAGCGGTCGGAACTGATGGTCGAGGCCATGGGCTGCCAGGGCCTGGGCTGGGAGGGCGAGGGCTACAGCCCGGAAGAGATCGTCGCCATCCACGGCTGGTTGCGCTCCAAGGGCAATTCGATCGAGGGCGGCACGTCCGAGGTCAATCTGAGCGTGGTGGCCAAGCGGGTGCTCGGCCTGCTGGATCATCAGTGAGGAAGCCGGACGGCTCCGGAGCGCGCCGACTTACTCTTCAGAAACTTGAAAACCAGGGAATTTCAGAGCCATGGCCGTATTGACCGAAGAACAGAGCATGCTGCGCGACGCCGCGCGCACCTGGGTCCAGGACAAGTCCCCCGTCTCCGCCTTCCGCAAGCTGCGCGATAGCGGCTCGGAGATCGGCTACGATCCGGCGGTGTTCGCCGAGATGGCCGAGATGGGCTGGACCGGGGTGATCAT
>FTFU01002396.1_pt1 | contig 15486 bp, 16 predicted proteins | sample 1640511 | NCBI WGS metagenome assembly FTFU01 (sample SAMEA3914789, study PRJEB12502) | metagenome | biome: forest; material: soil | place: Canada | collected 2011-07-03 | depth 0.3 m | reverse complement strand
GAGCCCATCTGCGCCATCCCGTCATCGACAGGGGTCACACCCCCATCCCAACCCTTCCCCCATTGAGGGGGAAGGGCTCTGTCGGCGCGGGGGGAAGGGAAAGGATTTCACCCCGCTAAACCCGCATCGCTCCCGCCACGACCTTGCCGTACAGCGCCTTGGTCAGCTTCACATAGCCCTTGTCGTTGTCGCGCATGTAGAGCGGGTGCTTGATCGCCGTGGGGTCGAAGCCGTCGGCCACGAGGTCGATCTTGCGGTATTTGAAGGTGCCGGTGACCTCGATCTGCGGCTGCAGGCGCACGAACACCGGGCGGGCGTAGGGCGGCAGGTGCTCGTCGATCGCTTCGGGCAGGCCGGCGATGTCGAAGCCGTCGTTCACCACCAGCGAGGCCATGCCGGCGCGGCCGTCCTGCTCGCCGACCTTGACCCCATAGACGGTGGCCTCCATCACCCCCGGCACGCCCGCCAGGATGCTCGCCACCTCGCTGGTGGAGACGTTCTCGCCCTTCCAGCGGAAGGTGTCGCCGACCCGGTCGACGAAGTAGAAATAGCCGTCCTCGTCCATGCGCATCAGGTCGCCGGTGCGGAACCAGGCGTCGCCAGCCTCGAACACGTCGTGCAGGATCTTCTTCTCGCTGGCCACCTTGTCGGCATAGCCGGCGAACTCGCCGCGCACGTCGCCGCCGATGTGGCCGAGGCATTCGCCGACCTCGCCGGGCGCGGCTTCCTGGCAGCGGCCGTCGAGACCCCGCAGCGGCGCGTCGGCCTCGACGTCGAAGCGCGCCAGGCGGACGTTGAAGCGCTTCTTCAGATAGTCGGGGACGCGCCCGATCGACCCCGGCTTGCCGTCGAAATTGAACAGCGAGACGTTGCCTTCGGTCGAGCCGTAGAACTCCAGGATTTCAGGGATGCGGAAGCGGTCCTTCACGGTTCCCCAGATGTCGGGCCTGAGGCCGTTGCCGAAGGCCAGGCGCAGCTTGTGGCCATGCTCCGCCTCGGTCTCCGGCTGGTTGACCAGATAGCGCCACAGCTCGCCGATATAGACGAACAGGGTGCATTTCTCGGCGGTGACGTCGCTCCAGAAATGGCTGGCCGAGAACCGGCTCTTCAGCACCACCGAGCCGCCGTTCAGCAGCACGGCCCCCATGCCGCAGAGCCCGCCGGTGGCGTGATAGAGCGGCAGGACCTGATAGATGCGATCGTCCAGGCGCGCCCCGGTGGCCCCGGCGAAGCCGCGCATATAGAGCTGGGCGCGCATGTGGGTGATCCTGGCCGCCTTGGGCAGGCCTGTGGTGCCCGAGGTGTAGATGTAGAGCGCCACGTCGCGCGCCGTCAGGCCGTGGCGCGTGCTGCGGTCGGGCCGGAGCTGGCTGCAGCTCTTCAGCGCCTTGGCCAGGTCGCGCAGGTCGCCATGGGCGGGGCCCAGGGTCCACAGCACCATGTGCCGCGACAGGCTGCCCCTGACCGAGGCGAACACCGGCGCCGTCTCGGCGTCCGCGATCACCTGGGTCGCGCCCGAGATCTCCAGGCAGTGGCTGAGCTGGGCGCCGGTCAGGTTGTTGTTGATCAGGGCGGCGGCCACCCCGATCTTGGTCAGGCCGTACCAGATCGACAGGTAGTCGATGCGGTTGGGCAGGAACAGGGCCACGGTCTGGCCGCGCCTCAAGCCATGCTCCTTGGCCCAGTGGGCGTAGCGGTTGGCGATGGCGTCCATCTCGCCATAGGTGATGGTGCGCTGGTCGCAGGTGATGGCGGGCCGGTCGCGCCAGGCGTCGACCGCCGCCTCGATGTCGTCGCAGATCAGGTTAGGCGAATCGGCTGCGATCGACCGGACCCTTCGCAGGGTCCTGAGCAAGCCGCGCAGGAACCGAACCTCCCGCTGGACCCGCGCCTGAAACTTCATGCGTCACCCTCCGCGGCCCACCATGGCGGGCGCCGCACCGCGCGGTCAAGGCGACCTTCTGCTACACTAGGTGATGGTCCGATTCCCGCGCGCCATCCTGTTCGATCTCGATGAAACCCTGTTGTCGTTCGGCGAACGTGTCGAACAGATCCGGCACGTGGTCGAGGCGGGCGGTGATTATGGCCCCCTGACCCCCGATCAGGTGGTGGAGGCGATCGAGGCGGCCTTCCGCGCCCATTGGGCGGACGAGGCGCGGCACAGGGCCTGGCGGGCCAAGCCGCTGATCGAGGCGCGGCGATCCATCGCACAGGAGGCCTTCATCGCCCTGCGGCGGCTGGGCTGCCAGCGCCTGACCGACGAGGCGGCGATGGTGTTCGCCGAAAGGTTCCACGCCTATCGCGAAAGCCAGATCAGGCTGTTCGAGGGCGCGCACGAGGTGCTCGACGCCCTGCGCGAGCGGGGCGTGCGCCTGGCCCTGGTGACCAACGGCCAGGGCGACGTCCAGCGGCCCAAGATCGAGCGTTTCGACCTGGCGCGCCGCTTCGACCATATCCAGATCGAGGGCGAGCATGGCTTCGGCAAGCCGGAGGAGCGGGCCTATCGTCACGCCCTGGAAAGGCTGGGGGCCGAGGCGCATCAGGCCTGGATGGTCGGCGACAATCTCGAATGGGAGGTGGTGGCGCCGCAGAAGCTGGGCGTTCACGCCATCTGGTTCGATCCGCGCGGCTCCGGGCTGCCGGAGGGTTCGCAGGCGAGCCCGGACCGGATCATCGCCCGGTTGGGGGACCTTCTGGAGTAGCGGGAGCCCAGGCCGGGGGGGCGTCCTGGCCGGGGATCGCGCCTTCGTTCTGCTTGATCGCCCAATGCACGCCGATCACCGCGCCCTTCACCCGAGGCAGCAGGGCCAGGGTCAGGGCGGCCACGACCGGCAGGGCGACGGCCAGAATCAGCAGCGGCGGCAGGGTCCAGATCACCGGCAGCACGACCAGCGGGGCGATGACCACGTGGCCCACGATCAGGATGGTGAAATAGGGCGGGGCGTCGTCGGAGGGGTATTGGGCGTTGTCGTGGCCGCAGGCGGCGCAGGGGCTTTCCACCTTGAGGAAGGCGCGAAACAGGCGGCCCTCGCCGCAGTTGGGGCACTTGCCGACGAAACCGCGGCTGAGGCCCGGCCAGACGTTACGCTTGGTCATCGGGTTTAGAGTCCCTAGGGGGGCCGCCTTGCGGGGGCGCCGCCACAGAGGCTAGATAGGCTCGCCCTCCTCCGGAAGCCAGACCCGATCGCATGACATCGCGCCGCAGTCTCCTGATCCTGGCCGCGGGGCTCGTCGCCGTACCCCTGGCGCCAGTCGCTTTCGCCGAAGAGCAGAAGAAGAAGGGCGGCGGGATCAGCTTCCTGCAGCTGCAGACCCTGACCGCCACCGTGCTGCGGGGCGACGGCCACCGCGGCGTGATGACGGTCGAGGTCGGGATCGACATCCCCAACGGCGGCTTGCGGGCCCGGGCCCAGATCTCCCAGCCTCGCCTGCGCGCCGCCTATATCCAGATGCTGCAGGCCTACGCCTCGGGCCTCGGCCCTGGCGCCGCGCCCGACGCGGACTACCTCTCGCGCACCCTGCAGAAGGAGACCGACCGGGTGCTGGGCGAGCCGGGCGGCAAGCTGCTGTTGGGAACGATCTTGATCAATTAGCCGATCAGGCGCGCGTGGATGCGCTCGCGCAGGGCCGCGTCCACCCCGAGCACCGTCTGCAGATAGTCGTCGATCGCCCCGTGCGCGGCTTCGATCGCCGCGAGCGCCTGCAGCAGATAGGCCTCGTCGACCCCCATGGCCACGCGGACCGCCGCCGGCGAGGGCGTGCGCCCGGAGCCTTCGGCCATGGCCTGGACCAACAGCGGCATGCGCTGGTCGAAACCGATCGCCTGGTTGGTCAAAAGGTAGTCGGCGATCAGGTCATCGCGGCTGACGCCGATCAGGTGATGGGTCAGGGCGGCCAGGAGGCCGGTGCGGTCCTTGCCGGCGGCGCAGTGTATCAGGACCGCGCCCTCGGCCTCGGCCAGGGCCTTGAAATAGCGGCCATAGAGGTCGACGTGGCGCGGCTCGAACGGCGCGGCGCGGTAGTAGTCCATCAGATAGCTGCGGAACGCCGCCTCGCTGAGGTCGGACTGGCGCACATAGCTCCACCAGGGATCGTCCTGGGTGTCGCCAAGGTCGTTGTCGATCACCACCCCGTCAAAGCCCGGCGGCCGGCGGGAGGGCTCACGCCGCCGCTCGTTGGGCCGTCTGAGGTCGACGATCACCGCCAGGCCCAGTTCGGCCATGGCGTCGAGATCCGCCTCGGTCGCCCGGCTGTGATGAGCGGAGCGGTAAAGCCTTCCCCGGCGAACCAGGGCGCCGCCGACGGTGGCGTAGCCGCCATAGTCGCGGAAATTGAGCACGCCTTCGAGCGGCAGGATGCGATCGGTCATGGCCTCGGAGTTAGCGCCGGATTGTTACAGAATCCAGCGCCGTCGCTGCGGCCTTCCTTCTATTCCGCCGGCAGGGCGTTTTCCGTCCGCTTGGACATCATGCGATCGAACTCCGACCACACCCCTTCGGGCCCGTCCCAGCGGCCGCGGGTGGCGGCCTTGGAATATTCGGTGGAGCGGGCCTCGAAGAAGTTGGCGTGCTCGACGCCGCTCAGCAGCACCTGCAGCCAGGGCAGCGGGTTCTCCTTGACCCCAAAGAGGGTCGGCAGCTCCAGCTGTTTCAGCCGCCAGTCGGCGATGAAGCGGATGTAGGTCTTGATATCGTCCGGGGTCATGCCCTGGACCGGACCCATTTCGAAGGCCAGGTCGATGAACTTGTCTTCCAGCCCCACCACGGTCTTGCAGCAGTCGACGATGTCGTCGGCCACGGCCTTGGTCACGCAGCCGGTCTCTTTGCGGAAGGTGTGGTAGAGCTTGATGATCCCTTCGCAGTGCAGGCTTTCGTCGCGCACGCTCCACGAGACGATCTGGCCCATGCCCTTCATCTTGTTGAAGCGCGGGAAGTTCATCAGCATCGCGAAGCTGGCGAACAGCTGCAGCCCCTCGGTGAAGCCGCCGAACATGGCCAGGGTGCGGGCGATGTCGGCGTTATTTTCGACCCCGAAAGTGTGCATGTAGTCGCACTTGGCCTTCATCGCCTCGTATTCGAGGAAGGCGGCGAACTCGCTCTCGGGCATGCCGATGGTTTCGAGCAGGAGCGCATAGGCCGCGATATGGATGGTCTCCATATTGGCGAAGGAGGACAGCATCATCTTCACCTCGGTCGGTTTGAAGATGCGCCCGTAGCGCTCCATGTAGTTGTCGGCGACCTCGATGTCCGCCTGGGTGAAGAAGCGGAAGATCTGGGTCAGGAGGTTGCGTTCGCTGTCATTCAGCTTGGTCGCCCAGTCCTTGCAGTCCTCGCCCAGGGGGATCTCCTCGGGCATCCAGTGGACCTGCTGCTGGCGTTTCCAGAACTCGTAGGCCCACGGATAGCGGAACGGCTTGTAGGCCGACGGGAGCATCAGACCGGGCGTTTTGGCGTGAGCGCTCATGGACATCCGCGTTTCGAATCGCATCCAGGGTTAAACTGGCCTGAAGGGTAGCACCTCTTCGGCCAGGGGCTACTACATATGGTGTGCCTTTCGGCCGCAATTCACAAAATGGAGGCGGGTTGTGGACAAGTCCTTCACGATTTACGGCGCCAAGGGCTCGGGCTCCGTGCCGATTGAAGCGACCCTGACGCTCCTGGGCCAACCTTACCAGGTGATCGAGCGGGCGCCGCTGGCCGACATGACCCCTGACGAAGCGGTGCTGAAGGTCAATCCGCTCGGCCAGGTGCCGGCCATGCTGCTCCCCGGCGGCGAGCTGATGACCGAGAGCGCGGCGATCCTGATCTGGCTCGCCGACCGCTATCCCGCCCTGCGACTGGCGCCCGAGGCGCTGGACCGGCGTCGGCCGGCCTATCTGCGCTGGATGGCCTATGTCTCCTCGGCCATCTACGCCCTGTTCTGGATCCGGGACGATCCCTCGCGCCTGACGCCGGACCCCGAGCAGCAGGGCCCGATCAAGGCCCGGACCGCCGAGCGCATCGCCGAATGCTGGGGCGTCATGGAGGCCCAGATCACCCCCGGCCGCTATCTGCTGGGCGATCAGCTGGGGGTGCTGGATCTCTATGTCGCCACCCTCTCCCGCTGGGGCCCCCGCCGCAAACGCTTCTACGAGGTCGCGCCCCGGATGAGCGAGGTCGTCCGACGGGTCGACCGCGACCCGCGGCTCAAGGCCTTCTGGGCCGAACGGTTTCCGTTCGTCGAGGGGTGGGAGGGGTAACGGCGAGGACGAGGTTCAACCAAAAGGAGTCACGCCTCGCCCCAAAGAGCGGGCTACGCTAGCTTGCTTCTCATAGGGGCGCCTGCGCCGGCGCGGAGCCGATGCTGAAAAGATGAAAATCGCGATCAAGGCGATCCTGGCGGCCAGCCTGCTGGCGCTGTCGCCCCACGGGGCGGCGGCTCAATCGGTCGACACTGGCGATTCCGCCACGGGCGCGGGCCAGGGGGACCATTTCCGCTCGACCATGGACCGCGTGTTCGGCCCCGGTGAATGGCGCCAGACCAGCGGCTACCGCACCCCGGCCCAGGAGGACGCGCTACGCCGACAGGGCGCGGGTACGGTTCCGGCAGGCCATCTTTCTCGCCATTCGACCGGCAGCACGGCCGAACCGGGCGCCTATGACGTGGTCGTGGGCGGCATGTCGTCGCAAAGCGCTGCGGCGAAGCTCAGGCGCTCGGGCCAAAGCTTCGCCAAGGTGGTCGCCGAGAGGGCTCACGGCCCCCAGGGACCGCACCTGCACATCGAGCCGGGGCCGGCTCGTGGCGCCGCTTCGCCGCCCAAGGCCGACGCCGACACGATCTACTTGCGGATTGTCGGCGGCCAACGGAACCGGGCGCTGGCGCCGGGGTCAAAAAACTGAACCGCGACAGCGGCCGGGCAAGGCGCAGTCAGCCTGACGCCATGCAACCTGTGGGTTAGTAATGCCTTAATATCCCGTAGCGTTATATTAATGTCGCGACGCGTAATGTGAAGCCGGACCCAGTGGCGGGGGCGAAGTCAGTGGCGAACGTTTTTCTTCGGACCAAAGCTCATCGGCGCCGGGATGCTTCGATCGACGCGATCACGGATCGAGACCTTTTCGTTGGCCGGGCCAAGGCGGATCCATCCGCCTGCGGATCATCCGCGGGCGGGCTCGTGGTCGGCCAGGTCGGTGCGGCCCTGTCGCCGTCGCTGGTTCCCAAGGACTGGGTGCTCGGTGGCGAGCCCAAGGTGCGCGCCTTGCTCCATTCGGAAAGCAAGGACGGCATGGCCAGCACGGTGGTCTGGGAATGCACGCCCGGCGCCTTCAACTGGTTCTATGGCTGTGACGAAACCATCTACATCGTCGAGGGCGCTGCAACGCTGACGGAAGCCGGCGGGGTCCCGCACAGGATCGGCCCCGGATCGATCATCTATTGTCCCGCCGGCAGCGAAGTCCGGTGGGACGTGGTCGAGACGGTCCGCAAGGTCGCGACCCAACGCGGGACCCTGCCCAGGTCCGCCGCGCTGGCGATGCTGATCGCGCAGAGGGTCCGGAAGATGCTGGGGCTCGCATCGGGCGACGGCGGCAGCCCTTTACAACAGGCCTCCGCCTGCGATTGAGGCTGACTGTCCGCCGGCGGCGCGGGCCATGCCTTCGCCGCCCATCCCGCCTGATCGAAATCCCCTCATCCGGCGGCGAATTTGTCTAATTCGAAACCATTGGCAGGGTGAACTTCTCCGACAGCTTGGCCGTTGCGGCCGGCGCATCGATCTCGTGCTGGGATGCCGGCAGGAGAGTCGCGGAGGACAAGGTCGCGGTGACCGGCAAGTCGTTCAGCAGCATCATGGCGGCGGCCTCGCCGAGGGCGCGCCGCTTCATCGACCGCCTTGGCTAGCCGCTGGTTACAGAGCGTCACGGTGCTCGGGCTGCTTATCGCAGGCTGCGCCGACGATCCGCAGCGCCAGATTCTCGACCATGTGAACATGCGCACCCAGCGCGAGGTCACCTACGCCGGCGGCGTGAAATGGTCGCTAGGCGATAGAGGGGACTGCACCACCTTCGCCCTGCACAACCTCGAAGCGCTGCGGTCGCGCGGGATCGCGGCGACCGCCTGGATCGTGTGGGACAACCTGGGCCAGGCCCACGCGGTCGTGGTCTCCGGCGATCAGGTGCTCGACAGCCATTACCGGCACATCAAGACCCGCGCAGCGCTGGAAAAAATCGGCTACCGCTTCCGCTTTCCCGTGACGGACGGCCTGGTCGCCGACCTCGTCCGCAACTGCAACCCCGGGACGCGTCAGGCGCGACTGACCAGCGTCAGCGCGGCCTCAGGCTGAAGGTCACCGCCACCATGTCGCCCCTGATGTCGGCGGTCTGGTGGTTGGCGGCGATGGAGGCTTCGTTCCTGATCTCGCGGTGGACGTAGCCGAACGAAGCTTGGAGGTCGCCCTTGCGCCAGCCGATGCCGGCCTGGGAGTCGCTGACTACGGTGGGCCGCACGCCGTCGTCCACGGTCAGGGCGGCGCGGGGCATGAGGCCGCCGCCATTGCGGCTCAAGTGCACGCCCACGAGCTCGCCGCTGCCTTCGGCGAACAGGAACCAGCGGCCGTGGGAGCTGGAGGCCGCCTCACGGTCCGGGGTGAAGCCCAGGCGACGGCCGACGGAATCGGAGCGGGCCTGAGGCAACTGCAGCCGAACGGCCGCGCCGGCCTGGGCCGAGCCGCCATAGTCGCTCATGGAGAGGCCCGCATGGGGAGCCACGTCGACGTCATAGCGCCCGCCCGCAATGGACAGGGCTGACGGCCAGGCGCGCTCAAAATCCAGATTGACGCTCTGGGTGTCGGGGGCGAACCGGCTGCCCGGCTCGGCCAGCACCAGGCCGCCTGGCCCGCGGGCCACGCTCGCGACCGTCAGGCGCACGGTATCGACGGCCCCGGCCGCATCCTGGCTGGATATGGACTGGCTGCGCCAGCTGGCGGCCGCGCCGCTGAGCGCCCAGGCGCTTGAGGAGAACAGCCGGTCGGCCGCGAGCGGCGCCTGGCTGCTGGCGACAGGGGAGGGCGGCCCCTCGCCTTGGCGCAGATGCGCCTCGACGTGGCGGCGGCCGTGTTTTCCCGTATCAGGCTGCGGCTTGGCGAAGGCTGCGCGATTGAGCGCCGCGAGCGCTGGGTCGTCCCCCGCCGCCTGCGCGCCCTGGGCCAGTCCGCCCGCCAGTACGATCAGCAACAGAGCCAGATTGGCCCGCATCGCCTGATCCTTTCCACCCCATTCGCCACCGCCCGGTGAAAGGCCGGACAGCATCACTCGGCTCAGCTTATCAATACACCGAAACCGCTTGGGTTCCCGGGGATTCTCCCGCTGAGCGCAAACGGCGCAGCACGCCCGGACCAGGACGTGCGTGGCTGCAGATCAAATGGACTGGGGGATCGCTTGGGCTCGCCCGAAAGGCGCGCGGCGCTTCCGCCGTCCACGCGCCCTTCTGGCGATCTACCGCCGCCCTATTGGCAGGCGAGGCACTCTTCGTAGTCGGTGCGGCCCGCGATCGACAGGGTCTCGACCTTGTCCGCCATCTCGCCGCCGGCGAAGGCGGCCCGCTGCACCGATTTCGAGCGCAGATAGTAGAGGGATTTCACGCCCCGCTCCCATGCGGTGTAGTGCAGCATGTGCAGGTCCCACTTATCCGCGTCCCCAGGCAGGAAGACGTTGAGGGACTGGGACTGGCAGACCTCGGGCGTGCGGTCGGCCGCCAGTTCGATGACCCAGCGCTGGTCGAGTTCGAAGGCGGTCTTGAACACGTCCTTCTCGTCCGGCGTCAGGGTGTCCAGGTGCTGGACCGAGCCTTCGTGCTCCAGGATCGAGCGCCAGACGGCGTCCGTGTTGAGCCCCTTGGCGTCGAGAAGCTTCTCCAGATAGGGGTTCTTGACGGCGAACGAGCCCGAAAGGGTCTTGTGGGTATAGATATTGGCCGGGATCGGCTCGATGCCGGCCGAGGTTCCGCCGCAGATGATCGAGATCGAGGCGGTGGGGGCGATGGCCAGCTTGTGGCTGAAACGCTCCATCACGCCGCGCTCTTCGGCGTCCGGGCAGGCGCCCCGCTCGGCGGCCAGGGTGCGCGAGGCCTTGTCGGCCTCGCGGCGCAGGTGCTTGAAAAGGCGCATGTTCCAGGACTTGGCCAGGGCGCTCTCGAACGGCACGTTCTGGCCCTGCAGGAACGAATGGAAGCCCATCAGGCCCAGGCCCACCGAACGCTCGCGCTCGGCGGCGTACTTGGCCGCCTCCATGGCCGGCGGGGCGCGGTCGATGAAGTCCTGCAGCACGTTGTCCAGGAAGCGCAGCACGTCCTCGACGAAGGTCGGATGGTCGCGCCATTCCAGGAAGGTCTCGGCGTTGACCGAGGACAGGCAGCAGACCGCGGTGCGCTCGGTCCCCAGGTGGTCGGGGCCGGTGTGCAGCATGATCTCGGAGCACAGGTTCGACTGGCGCACCGACAGGCCCAGCTCACGCTGATGCTGCGGCATCATCCGGTTCACGGTGTCGGCGAAGATCAGGTAGGGCTCGCCGGTCTGCAGGCGCACGTCCAGGATCTTCTGCCAAAGCGCGCGCGCGTCGACCAGCTTGACGATCTCATGCGTCTTGGGGCTGCGCAGGCCGAAGGGCTCGCCGTCGCGCACGGCCTCCATGAACTCGTCGGTGATCGACAGGCCATGGTGCAGGTTCAGGGACTTGCGATTGAAGTCGCCCGAGGGTTTGCGGATTTCGAGGAATTCCTCGATCTCCGGGTGGTGGATGTCCAGATAGACCGCCGCCGAGCCGCGGCGCAGCGACCCCTGGCTGATGGCCAGGGTCAGGCTGTCCATCACGCGGATGAAGGGGATGATGCCGCTGGTCTGGCCCTGCCCCTTGACCTTCTCGCCGATGGAGCGGACCCCGCCCCAATAGGTGCCGATGCCGCCGCCGTTCGCCGCCAGCCACACGTTCTCGTTCCAGGCGCCGACGATGCCTTCCAGGCTGTCCGACACCGAGTTCAAAAAGCATGAGATCGGCAGGCCGCGGTCGGCCCCGCCATTGGACAGCACCGGGGTGGCCGGCATGAACCACAACTTCGAGATGTAGTCGTAGATGCGCTGGGCGTGGTCCGAATCGTCGGCGTAGGCGGTCGCCACCCGGGCGAACATATCCTGGTAGGATTCACCCGGCAGGAGGTAGCGGTCTTCCAGCGTAGTGCGGCCGAAATCGGTCAGCAGCGCGTCGCGGCTGCGGTCGACCTCGACCTTACGCACCAGCTGCAACTGCGGCCGGTCCGCCGGCCGGGTGGCCGCGAACCTGGCGTCCCGAACCTTCACCGAAGCCTTTGTCGCGTGGTTGCGCACCATTTGGAAACCCATGCCCCTTCAAACGCGACGGCGCGGGCGGCGCCGTCCAGACCCTATATCTTGTGGGCGAAGCAGCCCAAGCCCCACACATATGGGGCCACAGGGTTGGCGGAGCGTCAACGGCTCAATGCAGCCCGTCGCGGAGTTTTTCGTAAACAAGATCCTAACGCGTCCTATCCAGCCAAGCGTGGCCGGGCTTTTGGCCGCGACCCGCCGGACACGGATATCTGGGGATTTTTTCCGGGAAACGAAGCTTGGGCGCGCAGCGGGCCGGTTAACGTCCCGGCAATCACCGTGACGATCGCTTGCTCCGGCCGCGCCCGGAGCCGGGTGGTTTGGAATCGCGCCCTACGAGTTCGCGGAGCAGCGGGGCATGGCGCAGGCCTCGGGGGAGGCCGACTCGCGCTGGCGTAGACTTTCCCGCTCGCCCTGGACTGCGCGGGCCACGGCCTCGATCAGAGCTTCGGCGCGGAACGGTTTGCCCAGGTGATCGTCGGCGCCGGCGGCGGCGGCGGCGTCCTTATGTTCGGCCATGACATTGGCGCTCAGGACCACGATCGGTGTGCGCGCGGCGCCGGCCGCGGCCTCGCGCTTGCGAATCATGCGGATGGCGGTCAGGCCGTCCATGCGCGGCATCTGCAGGTCCATCAGGATCACGTCGAAGTCCTGGGCTTCGAAGGCGGCCACGGCCTCGATCCCGTCCTCCACCGAGACCACCTCGGCCCCAGCCGCCGACAGAATCAGCTCGGCCACCCGGCGGTTGGTGGCGTTGTCGTCGGCCACCAGGATCCTGAGATCGGGTTCGGCCTCGACCGGCTCCGGCTCCGCCCTGACTTCCTCCGGCGGCGCATCGGCCAGGGGCAGGGTCAGGGTGAAGGCCGCGCCCTGTCCTCGTTCACTGGTGGCGGCGATGGTCCCGCCCATCAGGCCCGCCAATTGGCGGCAGATGGCTAGGCCCAGGCCCGTGCCGCCGAACTTGCGGGTGATGGAGCCGTCGGCCTGTTCGAAGCGCTCGAACAGGCGCTCGCCGAAATCGCGGTCGAAGCCGATGCCGGTGTCGACCACCTGCACCCGATAGCAGGCGCCCTCCTGGGCCTCGATGCGAACCGTGACGGAGCCGGCTTCGGTGAACTTGACCGCGTTGCTGAGGAGGTTGGTCAGGATCTGCTTCAGACGCGTGGGGTCGCCGACCACGCGCCGGCGAGCGGCGGCGTCGATCTCGGCGACCAGGGCGAGCGCCTTGCCGCGGGCCAGGGGCCCGAACAGGGCCAGGGTCTCGTCCACCAGGGCGCCCAGGTCGAACGGCTGGGCCTCGATCTCGATGCGGCCCGCCTCCAGTCGGCTGAAGTCCAGGATATCGGCCAGGATCTGGTTCAGGGCGCCGGCGGAATTGACGATCGTGCCCACCAGTTCGCGCTGCATAGGATCCAGGCTGGCGCCGAGGAGCACCTCGGCCAGGCCCAGGACCCCGTTCAGGGGCGTGCGGATCTCATGGCTCATATTGGCCAGGAATTCGCTCTTGGCGCGGCTGGCCGCCTCGGCGCGGCGCACTGCGGCCTCCAGCTCCTCCGCCTGGCGCTTCATGTCGGTGATATCGATGCGCAGGCCGATCACGCCGCCGTCGGCGGTGCGCCGCTCCTCGATCAGCAGCCAGCGCCCGTCGGCGATGCGCTGTTCGTGGCGGCGGCCGGGATTGTGCAGCATGGCCTCGCGCCGGGCCAGCCACTCGGCCTCGCGCCCCACCGCGTCCGGATAGTCGCCCCGAGCGACACCGATGCGCAGGGTGTCCATCAGCTTGGCCCCCGGCGCGAACAGGTCGGCCGTGCGGTGGTAGATCTCGGCGTATTTCTCGTTCCACAGGACGTAGCGGCCCTCGGAATCCAGGAACACCACTCCCTCGGGCAGGGCGTCCAGCGCCGCGCGCAGGCGCGCATTGGCGGCGCGCGCCTCTGCCTCGGCCTCCACCAAGGCACGGCCAGCCAGGGCGCGGCGAGTCCGCTCGACGAGGCCCCGCGCCCCCGAAATCAAGGCCCTTGGCCAGACAGGCCAGGCCGACGAATCCGCCACGACTACAACGCCCCCTACGGCCCGACAGACCTACGCGCGCAACGATTGCGCCAGGAGCTTGTTAATCATGTCTTATCAACGGGCCCGGATCAGGCGGAAATCCTTGAGCGGAAGGGATTTGCCAAAGGCGCGGGCGCCGCGCGCATGCAATTTGACCACAAAATCTACAAAGGGGCCCAGGTCCTGCGACCCGGTTCCGATCCTTCGCTAGGTAAAGCGGGCCCTTCGTGCCTTGGTGAGTCTGTCGGTTGACCGACTAAGCCAGCGCTCCGATCTTGATGGTCGCCTCGCTCTTGGCCTGGACGTCTTCCGCTGTGACCCCGGGCGCCAGCTCGACCAGCGTCACCCCGCCGGCCTTCCGGTCGATCGCGAACACGCCGAGCTCGGTGATCAAGAGGTCGACCACGCCCGCCCCGGTCAGCGGCAATGTGCAGGCCTTCAAGAGCTTGGGCGCGCCCGACTTTTCGCAGTGGTCCATGACCACCACCACGCGCTTCACGCCCGCCACTAGATCCATGGCTCCGCCCATGCCCTTGACCATCTTGCCGGGCACCATCCAGTTGGCCAGGTCTCCGGCCTCGGAGACCTGCATGCCGCCGAGGATCGACAGGTCGATGTGCCCGCCGCGGATCATGGCGAAGCTGTCGGCCGAGCTGAAATAGCTCGATTGCGGCAGTTCGGTGATGGTCTGCTTGCCGGCGTTGATCAGGTCGGGGTCGGCCTCGCCCTCGTAGGGGAACGGCCCCATGCCCAGCATGCCGTTCTCGCTCTGCAGGGTCACCTTGATCCCATCCGGGATATAGTTGGCGACAAGCGTCGGGATGCCGATGCCGAGGTTGACGTAGAAACCGTCCTTCAGCTCCTGGGCCGCGCGGGCGGCCATGTCGTCACGGGTCCAGGCCATTACGCTTTCTCCGTCTCGCGGGGGCGGGTGGTCTCGCGCTCGATGCGCTTTTCGTAGCGGGCGCCTGGGATGATGCGGTCGACGAAGATCCCCGGGGTGTGGATCTGGTCGGCGTCGAGTCGGCCGACCGGAACCAGCTGCTCGACCTCGACCACGCAGGCCTTGCCGGCGGTGGCCATCATCGGATTGAAGTTCCGCGCGGTCTTTCGATAGATCAGGTTGCCCTCTTCGTCGCTCTTCCAGGCCTTGATGATGGAAAGGTCGGCGGTCAGGCCGCGCTCCATGACGTAAAGCTCGCCGTCGAACTCCCGGACCTCCTTGCCCTCCGCCACCAGGGTGCCGACCCCGGTCTTGGTGAAGAAGGCGGGAATCCCGGCGCCGCCGGCGCGGATGCGCTCGGCCAGGGTGCCTTGCGGATTGAATTCCAGCTCCAGCTCGCCGGACAGGTAGAGCTTCTCGAACAGCTTGTTCTCGCCGACATAGCTCGAGATCATCTTCTTGATCTGGCCGCCGGCCAGCAGGATCCCGAGCCCGAAATCGTCGATCCCGCAATTGTTGGAGACCACGGTCAGATCCTTGGTCCCCGCCTCGCGGATGGCCGCGATCAGGTTTTCAGGAATGCCGCACAGGCCGAACCCGCCGGCCATGATGGTCATGCCGTCGAACAAAAGACCGGCCAGCGCCTCGGTCGCGCCGCCACGCACCTTACCCGCCATCAGAGCCTCCACTTTCGGTTGGCCGCCGTGTCGCCCGGAACGGCCCCGGGTTCAAGCCCGATGACGCCTGGGAACCGAATTCCACAGCGAACCTGTCGGTTCGGGGCAACAGGGGGAGCGGACGAAGTGCGCTGGAAAAACTCTTCTCCCCTTGTGGGAGTAAGGAGGGGCCCATTGCGCAGCAATGGGAGGATAAGGGGTCGCACCGGCGCGCCCGATGGGATTTCGCCGCGCGCAAAAATCCTGAGAGACCTGCGCGACCCCTCATCCTCCTAGCCGCTTCGCGGCCGGAACCCCCCTTCCCCCGAAAGGCTACGGCATTCACACATCCGTGCGGGGCAAGCCTCTTGTCTTCCTTCCCCCCTTGCGGGGGAAGGTGTCGGCGGAGCCGACGGATGGGGGGTGAGACACCCAAGATTCAATCAAATCAGCAGCTTGACCAACTG
>FTFU01001234.1_pt1 | contig 15611 bp, 13 predicted proteins | sample 1640511 | NCBI WGS metagenome assembly FTFU01 (sample SAMEA3914789, study PRJEB12502) | metagenome | biome: forest; material: soil | place: Canada | collected 2011-07-03 | depth 0.3 m | reverse complement strand
TTCTGTTGCCAGGCGCCGCATCCTTACCAAGAAAGAAGGGGGCGCCTCGCCAACGGTCGGGATAGGTGGGGGCTTCTGTTGCCAGGCGCCGCATCCTTACCAAGAAAGAAGGGGGCGCCTCGCCAACGGTCGGGATAGGTGGGGGCTTCTGTTGCCAGGCGCCCCCGGGCCCCGCCTAACGCTGCTAAGACGCTAGGGCTTTAGGTCGAGTTCGACCGCACCGCATTACGCGGCGAGGGCGTACTCTTGAGCGAAGTTATCGTTCGCAGTTAGTTTAAAACCCGAAACGGTGGGTCAGGCCGGGAGAAAGCAACACCTTTACACGTCTGTCGATGCTGATCGGCCCCGTGATCCTCCGCCGATAACGCGGGGGAAGTTGGTGGAGCCGCCGGGAATCGCACCCGGGTCCAGTCCGCTTATTTCGTGCGCGTTTATCTCCATAGTCCGTCGCCGGACGGCCCATATATAGGGACCAACCCTCAAGATTAGAAGAACCAATCGGCGAGCATGCGCTTACCCTTTGGTGTCGGAGTAGCCATGACCGCCTTCCTCAGAGCGGCGACCTTCCTGCTGCTGGACCTGCTGTCGTCCCTGGCGTTCGCGGGGATCTACGCCCTGACGCATAACATCTACCTCGCCACAGGCGTGGGCGTGGCCATCGGCCTTGGCCAGATCGCCTGGGAACTGGCGCGCGGCCAGCGGCCGGACGCCATGCAGTGGATGAGTCTGGGTCTGGTGGTGCTGTTCGGGGGCGCGACCCTGTTCACCCACAACCCGCTGTTCATCAAGGTCAAGCCGGCTTTGATCTACCTCGTGGTCGGCGCCTTCATGTGCGTCCCCGGCTGGATGACGCGCTACATGCCGCAGATCGTCATGGACAATGCGCCGGAGATTCCGCGCGCGTTCGGCCACGTCTGGGCGGGCCTGATGTTCACCACCGCCGCCGCGACCCTCGTCTTCGCCTTCCGCTATGACGACAAGACCTATGCCGCCTACCTGGCCAGCTTCCCGCTGCTCTCCAAGTTCGTCCTGTTCAACCTGCAGTACGTGGTGACGCGGATCCTCGTGCGTCGCCGCATCATGGCCAGGATGGCGATCGCGCCGGTGAGCGAGGGGACTGCGGTTCTCGGCTGACCTATTCGACCGCGCCGCGGTTGATCGACAGCACGCCCGTGCGCGACAGCTCGACCAGGCCCAGGGGCCGCATCAGGTCGATGAACTTGTCGATCTTGGACGGGGCGCCGGTGACCTCGAACACGAAGCTTTCGTGGGTGGTGTCCACCACCTTGGCGCGGAAGATGTCGGAGACGCGCAGGGCCTCCACCCGTTCCGGGCCCGAGCCCTTGACCTTGACCAGGGCCAGTTCGCGCTCGATGCCCAGGGGGTCGCGGGTGACGTCATGCACCTCGCGCGCCGAGACCATCTTCTCGAGCTGGGCGCGGATCTGGTCGAGCACCTCATGGGTGCCCGAGGTGACGATGGTGATGCGGCTGGTGTGCGCCCGCCGGTCGGTCTCGGCCACGGTCAGGCTCTCGATATTGTAGCCCCGCGCCGCGAACAGCCCCACCACCCGGTGCAGCACCCCGGGCTCGTTGTCGACCACCACGGCGAAGGTCGCCCGATGCGCCGCCTCTTCGGCATGGTCCATGAAATAGGCCGAGCCGGGCTGGTCGGTGCTGGCGGGGATGGTGGTGTTCATGGGGGAGAACAGCTGTCCTTGACGGCAAATCGATCTGCGAGGGTCCAGGCGTTTTATCGTAAAGTGCAAATTCTCATAGAAGAACCCGGACTATGGAACCCTTCCCCCTCGATGGGGGAAGGGCAGGGTTGGGGGTGTTCGCACAGGCGATGAGGCGAAAAACGCGGTCGGGCGCCGGCGCCATCTGAGTTTTCACGTCGCCGACCCGGGACGCACCCCCATCCCAAACCCTTCCCCCATCGAGGGGGAAGGGCTTTTTTTCAAGGGTGACCTAAACCAGCTTGCGCCCCGCCTCGTCGATCACTGAGCCGATGTCCGTGACCTCTTCGGCCAGGATCATCTCGTTGTGCGCCTTGCCGGAGGGGATCATCGGCAGGCAGTTCTCGGCCTTCTCGACGCGGCAGTCGAAGATCACCGGCCGGGGCGTGTCGATCATCTCCAGGATCTTGGCGTCCAGTTCGGCCGGGGTGTCGGCGCGGATGCCCACCCCGCCATAGGCTTCGGCCAGCTTGACGAAGTCGGGCAGGCTTTCCGAATAGGAGTGGGAATAGCGCTCGCCATGCAGCAGTTGCTGCCACTGGCGCACCATGCCCATCCATTCGTTGTTCAGGATGAAGATCTTGATCGGCAGGTCGTACTGCACCGCGGTCGAGATCTCCTGCATGGTCATCTGCACCGAGGCCTCGCCGGCGATGTCGATGACCAGGCTCTTCGGATGGGCCATCTGCACGCCGACCGCCGCCGGCAGGCCATAGCCCATGGTGCCGAGCCCGCCCGAGGTCATCCAGCGGTTGGGCTCGTCGAAGTGGAAGAACTGGGCCGCCCACATCTGGTGCTGGCCGACTTCGGTGGTGATGTAGACGTCGCGGTCGCGGGTCAGGGCGTAGAGCCGCTCAATGGCGTATTGCGGCTTGATGATGCTGTCCGAGCCACGATAGGCGAAGCCCTTGCGCGCCCGCCACTGGTCGATCTGCCCCCACCACGGGGCCAGCACTTCATTGCTGCGCCGCGGCTGGGCCCTCCAGGCCGCGATCATGTCGGCCAGGACGTGGCCCACATCGCCGACGACGCCCACATCGACCCTGACGTTCTTGTTGATCGAGGAGGGGTCGATATCGATGTGGATCTTCTTGGAGCCCGGCGAAAAGGCGTCCAGCCGGCCGGTGACCCGGTCGTCGAAGCGGGCGCCGATGCAGACCATCACGTCGCAGTCGTGCATGGCGTGGTTGGCCTCGAAGGCGCCGTGCATGCCGACCATGCCCAGCCAGGCCGGATCGCTGGCCGGGAAAGCCCCCAGGCCCATCAGGGTCGAGGTCACCGGCGCGCCGGTCAGGGCGGCCAGTTCCCGCAGGCGCGCGCTGGCCAGGGGGCCGGAATTGATAACCCCGCCGCCGGTATAGAGGATCGGCCGCTTGGCCGCGGCGATCAGCTCCACCGCCTCGCGGATGCGGCCCGCATCGCCCTTGACCCTGGGGTTATAGGCGTGCAGCGGCTTGACCGCCGCCGGCCCCTGATAGGGGCCGCGCGAGAACTGCACGTCCTTAGGGATGTCGATGACCACGGGACCGGGCCGGCCGCTGGTGGCGATGTGGAAGGCCTCGTGCAGGATGCGCGGCAGGTCCTCGGCCCGTTTGACCAGGTAGTTGTGCTTGGTGCACGAGCGGGTGATGCCGACCGTGTCCGCCTCCTGGAAGGCGTCCGAGCCGATCAGGTGGGTCGGGACCTGGCCGGTGATGACCACCAGCGGAATGGAGTCCATCAGGGCGTCGACGATGCCGGTGATGGCGTTGGTGGCGCCGGGGCCCGAGGTGACCAGGACCACGCCCGGCTTGCCGGTCGAGCGGGCATAGCCCTCGGCGGCGTGGGTCGCGCCCTGTTCGTGGCGGACCAGGACGTGCTGCAATCGCGGCTCGTGGAACAGGGCGTCATAGATCGGCAGCACCGCTCCGCCCGGATAGCCGAACAGGTGGGTCACGCCCTGATCCACGAGCGCGCGGACCACCATCTCGGCGCCGGTCATGGTCTCGGCGGCGGCTTCGGTGGGGGCTTGGGGCGATTGCAGGGTCATGACGGGATGTCCGGCCTAGAAGGGATGGTGTCGAGGGGCAAGGAATAGAGGGCAAAGAAAAAGGCCCCTGAAGGGCCTTGGGCGCGCGACCTGACTATCGGCGGTGAGCTTAGCCCACGCCGAGAGCGGCCGCGTTGGTAAGTACGATCAGCGTCGAACGCACGAGTTTGCTCCAAATAGAGGCCTTGTCAGATGACACGCCCCGCTGGTGCGGTCAAGTCGCCGAACGACGCAATAAACTGCCTCCACTGGCCATCGGCGTCGGTGGCGGTGATGCGCGGCCAGTCCGGGGTCTGGTTGCGGAACCAGGTCAACTGGCGCTTGGCGTAGCGGCGCGTCTCCTGCTGGGCGGCGGCGAGCGCCGCCTCCAGCGACAAGTCGCCGGCCACATGGGCGGCCAACTCGCGCAGGCCCACCGCCTTCATCGCCGGCAGGGCGGGGTCGAGACAGCGGGCCATCAGGGCCGCCGCCTCCGCCAGGGCGCCCTGTTCGACCATCCAGACCAGCCGTTGGTCACAGCGCTCGTAAAGGGCGGCCCGGTCGGGCTCCAGCACCACGCCGCGCCAGGCGCCGGGTTCCAGGGCGGGCCTAGTCTGAGCCTGCCATTCGCTCAAGGCGCGGCCGGTCCCTTGGGCCACCGCCAGGGCCCGAATCAGCCGCTGGCGGTCCCCGGGCGCTATGCGGGCCTCGGCCTGGGGATCGAGCGGGCGCAGAGCCTCGCGCGCCGCCGCTTCTCCGGCCTCGTCATAGAGGTGCGCGGCCGCCGCCCGTGCTGTGTCCGCAACCTCGGGCACGTCGGCGAGGCCCTGGGTCAGGGCGCGGAAATAGAGCCCCGTGCCCCCGACCAGGATCGCCGGAACGCCTCGCGCGGCGATCTCCGCCAGCGCCGCCAGCGCGGCCCTCAGCCAGCGTCCCACCGACCAGCCGTCGCCCGCGTCGGCCACGCCGAACAGGTGATGCGGAATACGGGCCTCCTCCGCCGCCGAGGGCCGCGCGCTCAGGATCCTGAGGTCCCGATAGAGCTGCAACGCATCCGCATTGACGAGTTCAGCCCCGCTCGCCTCGGCCAGCCGCAGGGCCAGGCCCGACTTGCCGCTGGCGGTCGGCCCGGCGATCAGGGTTATCCAAGGTTCCAGCGTGGGTGCTCCGGGACTCGCGACGAGGCCCCCGGGATCGCCCTCAGCCGTACGCCTTCATCATTTCGGGATCGAACGGTTCCATCTGCAGATAGATGTCAAGGTGGCGGAGCTTGCCGGCCTCGTTGAACTCGTAGACCGACACGGAATTGACGACGCTGGTGTGGTCTCCGACACGGCTGCGCTCTTCGAGTTCGAGGAAAACCACGCCGTCGTGCTCGGTGATGCGCTTGAAGGAGCCCTCCCAGTCGGAGCTCACGGCCCATTTGGTGAGGAATTCGACGTACTGGCGCCAGCTCATCACCTCCTTGAAGTTGCCGACGCGCTGGAATTCGTCGATGGCGACCATCTCAGCCAGCGGCTTCCAGTTCTCCACCGAGAAGCCGGGCTCCTTCGCCTGATCCACCAGGCGCTTCATGATCAGGCTGTAGTCGAGGACCTTGCGCGACAGGCCAGAGTATTGGTCGACGACCTCGCCGACGTCTGTCATCATTTTCGTGACCATGGACGGTTTCCTTGTCCCTGTTGATTATGATCGGGCCTGCATCAATACATCATCAATCGCCGGCGCGCGGCCCTCGGTAGCGTTCCAGAAGAGCATTGTGCGGCGTATCGATGAAGTTTACCGCGCCAGGCTCGCGGGCCCGACGGGCGGCTCCCCATCCTAAGCGGCGATCGTGAGTGTCCGGTATCCCCGCAGCGTCAGACAAGCATAAGTCAGCGCGCCAAAAGATTTTTCACGTATATAAGGCGCGTCCTTGCGGTGCTTTACCGAATTAGGCGCCTATTGTGACGCATAACTGAGAACTGGTGCGCAATATGCCGCACTTTGGAGGTGGGGGGACCGTCTGCGTATCTTAACCAGCGGCGTGTCTGAATTGCCCTCGCCAGCGCGCCAACCGACTCGGCGGTTCGATGAAGCGAAGCAGGCTCTGGCGCGATCGACTACGATGGAGGGCGCATTGAAGCATCAGCATGCCGATAGGGTGATCGCCCCCAGGGAACATCCGCGGACGCTCGGATGGATCGGGACCACCGCCCTCGCCATGGGAGGCAGCAACCAGAGCCTCTTTCTCATCGGCGCGTTGTTCGTCGGCCAGGCGCACATCCCCGGACAGGGCAGCGCCGCGGTTCCATTGTTGATCCTTGGCCTGCTGCTCAGCTGGGCGGCGGCGCCGGCGTGGACGGAACTTGTCCTCATGTCCAAAAACCGGGTCGGCGGCATCGGCGCCGCATGTACGGAGGCTTTCCGGCCCTACAGTTCGGTGCTCTCGGCGCTCACCGGGGTTTGCTATTGGTGGGGGTGGGTGCCCGCCTGTGGCTTGACGGCGTTGCTGTCAGCCTCTGCGATACGGCAGTGGATCTTGCCAGGCGTCCCTGTGGAGGTGATCGCGTGCGCGCTGGTCGCCTTCTTCACCGCAATCAATTTCTGCGGCATCAAATGGGTCACCGCCCTGGCCGTGCCGATCGCGACGGCTTCTGCCGTGCTGGCCTTCCTGGCGGTGCTGACGCCCGTGATAACCGGCCACGTCGACTGGCGGCAGGCGACGAACTTTACTTTGACCACGCCATTCTCCGGCTGGTTCGGCAGCCTCACCTCGATCATGGCCGGGCTGTATCTGGTCGGATTCGCCGCGCCGGCGTTCGAGGCCGCAGCATGCCATGTCGGCGAGACCGCATCGCCCGAGCGAAACGTGCCGCGGGCAATGCTGGCCAGCGGGGGGATGGCGGGACTGTACTTCTTGGTGATCCCCATCGTCTGGCTCGGCGCCCTTGGCGCCGAGCCATTGGGCGGGGATCTCGCGGTGTCGCTCGGACCGGTCTACGCGCCGGTGTTCGGCAGCCTGGCCAAGGCGGCGGCCATTGGTCTCATGATGTTCAACATGTTCCACGGGACGCTTCAGCCGCTCGCCGGCGCGTCCCGCACCTTGTCGCAACTCAGCGAGGACGGGCTCCTGCCACGCTTCCTGGCGCTTCGTTCGTCCACCGATTGCCCCTGGGCGGCGACGCTTCTGACCGCCGCGGTCGCGACAGCCTTCCTTCTGATCGGTGATCCGATCTGGCTGATCGCGGCGGCCAATTTCACCTATCTGATCAGTGTCTGCATGGCGAACATCGCCGCGTGGCTGTTGCGGCGCGACGCCCCAGGCGCAGCAAGACCTTACCGGGCGCCACGCGGGATGGTGACGCTCGGCTTGGCCGCCTCCTTCGTATGGATCATCTCCGCCGTGCTCGGGTTTCAGCAGTTCGGTCTTCCGACCGTCCTCTTCGGGCTTGCAATGGCCTATGCGGGGGCCGCCCTCTATGCATGGCGAAAGATCGAAGATCGCCTGCGGCAAGGGTTGCCCGCCGTCGCCCAGACCCTGCATCTGACTTTGACGGGAGCCATGCTGCTGGTCCTCGTGCTCGATGGCGCGGGCTACCTCATGGCGATTCGATCCATGCCTCGGCATGACGGCCCGATGGTCACGGCGCTCGCGGATATCTTCGTCGCCGTGGCGATGCTGACCTTGGCGGTGGGCCTGGTTCTACCCGGCATCATCGCCCACGCGGCGACAGAGATCAGCGACAGGGCCCGGTTGCTCTCGTCGGGCATGTTGCGCGACTTCTCCCAGGCGATGATCGCGCTCGGCCGCGGTGACCTCGAAGCCGCCCACGCCGAGGTCAATCTGGCGCCCGTGCCTGTAAGATCGCGCGACGAACTCGGCGAGATGGCGTTCAGCTTCAACCTTCTGCAGGAGGAGGTGGCGACCGCGGCGCGCGGTCTTGTCGACGCCAGGGAGGGGTTACGGACAAGCCGGGCGCAGCTGATGACGACGAACGAGGCGCTGACCGAGTCCATGGCCGAACTTGCCTCAGCGCGCGATCGGGCGGAGGCCGCAAACGTCGCCAAAAGCCAATTTTTGGCCACCATGAGTCACGAGATCCGAACACCCCTGAACGGTGTTATCGGCATGGCGCAGATCATGGGCCATGATGAGCTGTCGCCGCCTCAGCGCCGCCGGCTCGACACCCTCAAGACTTCGGGAGAGACGCTCCTCGTGCTGCTGAACAGCCTGCTCGATCTTTCCAAGATCGAGGCCGGTAAAATGGAATTGGAGGTTGGCGAAGTCAATATCGGTGAGATTGCGAGAAATGCGCTGGCGGTCTTCAGTGCGCTGACCGACGCGAAGGACCTGACATTGTCGCTGAGCATCGCTCCCGATGCCCAGGGCGTCTATCAAGGTGACCCGGCACGTGTAGGCCAGATCCTCTACAACTTGATCTCCAACGCTGTGAAATTCACCGAACGTGGCGCCGTGGTGGTCTCCGTCACGCGACCAGGCGATGTGCTTCACATTGAGGTCGCCGATACCGGCATTGGCATCACGCCTGAACAAACAGCCGGACTCTTCGAAAGGTTTGCTCAAGCCGACGCCTCGACGACGCGCCGTTTCGGCGGCAGCGGCCTTGGCCTTGCGATCACGCGAGAGCTTGCGAAGATGATGGGGGGCTCAATCGAGGTGGCGAGTTGTCCGGGCGCAGGGTCCACCTTCACGGTGACTCTCCCGCTTCCGCTGTTGAAAGCCATCGCCGAAGAGCAATCCAGCTCAATAGACACAGCCGAGAGTAACGCCGCGTTGCTGGAGCTGCGGGTGCTCGTCGCCGACGACAATCCGATCAACCAGTTGGTCGTGGCGACCATGCTGCGCCAGGCGGGTATCGATCCGATGCTCGTCGCCGACGGAATCGAGGCCATAGAGGCTTGGCGCGCTGGTGAGTGGGATCTCATCCTCATGGATGTCCAGATGCCCAGGATGGACGGGATCACGGCCACCAAACGGATCCGTGAGCTGGAGGCCGAGGGCGGCCGGGCCGCGACTCCGATCATAGCGCTGACCGCGAACGTCATGGTCGAGCAGGTCCAGACCTATCTGGCTGCGGGGATCAACGATGTTGTGGCGAAGCCATTCGAAATCGCACGCCTCTTTCAGGCGATCGAGAACTGCCTCTCGCCTTCGGACGAGGCGGCGCAGGCCACAATTCCCGCTCGCAGCGCGTCGGCGTAAAAGGAGCCCCGGTGTGAAACAGCCCTGGACGCAAGGGGCTTGACGCCGTGGTTTGATCCAGGCGAAGCGGAAATAGAGCGGCCGAGCAGTTGATCCCGGCCGCCATGGCCGCTAACCGAACCGCCATGCTCGTCGCCGTCACCCTGGTCGCCTCCGATACCCCCATTGCTTCCGCGCTCGCCGGCAAGGTCGGCGCGGCGATCGCGAGCCTATGCGGGCCTGTGAAAGAGACCGCGGTCCTGGGGCCGGGCGCGATCGACATGGTGGTGGAGGCCGCCGAGCTGGCGCCGGTGCGCCGGCTGGCGCTCGAGGTGCTGGAAGACGCGTCCGCCCCAGCTCTGGCCGACATCTGTGTCCAGCCCTGGGCCGGGCGGCGCAAGCGGCTGCTGGTGGCCGACATGGACTCCACCATCATCGGCTGCGAGTGCCTGGACGAGCTGGCTGATTTCGCCGGGGTGAAGGCCGAGGTCTCGGCCATCACCGAGCGGGCCATGCGCGGGGAGATCGGCTTCGAGGGCGCCCTGCGCGAGCGGGTCGGCATGCTGAAAGGCCTGCCGCTGGCGGCCCTGCAGCAGTGCTATGAAGAGCGGGTGCGGCTCAATCCAGGGGCCGAGGTCCTGGTCAGGACCATGGCCGCGCACGGCGCCCGCTGCGTCCTGGTCTCGGGCGGGTTCGAATTCTTCCCCCGCCGCGTGGCCGCCGCGGCCGGCTTCCATGCCAACCGCGCCAATCGCCTGATCGAGGCGGGCGAGGCCCTGACCGGCGAAGTGGGCGAGCCGATCCTGGGGCGCGAGGCCAAGCTGGCCGCGCTGCAGGAGGAGGCGGCCGCCCTGGGCGTCGAGCCGGCGCAGGCCATCGCCATCGGCGACGGGGCCAACGACCTGGCCATGCTGGGGGCCGCGGGCCTGGGCGTCGCCTATCGCGCCAAGCCGCTGGTGGCGGCGGAAGCCCACGCGCGGGTGGATCACGCCGACCTGACCGCCATGCTCTACTTCCAGGGCTACCGCGCTCACGAGTTTTGGAGTTAAAGGCGGCGATGGCCTTTCCCCGCCCCGTTGAAGCCGTCGTGTTCGACATGGACGGCCTGCTGATCGATTCCGAGGGGCTGGTGCGCGAGGGGATCCAGCTCGCCGCCCGCAATCTCGGCTTCGAAATGCCGCTCTCCCTGTGCGCGGCCATGATCGGCCTGCCGTGGGAGCGCGGCAAGGGGCTGATCCGCGATCATTTCGGCGCCGGTTTCGACCTGGAGGGCTATCTGGTCGAGGAGCAGCGGGTGATCGGAGGCCTGTTCGCCGAGGGCGTGGCGCTGAAAACGGGGGTCATCGAGATCCTCGATCAGCTCGACGCCCTGACCCTGCCGCGGGCGGTGGCCACCTCGTCCGGGCGCGGCGCGGTGGAGCACGGCCTGGGCGGCAATGGCGTGCTGCACCGCTTCGGCGCGATCGTCTCGCGCGAGGACGTGCCGCGCCACAAGCCGTTCCCCGATCCGTTCCTGAAGGCGGCGGGCCTGCTGGGCGTGGCGCCGCAGGCCTGCCTGGCGCTGGAGGATTCGCACAATGGCGTGCGCGCCGCCCACGCGGCCGGTATGATGACGGTGATGGTGCCCGACCTTCTGGACCCCACCGAAGAGATGCACGCCAAGTGCGTGCATATCGCCGAGAGCCTGCACGAGGTGGCGCGGCTCCTGACCCAGCAGGCGCACCTGGCGCCGGCCGATACGAAAGACAGTCTGACCCACGATGCCTGACCCGATGCAACCCGACCGCGCCGCGGTGCTGGCGGCGCTGGAGACCGTGCGCGATCCCAAGAGCGGGCGCGGCCTGGTGGCCGCCGGCCTGGTCCAGGCCCTGGTCGTGCGGCCCGGGCGCGCGGGCTTCATGCTGGAGGTCGACGCCAAGGACGCGGGGCTCTACGCCCCTGTGCACGAGGCCGCCGAAGCCGCCCTGCGCAAGGTTCCGGGCGTGGACAAGGCCCAGGTGGTCCTGACCACGACGACCGAGGGGACGAGTCCCCCGCCTGCGCCCTCGGAGCCTTTCCAGGCGCCCGGCACGGTGCGTGTGCGCCGCGGGGCGCGGCTGTCGGATGAGGCCCAGGCTCAGAACCAGCCGCCGGCGCAGCAGCCGGCCGGCGCCATGAAGCCGGCCCATGTGCGCCATGTGGTGGCGGTGGCCAGCGGCAAGGGCGGGGTCGGCAAGTCGACCGTGGCGGTCAACCTCGCCTGCGCCATGGCGCTGTTGGGGCGGCGCGTCGGCCTTCTGGACGCCGACGTCTATGGCCCCTCGGTCCCGCGCATGACCGGGGTCGACGCCGAGCCGGAAATGACGGCGAACAAGAAGCTGAAGCCGCTGGACGCCTGGGGCTTGAAGATCATGTCCATCGGCCTTCTGGTCGATGAGGCGGCGCCCATGATCTGGCGCGGGCCGATGGCGTCCTCGGCCCTGAACCAGATGCTGAACGACGTGGCCTGGGGTTCGGAGGCCGAGCCGCTGGACGTGCTGGTGATCGACATGCCCCCCGGCACCGGCGACATCCAGCTGACCCTGGCCCAGCGGGTGGCCTTGTCCGGCGCGGTGGTGGTCTCGACCCCGCAGGAGGTGGCGCTGATCGATGTGCGCCGCGGCGTCTCCATGTTCGAAAAGACCCGGGTGCCGATCCTGGGCGTGATCGAGAACATGGCCTTCTTCCCCGATCCCACCACGGGCGAGCCGATCCCGATCTTCGGCCACGGCGGCGCCAAGAGCACGGCCGAGGCCCTGGGGGCGCCGTTCCTGGGCGAGATCCCGATCGAGGTGGCCTTGCGCAAGGCCTGCGACGCCGGCCAGCCCCTGGTGGCGCAGGGCGGCGACAGCGCCGCCGTCCGGGCGTTTCTGGCTATCGCCGGGTCGGTGCTGGAGCGGGTCGAGGCGGGGGAGGGACTGAAGGCTCCGCCGCGGATCGTGATCGAGGACTGATCAGGTTGGCTCGGGTTTGATCGCCGTCGAGGGCAGGCCGGCTGCGCTGGACAGGGCCTCCAGCACCGCCGGCTCGGGGACCAGGGCGTCGCGGGCCTCCAGTTCGGCGCGGATCTCGGCGTGGCGCTTGGCGTCCAGCTTGTAGCCGAAATAGCAGGCGCCCCCGAGCATGACGAACACCACGGGGCCGACCAGAAAGACCAGTTCCAGCCCGTGGACCGCGGCGGGGATGTTGGCGGCGCCGGCTCTCGGGTCGTAGCCGATCATGCTCAGGACCAGGAAGGTCAGGCCGATGCTGAGGGCGCCGGCCACCTTCTGCACGCTGGTGATCAGGGCGTAGAGCACCCCGATCCGCTGGCGGCCGGTCTCCAGCTGCACCGCGTCGCTGACGTCGGCCACCATGGCCCGGTCCAGCAGGCCGAAGCTGGTGGCCAGAAAGCCCATGACGAACATGAAGGGCGCCATCAGCAGGAAATTCCCCTTGGGCATCAGGGTCAAGCCGATCAGGCCCAGGGAATAGCCGGTGCTGGCGACCATCAAGGTCCGGTGCTTGCCTAGGACCATGGCTGCGCGGCTCAGCACGGCCGCCCCGATCAGGCCGGCGGCGATGTAGACCATCAGCAGCAGGTTCGACTGGGTCAGGTCGAAGCCGCGCGCGTCGTGGAAATAGAACAGGTAGAGGGCCGACATCCAGCCCGGCCCCAGATAGAGGCAGAAGTCCGCGGCGATGATCCGGCGCATGTCCGGCCGGATGATCATCTCCCAATAGTCTTTCAGGGTGAACCGCTCGGCCTCGGCGCTCAGCGGCGGCGGCTCACGGGTCCGCGCCAGGGCGATCAGCACGCCCAACGGCGTCACACCGACCAGGAACCAGCCCATGGCCTGGACGCCGGCGGCGCCGGTGATGTGGCTGGTCTGGGCCAGGATGGCGGGCAGCAGCAGGATCGCCGTGGCGCCGGCGACGCTGACCACCTGGATGAAGCCGAAGATGCGCGATCGCTCGTGATAGTCGCGGGCGATGGTCGAGGCCCAGGAGACGTGGGACAGGAGCAGGATCGAATTGCCGACATAGAAGGCCAGCAGCCAGCCGATCAGATAGGCTGGCCCGACGCCCGCCGGCGCCATGAACAGCTCGAAGGCCGCCAGGGCGAAGATCGGCACGCCAGCCAGCATCCACGGCCGAAAGCGGCCGAACGGCGTGCGGCTGCGGTCCATCAGCATGCCGATCACCGGATCGAGCGGGATGTCCACCAGGCGCACGGCCATGAACACCATCCCCACCGCCGTCAGGGACAGCCCCAGCCGGCTCGCATAATGATTGGGCAGATAGACCGGCAGGGCGACGGCGAAGGCGCCCGCCGGCAGGCCCGGACAGGCGAAGGCGAGCGCTGCCAGAAACGAAAGGCCCTTGCGGGGAGCGGCTTTTGACACGGAGCGTTCCTGGAGCCGTATGGACAGCGTCGACGCCTCTAGCGGGCGGGTCCGGATATGACAGAACGCCGCTCACCTGGTCGAGGCAAGCCCTTTTCGAGGGCGGACGGAGCGTTCATTCCCTTCCCCGTCGCGGGATAGACGCGCCAACCCTTCTCCCCTTGCGGGAGAAGGAGGGGCCCGCGGCGAAGCCGTGGGAGGATGAGGGGTCGCGCCAGCTTTTCCGATGCGTTTTCGCCGCCGCACAAGGGTAAAGCTGAGAGGCTGGTGCGACCCCTCATCCTCCCACCCGCTACGCGGGCGGGCCCCTCCTTCCCCCGCAAGGGGGGAAGGAAAAGTTTGAGGCCTCAGCCCTCCGACAGCTTGCGGAAGATCTTGCCGCCCTGTTCGCCGCCCTGGAAATAGGCCTGCTGGCCGGCCTCGTCGGTGATCCTGGTCCAGCTGTCACGGATCGCTTCGGCTGACAGGCCCGCCTCGCCCAGGTGCACGCCCTCGGTCTCGTAGATGCGGGCCAGGGCGAAGACGCCGGCGCCGGCCGCCAGGATGGCGCCGGTCGGCGCCTCGTCCGAGGCCAGGTAGACGACGCCCGGGGTGACATATTCCGGCTTCAGCTTGGCCAGGATTTCCGGCGGCAGTATGTTTTCGGTCATCCGCGTCGCGGCCACCGGCGAGATGGCGTTGATGTGGACGTTGTTCTTCTGGCCCTCGAGCTTGATGGTGTTCATGAAGCCGACGATGCCGAGCTTGGCCGCGCCATAGTTGGACTGGCCGAAATTACCATAGAGGCCCGAGGACGAGGTGGTGACCACGATCCGCCCGTAGTTCTGGGCCTTCATGATCTCCCATACCGCCTTGACCGGCTTGACCGTGCCCATCAGGTGCACGTTCAGCACCAGTTCGAAGTCGGCGATCTCCATCTTGGAGAAGGACTTGTCGCGCAGGATGCCGGCGTTGGCGATCAGGATGTCGATGCGGCCCCAGGCGTCCATGGCCTGCTTGATCATCAGGGCCACGCCCGCATCGTCGGTCACCGACGAGCCGTTGGCGATGGCTTCGCCGCCAAAGGCCTTGATCTCCTCGACCACCTTCTGAGCCGCTTCGGACGAGCCGCCCGCGCCGTCCATCGAGCCGCCCAGGTCGTTGATCATCACCTTGGCCCCGCGGCGGGCGAACTCCAGCGCATGCTGGCGGCCCAGGCCCCCGCCCGCGCCGGTTACGATCACCACCTTGCCGTCGAAGCGGATGTCCGCCATGTCGTCCTCTTACGTTCGTATGAAAAAGCTGGCGGCCCTTTTGGGTCGCGGTGACGGGAGCGTCAAGCGCTCCGCAGGGTGAGGTCTGGCGGCGATATTGACCTTGTCCGACTCTGGCATAAGTATATCCATACTTATCGTGGAGCGCGCCATGACGACCTTGAAGCTGACGGCTGTGGGAACCTCTACCGGCGTGGTCATTCCAAAGGAGATGCTGGCGCGCCTGAACGTATCCAAAGGCGACGTGCTGTACGCGGTTGAAACCCCCGATGGCGGCTATCGCCTGACGCCCTATGATCCTGATTTCGCCGGCAAGATGGAGAAGGCTGACGAGATCATGCGGCGCTATCGCAATACGCTGCATGCGCTCGCCAAGTGAAGGCGTGGATCTGGATCGACGAATATGTCGCCTTGGCGCTGCATGAGCGTCTGCTGGCGCTGCACGGTGGCGCGGTTGGCGTTCGGGACGCCGGATTGCTGCAATCGGCGCTCGCCCGGCCGCAGCACTTGAACGCCTATGTGGCCGAGGCGGACCTGATAGATCTCGCCGCCGCCTACACTGCCGGTATTCTCCAGAACCATCCCTTCATCGACGGCGACAAGCGATCGGGATTTGTGATCGGCGTCCTGTTTCTTGAGCTTAATGGCGCCCGGTTTACCGCAAGCGAAGCCGATGCGACGCAAGTTGTTGTCGATTTGGCTGCCGGAAATCTCGACGAGAGCGGTTTCGCCGCTTTTCTGAGGGAGAATACCGCGTTCGGTTAGCGATCTACCGCGACGCCCTGCCCAGCACCTCGATCAACTCCGCCACCTTTCGGCGCTGTTCCTCGGCGTCGCCGCTCTTGATGGCGCCTTCCACGCAGTGGGCCACGTGGTCCTGCAGCACCGCTTCCTCGACCTTGCGCAGGGCGGCGCGCACGGCGGCGATCTGGGTGACGATGTCGATGCAGTAGCGGTCGTCCTCGACCATCTTGGTCAGGCCGCGCACCTGGCCCTCGATGCGGTTGAGCCGTTTCGTGCAGGC
>FTFU01001398.1_pt1 | contig 15749 bp, 13 predicted proteins | sample 1640511 | NCBI WGS metagenome assembly FTFU01 (sample SAMEA3914789, study PRJEB12502) | metagenome | biome: forest; material: soil | place: Canada | collected 2011-07-03 | depth 0.3 m | reverse complement strand
GGGTGAGATGAGGCTGCGGGCTGCGCACTCAAAGGGAGGCCCGTTGTCGTCTGCCGAACGACGAATTGGGCGACTGGTCGAACTAGCAACGAGGGACGTGCCAGGAACACGCCGACTACAACTCCAGCAGCCGCGACTGCGCTGACTACGATCGGACGACCCGATGGTTTGCGAGGAGGTGCAAGAGAAACGGTTCGGAGTGCGCTCGCGCGGGTTGGGCGGATAAACGTCTGTGGCGGGCCAGAGTCCCGGAAGATTGCATCAAGATCCTTCGCCACGGATCGCGCCATCGCCTGGAACGCCGCCAGTTCGAGGCGACCCTCGGATGGGCCTTGCGGGGGACCCTTAGTCTCACCTTTCGGGTATGGCTCCATTGCGCCACTTGCCTCCCATCGGGAAATACCCGGCAAGGCTTTTGGTTCAATCTGGCGAGACCAGCCGCGCCGACGGCGGTAAGGCATTGAGAACTGCCTGGGTTAGTGACGACTGGGCATGCGTGCAGCTGACGACCGGTCTCGCCGCTGACGGATTCTCAAATATACTTATGAGGACAGCATTTCGCTTGGCCAGCGATCGCCGCTACCTCTGCGTCAACACAAGCAGTCCAAACGCTTGGCGGCGGTCGGTCGGCCCAATTTCCCCGAACCGGCTATTCCCATTGGGGCGAACGGTCGGCACTGATGCGTCGTGATCAGGCCGCCACCGACTTGGCGGCCGCGACGAAGGGGGCAACCGCCGCGAGCGCTCGTGCGACATAGGCTTCTTTCTCGCCCACCGGCGCGACGTAATGCATCGCCTCTTCGGCGTCACGCAATGTCGCAAGCCGCGCGATCATCCAGGTCGCCAAATACTGTGAGGCCAGGCAGCCGCCGGCCGTCGCGACATTGCCATGGGCGACGAACGGAGCGTCCAGGACGTCTACGCCAGCCTCAATGACCCAAGGTTTGGTCGTCAGGTCGGACCTCCTAGGCGCCGCGCCAGGCTAAGGCCGGGGATGCTGCCAACTCTTGTAGACGGCCTCAAGACTGTATCCGTCCGGATCGAAGACGCTCGCCGCGTAGTAGCGAGGATCATAGTAGAGGCGCGCGCCCGGTTCGCCATTCTCGGCCGCCCCCGCCGCCATCGCCGCGACGTAGAAGGCATCCACCTCGGACTGGCTTTTGGCGACGAAACCAATGTGCACGGACCTTGTGTCGGCGTCACCGGCCCTGAGCCAAAAGAACACGCGGCCTTCGCCCCCGAAGCCTTTGAGATCTGGATGGCCTTCTGGCCCGTCCTTGCCGTCGTAGTCGGCCGCATGAACAATGCCGAGTGGCTTCAAGGCTTCTTCGTAGAAGGCGATCGAACGCTCCAGATCGCGGACCGTTATAAAGACGTGATCGAGCATGAATTCTTCCTGTCGATTGAATGAAAGCTCGCGCCTGGGTGCTGATCGCGGCGAAGTGGGTGCGTCTCAAACCGTTGGTAAGGTTCCGCCGTCCAGCACATAGTCGGCGCCGCTGACGAAAGCGGCGCGGTCCGAGGCGAGGAAAGCGACCAGTTCGGCGACCTCCTCCGGCCGGCCCGGCCGGCCGATCGGGATGCCGCCCAGCATGTCGACGATCGTCTGGCGCGCCGCGTCCTCGCTGACGCCGTTGTTGCAGGCGATGTCGGTGATCATGCCGTGGGCGCCGGAGGTCTCGATGAAGCCGGGCGAGATCAGCGTGACTCTGACGCCGCTGGGCGCGACGCCCTTGGCGAGGCCCTTGCTGTAGGTGCTGAGGGCCCCCTTGGCCGCGGCATAGGCCAGCGTGGTGTTGGAGAACGGCATCCGGTGCGCGATCGACGAAATGTGGATCACCACCCCTGAGCCGCGAGCGATCATGCCTGGAAGGAAGGCGCGGTCGAGCCTCACGGCGCCCATAAGGTTGACGTCCAGGATCGTGCGCCAGTCGTCGTCAGTAAGCGCCTCGAACCCGCCCGGCTTGGTGTCCGTCCCGCCCACATTGTCGACCAGGATGTCGAGCCCGCCCCAGTCGGCCGTCAACCGGTCGACGACGGCCTTCGCGCCGGCGGCGGTCCCGATGTCCGCCTGGACGAAAAGGACGTCGTCATCGCGGCTGGGTGACGGCGAGCGGGCCGTGGTAGCCACCTTGGCGCCAGCCAACCGAAAGCGCCGCACGATCGCCTGGCCGACGCCTTTCGTGCCGCCAGTCACCAGGACGCGCTTGCCGGAGAATTCGTCGCCTGGAACGGGAAAGGGATAGGGCTCGGTCATGGCTCAGGCCGCCCGCTTGTTTTGGATGATGATCAGTTGGGTGATCAGCCCGTCCCGCACGCTGAAATAGAAGCTGAGGATCAGCGGGTCCGGCAGGCCAGTCTTGTCGTAGGTCCCATCCACGCGGGCGTGGACGGTGACGTCGCCATGGCGTTCCTGGGCGCGCTCGACCGCCATGGTGACGTCTGCCCCGAAGATCTCTTTTCGCCCAAAGGCGCGGATCGCCTCGGCGCCAGCGAACTCACGCTGAAAATCATTGACCAGCGCGTCCGGGGCGAAGGTCGCCATCCAGGCCTTGATGTCGTGGGCGTTGCAGGCGGCGATGTGGTCGGCGACCACGCGCGGCAGGTTGGCGGTGATGTCTTTCGGCATGGCGGTGTTCCTTCGAACCAGGGGTGCGAAGTTATCTAGGCCTGCCTCCTGTCAGTTTCCGTCAGGAGAGATGTGACGCACCGAGGCTTCGTCCAGATGGGCGCGCAGGCGGCGCGCCAGGTCCGCGCGGCGGCCTGGATAGCGATCGAGCGGCGCCAGCGAGGCGATCCGATCGGTGCGGAAGACGCGGAAATCCTGGCGCAGTTCACACCAGGCCGCCAACACCCGGGCGCGGTCCATGAAACCGAGCTGGATCGGCCAGACGACGCGCTTGGTGGACTGTCCCTGTTCGTCCTTGTAGGCGATGTCGAGCCGCGTCTGGGCGCGGATGGCTGTGCGCAGGTCGTCGAGCGGCGCGACGTTCCCCGGAAAGGCGGGCGGCGGCCCGGGCATGGTGAGCGGATTCGCCAAGCTCGCCTGGGCGCTGGGCGATAGCACCGCGCCGATCTTGGCCAAGGCGTCCGAGGCGGCGGCCTTCAACACCGCGTCGCCGCGCTGATCGACGTAGCGCAGCCCCAGGACCACCGCTTCGACCTCGTCTTCGGAAAGCATGAGGGGCGGCAGGAAGAGGCCCGGCCGCAATATATATCCGACGCCCGCTTCACCGCTGATCGGCGCGCCCTGGGCCATCAGGTCGGCGACGTCGCGATAGATTGTCCGCTCCGACACCTCCAGGTCGTCGGCCAGACGCGCGGCCGTGACAGGGTGGCGGCGGCCGCGCAGAGCCTGGAGCAAGAGAAGAAGACGGGCGGAACGGGACATGGTCGGCTCAGGAAGTCATCATGCACCTTCCGACGATGTCGTGACAATTTCCGTCAGGAGCGCCGACCTTGTCGAAGAAGCGCTAGACGTGGGCGTGGATCAATCTGCGTAAATTGCGCCTTCGACAGCTGCCGTCACAGCCTGAACGGACTTCGCCAATACCGGCCCTAACGACGGACGATTCCGATCGAGCTCAATTTCCCCAAAGCGGCCATTCCCAACGACGATGCGAGGAGGGATCTGTCGGCTAGGGCTAGGGCTAGGGCTAGGGCTAGGGCTAGGGCTAGCGCTTTCGCGAGCTTGGGCGCCGCCACGCCGATCGCTTGGATGTCGTAGTCGTCAAGCAGGGTAACGCAGAAACACAGGGCGACGCCCGGCGCGGAGCGGACCGCGTACCGTGTGGCCTTCCCGCGGCCTTCATGGTCGCTCTACCTGGGTGCGGATCTATGGCCGCTATCGTTGAGTGCTGTCACCGATGGTGGCTTCGATGAAGTCGATGGTTCGGCGCAAGGCCTGTTTGCTGGCGTCGCGAGTGGCCTCGGGCGCCTTGCCGATGAAGCTGTGTTGAACCGCCGGGATAATCAGCAATTCGCTGGTGATGTGCCTGGCCTGCAGCGCTTCGAAGAAGGTGCGCGATTGGGCTATCGGCACGGTGGTGTCGTCCGTGCCGTGAATCAGCAATATCGGTGGCGTCTTGTCGCCTACATAGGACAGCGCAGAAGCGGACCGCAGGGCCTCGGCCGAACAGGGATTGGATCCGCAGCCCAGAAAAGCGCTGGTCGTTGGGCTCGGGGGCAGGCTGGCGAAATCGAACACGCCGTACCAGGCCACGGCGCCCTGGACGCAATCGGACTCGGCGTCCGCGCCTTCCGGCGACGAGGGCTGGATCTCCACCAGGCGCGAGGCGGATGTGGTCCTGTGGCCAGGCTCCAGCTCACCGGCGCCGCAGGATACCGCGGCCAGGGCCGCCAGCTGGCCGCCAGCCGACTGCCCCCAAGCCATCGCGCGGCCCTTGTCGATGTCGTATTTGGCGGCGTTCACGCGAAGCCAGCGGATCGCGGACTTGACGTCCTGGATAGCGGCGGGGGCGGCAGCCTCCCCGCTAAAGCGATAGCTGACGGCGGCGACCACGAAGCCCTGCCGTGCGATCGATGCCAGCACGTCGGGCCAATTCTTGAACGCGCCGCTTAGTCGCGGCCCGCCCCCGACCCAGCCGCCGCCGTGAATGTAGATCAACAGGGGGCGCGGGCCTTTCGCGGCGTAGCTGTCCGGCGGCAGATAGAGATCGAGCTTCAGCGGCCGGTAGCCCTTGAGGATCGAATAGGTCAAGTCCGGGATGCCGACGACCCCGCCCTCGAAGGCGACGTGATGGTCCGGATAGGGTTCGTCCCCCACGGAAAAAATGGTGGGGTTAACCGCGGCGGCTGAGGCCACCTGCTCGCCTGGGGTCTGCGCGCGCGGTGCAGAGGCCACTGAGAGCGCCGCGATTGCGCCGACAACGAGCCGTTGGATCCTGATCATCGCAAATCTCCGATCACTCGTCGTCTGCCCCGCCCCACTTCAGTCGAGTAGGACGAACCCGCCCGCATCAGAACGTGGCGCGCAGCCCCAGATAGTAGGAGCGGCCCACGGCGTCGAACGTCGCGGGGTCCGTGCTGGTCTGAGAACTCGCGACCACCGGTAGTCCGGTGTCGAACAGGTTGGTGATCCCCGCACGGATCTGCCACTTGCGGCTGATTTCGTAGCTCCCGTAGAGATCGAAAAGATTATAGGCCGGCACGCCTTCGGCATGAGTCCCTGGGCTGGTCACCGAACTCACGTCCTTCATACCGTCCATATAGCGCCAGCGAAGACCGACCGTGGCCCCACCGTTCTGGTATCCGAGGGTCGTGAGCGCCTTCCATCGGGGGAAGACCGTTCCCAAGGCGCCTGCGCCGCCGTTAATGGTGTTGGTTCCCGCAAAGTCCTGCGTTCTTGAGTTGGGCAGGGTCTGCACCAGGAAGTGGTTGAGGTAGCCGATCCCCGTGCTGGCGAAAACCTTGCCTGGTATCTTATCGACGCCGAAATCAGCCAGGCGGGCGCTCCAGTTCAGCTGAATATCGATGCCGTCGGTCTTCAATCCCCCGAGATTTAGATACGGTGTATTGATTTGGGTGATAAGGCCGTTGGCGTCCCGGGGTATCAACTGGCAGAATGTATTCGTATTCGAATAGGTCGGGTTTGATCCATCAAGATTGAAACATTTGCTGAGGGCGGTAAGGCCCGGGATGACGGATATGACCTTCTCGATACTAATATCATAGTAGTCGATCGAGGCCGACATGTTGCCCAGCAGAGGCATGGACAAATGAGAGGTCCAGGCCAGGCCGACGTTGTAGGTCGTGGCGACTTCCGGTTTGAGATCGGGATTGCCCTGGGTCAGGCCGCCGGTCGCCGTCGTCGGGAAGGTGTAGGTGTCGACCACCGAGGCGGGGACGCCTTGCGCTACACATAGCGCCCTGACCTTGGCTCCGTTGGCGCCCGTCCGAGCGGTCGATCTGATGTCGCACGGATCGCCGATGGAGGCTGGCGGCGTGCCGATCGCGACTTGGGTTCCGTTGGCGGCCGAGAACAGTTCACCGACGTTCGGCGCCCTCACCGCGTGCTGATAACCGCCGCGGACCAGCAGGCTGTTTATGGGGCGCCACCTGACATCACCCTCGTAGGAGCCTACGCCCCCCGACGTCGTATAATCAGAATATCGGTAGGCGGCGCCGACATCCAACTGGCTGATCAACGGCAGATCGCGCAGCACAGGAATATCGACCTGACCCGCGAACTCGTTGACCCCGATCGTCCCGCGTGTCGCGTGCGAAACGGCCACCGCCTCAATGTTTCCCGCCGAAAGTTGGGCGTCGGGCGTGTAGTCGTAAGTGTTGCGGCGGGTATCGACCAGCAACGCGACGTGCATGTCTCCGGCGGGGAGATGAAATACGGGTCCCTGGATCGTGGCCTGCGCCTGGGATTGTGTCAGCGTCTCGCTGCTGTGGGCGGTGGTGGTCATGTAGGCTTGGCAGGCCGATGAAATGGCCGAGCTATGAACCAGTCCGAACGGGTTGAAGCCTCCGGCGCAGAGCGATGCGCCGCCGTCGGCGGCGTTGAGCAGGTTTTGAACCTGGCTCTTCAGGACCGCATTGTGGTTCGTCTGCAGGTGGTGGGTGTCGTCATAGGCCGCATAGGCGTCCCAGGTCCATCCCGTCAGAAATGGCAGATCGCCGCGCAGGCCGCCCAGGAATTGCGAGGTGGTGTAGTGCTCGTCCCAGGCCTTGTTGGGAAGGCCGACATAGCGGCCGTTCCAAGTGAACGGGGCTGTGGGATCGGGCCGCGAGGCCAATATCGTCTGCAGGTCCGCCGGAATAAACGGATTGGTGACAGGAATGGTGGTCAGCGTCCCGATCTGGGTCAGGCTGCGGCCACTGCTGGTATAGACGTCAGAGTCGACATAGAGCACCTGGCCATAGGCGGTGACCTTCGGGGTCAGCGTGTAGTCGAACTTGCTGAAAATGGACTTCCGATTCAGCGGGTTTTCAATAATCGTCTGCGGCCCCACGGGCATTCTGACGTTGCCGGCGATGATGGCGTAGCCGTTATTCGTCGGCCCCTTGTAATTCTTGGCCCCGGTCTGGCTGAACAAGCTGCCGTCTTCGTTGAAGCCGAGGTTGAGCGTTCTGCTCACGGTCGAGGTCACACCGTAACCCGCGAACAAGGCCGTCACCGCCGCCTGGCTTGGCAGGTTGGTGGCTGACGGTACGAATGTGTCCTGGCCGATGAACGAGGAGGGCGTCACTAGGTTGAAAAATGAACGCTTCGCCCCAGCCAGCGAGGCCCGATCGGTATAGCCTAGGGATACAAGGACGTGTCCCTTGTCGTCGTTCAACCTCGCGCCAAGGGCGAGTGCGCCTGAGATTTGCTGGTAGTCGTTCCGGAACGAGTTTCCGTACTGAACGTCGGCGCGCACGCCTTCGAAATTGTTCAGTGTCCGGAAGTTGACGACGCCGGACATCGCGTCCGAACCGTAGATCGCCGAAGCGCCGCCGGTGATGGTGTCGACGCCCGACAGGATCGAATCCGGGACCAGGTTGATGTCGACGTCGCCGAAAACGTCCGCCACCGGTAGGCGGCGACCATCCAGGAGCACGAGGTTGCGCTGCGAGCCCAAGCCGTGAAGGTTGACCGTCGCGTGGCCGCCTGTGCCCTGGCCGCCGTTGCCGGCCGAGCCTGACGGCGAGAATTCGGGAAGTTGATTGAGTGAGGTCTCGAGGCTTACGGCGCCGCTCTGCTTCAGTGTTTCGGCTGAGGTCTGCACAATGGGGCTGGCCGCAACATAGTTTCGCCGCGAGATCAGTGATCCGGTGACGACGATCTCGGTGGTGGTCTGAGGGGGCTGAGCCGTCGCCGCGGTAGCTTGGGCCGCTGCGTTCGATGCGGCGACCAGCATGACGGCGGACCCCAGGGCCGTGCCGGTCAGTAGGCGCCGCGCGTGCGACGGGCATGGCCTGGCGCTGAATGAATTCGTCATTTTCCCTCCCTGTGTGCGCGCCGTTCGATCGGCAGCGCAATTTCCCTATCCCCCGGCCGGTCTTGAGCGCGGGCGGGTCGTCGTTGTTTTTGGCCTGTCGGCTCAGATTTTCCGGACGCTGAACGCGTCGGACCACAAACCCCTGGTGTGACGGCAGGCCCAGTCTTCGGATAGTTCGAAAACCTAAGCCTGAAGTATCACACTAACTGGATAGTACATGTACGAATTGGTACATGTCAAGCGCGTGTCTCTGTGGAAATGGAATTGGGACGGGGCGGACCTGCGGCGGCGCGCCAACGTCCTCAGTCGGCGCGTACGTGACGCAGGACCATGTCCGCGATCATCGCCTTGTGCCTGTCGCGCAGATCTTTCTCGCCGAGGTCTCGGCTGAAGATTTCGCCGAAGGTGTAGCGGTTGGAGACGCGGAAGAAGCACAGGGCGCTGATCAGCATATGCAGGTCGATCGGATCGACACCCTTGCGGAACACGCCCTGCCGCACGCCGCGATCGAGGATGTCGGCCAGCGTTTCGATGACACTGAGGTTCATGCTGCGGATCGCCTGCGACTGGGCGAGATATTGTCCGTGGTTGATGTTCTCGATGGAGACAAGCCGGATGAAATGGGGGTGGGCCTCGTCATATTCGAAGGTGGTCTCGACCAACCGCCGCAGGGCCTCTGGTGGCGGGACGTCCTCCAGTTCGAGTTGGTTCTCCTGGGCGCGGATGTCGGCATAGGCCTTTTCCAGCACCGCCTGGTAGAGGCCCTCCTTGCCGCCGAAATAGTAGTAGATCATCCGTTTGGAGGTGCGCGTGCGCTCTGCGATGACGTCGACCCGCGCGCCGCTGAGGCCGTGGGCGGCGAATTCCTCGGTGGCGACGTCCAGGATATCGGCCCGCGTCCGCTCAGGATCGTTTGGCCGCCGCTCCCGCGCCGGTAAGCCGCCGTCGTCAGACATCTTCACCTCGTCTCTCCCGCTGGGGACATCGCAATTCCAGTCTAGCCGCAAATGGAGCCGAGTCGTCGAGACGGCTGGGGCGTTCGCCGCGTTACTTGACCGAACGCACTAGTTCGTACATTGTGGTGGCGATCCTGATCGGCCAAAGCCCGTCAGCCGACATTAGCGATAACGAAAAGGGAGGGGACCAATTCGTAACCGGGGCCCGGAGCGCGGCCTTGTGGCTGCTCCGAACCGCGGTTCGAGGCCCTGACGAATCCATGGCCGCATCCAAGGCCTCAGCAGCGTGCGGCCCTTCGGCCGACCTCATGCGCAAAGGCGCCACATGAGTAATCCTTCCGGTCCGATCCTGGTGCTCAACGGCCCCAATCTCAATCTGCTTGGACGTCGCCAGCCCGAAATATACGGCTCCGACACCCTGGCCGACGTCGAGGCCCTGTGCCGCGCCGGCGCCAAGAAGTCTGGCTTTGACCTGGATTTTCGCCAGTCGAACGCCGAAGGCGAATTGATCGACTGGATCGGCGCGGCTCGAGACGTCGCGGCTGGTGTCGTCATCAATCCGGCGGGTTACAGCCACACGTCGGTGGCCTTGGCGGATGCCCTGTCGGCTTTCGAGGGGGCCGTGATCGAAGTGCACATCTCCAACATCCACCGCCGCGAGGCTTTTCGTCATCACAGCTATATATCGGCTGTGGCCGATGGCGTGATCTGCGGCTGCGGCGTGCAAGGTTATGCCCTCGCCATCAGCCGGTTGGCGCAGCTTCTGGGGGAGCGCGCCCGTGACGAGTAAGGCCAAGCCCGGCTTGCGCGCCGGCCTGATCGGCTCCGGCATCCAGGCCTCCGCCAGCCCCGCCATGCACATGGAGGAAGGCGCCCAACTCGGCCTGGACTATGACTACCGTCTCTACGACCTGGACCACATCGAAGGTGGGTCGGTGGCGCTGGCGGCCCTGTTGACCGATCTCCAGGGGCAAGGCTTGGCCGGCCTCAACATCACCCACCCCTGCAAGCAGGCCGTCATTCCGCTGCTCGACGCCCTGTCGGACGACGCCGCGGCCCTCGGGGCCGTCAACACCGTCGTGTTCGAGGCGGGGCGCCGGGTGGGCTACAATACCGACTGGTCCGGCTTCGCCGAAAACCTCAGGCGCGGGCTGCCAGGGGCGGCGTTGCACCGTGTCGCCCAGTTCGGGGCAGGCGGGGCCGGCGCCGCCGTGGCCTACGCCTTGCTCAAACTGGGGGCGAAAGAACTGAACCTTTTCGACACGGATCCGGTCCGCGCGGACGTCCTGGCCAAGAGCCTCGTGGCGCAGTTTCCCGGCCGGCGGATCGGCAAAGCCGCGGATGCGGCCGCGGCCGTGCGGTCGGCGGAGGGTCTTGTCAACTGCACCCCGATCGGCATGGCCAAGTACCCGGGCATGCCAGTGGCGGCCGAACTGTTGCGCCCTGAAATGTGGGTGGCCGAAATCGTCTATTTCCCGCTGGAGACCGAACTTCTGCGCACGGCGGGCGTCCGCGGCTGCGCGACGCTCGACGGCGGCGGCATGGCGGTGTTCCAGGCGGCCGAGGCGATCCGCCTGATCACCGGCCTTCAGCCCGACGCGGAACGGATGCTGGCCCGATTTGCCGAACGCACCCGCACAGCGCCCCTGGCCGAAGGCGCCAACGAATAGTGGCCAGTCCGACCAAGATCGGCGGCGCCCGCTTCGTGGTCCTGGCTCTTCTGGCCGGCGGCACCATGATCAACTATCTCGATCGCACCGTCCTGGGCGTGGCGGCCCCGAACCTGACCAAGGACCTCGGCCTGTCTCCGGCGGTCATGGGTGTGGTCTTCTCCGCCTTTTCCTGGACCTACGCCGCCTCCCAGATTCCCGGGGGCCTATTCCTGGACCGGTTCGGCGCCAAGCTGACCTATGCGCTGTCGGTGGGCCTGTGGTCGCTGACCACCCTCTGCCAGAGCCTGGTCGGCGGCATGGGCTCGCTGCTGGCCCTGAGGCTCAGCCTCGGCGTCGCCGAATCGCCGTGTTTCCCCGCCAACAGCCGCGTGGTCTCCACCTGGTTCCCACAGGCCGAACGCGGCGCGGCCACCGGCGTCTATACGGTCGGCGAATATGTGGGCCTGGCCTTCTTCAGCCCGCTGATGTTCTGGGCCATGGGCGCATTCGGCTGGCGCTGGCTGTTCGTGGCCGTGGGCGTCCTGGGTCTCGCCTTCGCTCTGGTCTGGTGGGCGATCTATCAGGAACCGCACGACAGCCGGGCCTCGCAGGCCGAACTGAACTACATCGCCGCGGGCGGTGGCCTGGAGCCTCCGGCGCAGAGCCTCGCCTTCAGCTGGCGCTCGGTGGGATGGCTGCTCAGCCAGCGGCAGATGCTGGGCGCCTGCTTCGGTCAGTTCGCCGGCAACTCCACCCTGGTCTTCTTCCTGACCTGGTTTCCCACCTACCTCGCCACTGAGCGGCACATGGGCTGGCTCAAGCTCGGGATCTACGCTGTCCTGCCGTTCATCGCCGCCTCGATCGGCGTCATGTCCGGCGGCTTCATCTCCGACCTGCTGCTCAAGGCCACCGGCTCGGCCAATATCGGCCGCAAGCTGCCGGTCGTGGTCGGCCTGCTCCTGGCCTCGACCATCATTTCCGCCAACTGGATCTCAAGCGATGCGGCCGTGATCGCGGTCATGTCCATAGCCTTCTTCGGCCAGGGGCTGGTCGGCCTGGGGTGGAGCCTGATTTCGGACATCGCTCCCAAATCGCTGGCCGGGCTGACTGGCGGCGTCTTCAACCTGGCCGCCAACCTGGCCGGGATCACGACGCCACTGGTCATCGGCCTTATCGTCTCCCGCACCGGCTCGTTCGTCTGGGCCCTGGCCTTTGTGGGCGTGGTCGCGCTCCTCGGCGCCGCTTCATACCTGTTCATCCTGGGCGACGTGAAGCGGCTCGAGCCCGCCGCCGAAAAGGGAGCGTCAGTTGATGAACTCGTTCGTACATAACGGGCTTTCGAGCCTGACATCTCGTCGGATGGTCTGAAATGCGTCGTTCGATCGCCACGGTGTGTCTCAGCGGCGGATTGGCGGAGAAGCTGCAGGCCATCGCCGCCGCGGGCTTTGATGCGGTGGAGATCTTCGAAAACGACCTGTTGAATTTCGATGGCTCGCCGCGCGAGGTGCGGCGCATGGCTGAGGATCTCGGCCTGGAGATCGCGCTCTACCAGCCGTTCCGCGATTTCGAGGCCGTGCCGGCCGAAATCCTCCGCCGCAATCTCGACCGGGCCGAGCGCAAGTTCGATCTGATGGGCGATCTCGGCGCGCCGATGATGCTGGTCTGTTCCAACGTCTCGCCGTCTGCGATCGATGATGAGGCCTTGGCCGCCGAGCAACTGGCCCAGTTGGCCGACCGGGCCGCCCGTCACAACATCCGCATCGGCTACGAGGCCCTGGCCTGGGGCGCCCATGTCCGCCACGTCGAGCAGGTCTGGCGCATCGTGCGCCGGGCCGACCACCCGCATCTGGGCGTGCTGCTGGACAGCTTCCACATGCTGGCCCTGGGCGACGATCCGGCGGTGATCGATTCCATCCCGGGCGAGCGCATCTTCTTCGTCCAGATCGCCGACGCCCCGATCATGAAGCTCGACCCCTTGAGCTGGAGCCGGCACTACCGCTGCTTCCCGGGCCAGGGCGAATTGGATCTGGCCACCTTCATGCGCAAGGTGCTGGAGACCGGCTATACCGGGCCGCTGTCGCTGGAGATCTTCAACGACGAGTTCCGCGGCGGCTCGGCCCGCCAGATCGCCCGCGACGGCTATCGTTCCCTGTTGTTCGTGGAGGAGGCCGTGCGCCGTGCGCCCGCGGGCGATGATACCGGCGCACCGCACCGGCGCGTGTCCCTGTTCGACCCGCCGCCGCCGACTCGTCTGGGCGGAATCTCTTTCCTCGAGTTCGCCGTCGACGAGACCGCTCAGAACGCGCTTGCCACTTGGCTCGAGCGGTTCGGCTTCCAGCGCCTCGGCCAGCATCGGCGCAAGGCCGTCACCCTGCTCCGTGCGGGCGGGGTCAACCTGGTGCTGAACGCCGAACCTGATTCCTTCGCCCACTCCTTCTTTTTGCTGCACGGGCCGGCGATCTGCGCCATCGGCCTGCGCACCGACGATGCGGCCCAAGCCCTCGGCCGGGCCACAGACTATCGCTGCGCCCGCTTCGATGGCCGGGTCGGGCCAAACGACCTCAACATCCCCGCTGTCCGGGCGCCCGACGGCAGCCTGCTCTATTTCGTCGATGAGAGCGTGGAGTCCGGCGGCCTTTACGAGATCGAATTCGATCTGACGGCCCAGCCCGAGGCGGACATGACCGCGCCGGACAGCGTCGACCACGTGGCCGTGGCCCTTCCCAGCGGCCAGATGGACTCCTGGGTCCTCTATTATCGCGCCGTCTTGGGCCTGCAGGCGGCCGAAACCCTGGTCCTGCCCGATCCCTACGGCCTGGTGCGCAGCCGGGCGGTGATCGACGCCGCCCGCACCGTGCGCTTTCCGCTGAACATCTCGCTGGGCCGGGACACCTCGACCGCCCGCTCGGTCACCACTCAGCTCGGCGCTGGCGTGCACCACATCGCCTTCGCCTGCGATGACGTAAAGGTGATGGCGCGGCGGCTGGCGGCGGCCAGGGCGCCGATCCTGAAGATTCCCGAGAACTACTATCAGGACCTGGCCGCTCGCTTCGGCCTGGCCGACGAGGCGGTGGACGAGCTGATGGCCCTGAACCTGCTCTACGACCGCGTGGGCGATGCGGAGTTCCTGCACCTCTACAGCGAGACGTTCCAGGACCGCTTCTTCTTCGAATATGTCCAGCGCATCGGCGGCTACGACGACTACGGTGCGCCCAATGCGTCCGTGCGCATGGCGGCGCATCAAAGGCTGCGGCGGAGCGAGGTGTAGGCGCCCGGCGCACCCCGCCCCGGCATCCGCGACAACGACAAGAACCACAAAGGAGAAACGCTTGGCTCACCGCGCCCCTCATCGCTGGTCCTTCAGCCTGACGGTGCGCATCGCCGCCGTCCTGGTTTGCCTGTTTGCTGCCGCCGGCGTAACCGCCGCCGAGCCTGCGGCGCAGGCCATCGGTGTCGATGGCGGCCTGATCGACGGCAAGGTCCTGGACAGCGACGTGCAAGCCTATCTCGGCGTGCCCTTCGCCGCGCCGCCGGTCCGCGAGCTGCGCTGGCGAGAGCCTCAGCCGGTCGCGTCCTGGACCGGCGTTCGCCACGCCGACCGCTTCGCGCCGGAATGCCTGCAGCCGCTGCGCGGACGCAGCCAGAATCACTATTTCGGCGAGGAGGCGATCAGTGAGGACTGCCTCTATCTCAACCTCTGGGCGCCGCCTTCAGCCAAGGCCGGGGCCAAGCTGCCGGTCGTGGTTTGGATCTACGGCGGCGGCTTTCAGATCGGCTCGGCCTCGATGATGAACTACCGGGGCGAGGCGCTGGCCCGCAAGGGTGTCATCTATGTCAGCCTGGCCTATCGCTTGGGCGCGATGGGCTTCCTGGCCCATCCGGAACTGGCCGCCGAGTCGCCGCACGGCGCGGCGGGCGACTATGGTTTCATGGACCAGATCGCTGGTCTGAAATGGGTCCAGCGCAATATCACCGCGTTTGGCGGCGACCTCGCCAATGTCACTGTCATGGGTCAGTCAGCCGGCTCCATGTCGGTCTCGGTGCTCATGGCCAGTCCGCTGGCGCACGGCCTGTTCGCCAAGGCCATCGGCTCAAGCGGCTCGCTGCTGGCCCCCAGCGGGATCAGCCTTCTGACCAAGGACCAGGCCCAAGCCTACGGCCGCAAGCTGCAGGCCCTTCTCAAGGCCTCGTCGATCGAAACCATGCGCGATCTGCCGCCCGATCTGATCATGCAGCAGCAGGGCCAGTTCGCCTGGCCCAGCATCGACGGCTATGTCCTGCCGGCCTCGCCGCGGGCGATCTTCGCCGCCGGCCGACAGAACGACGCCAGCCTCCTTCTGGGATTCACCCGCGACGAAGGCTTCAGCAAGCTGGGGCGCGCCGCCGACGCGGCCGACTATGAAAAACTGGCGCGCGCGACCTATGGCGACCAGGCCGACACCTTCCTCGCCCTCTATCCGCCGGTGGCGGGGGCAGGCTTTCGGCGCGCGGCGATCGACGCCGGCCGCGACTCCACAGTAGGCCTGATGATGTGGGACTGGGCGCGGATGCAGGCGGCTACCGGCAAGGCGCCGGTCTACGCCTTTCTGTTCTCGCGCGTCCACCCGTACGCGCCCGGGATCACCTTCAGCGATCACGACCCAGCTACTGTTGGAGCCTACCACGCCGGGGACGTCTTCTATTGGCTGGGCACGCTCGATAGCCTCAATGCGTTCCGGGTGACGCGCGACTGGACCCTTTGGGACCGGACCCTGTCGGACAACATGTCCGAAACGATCGTGGCCTTCGCGCGGACGGGCAAGCCGTCAACGCCAATCGGGCCATGGCCGCGCTTCGACGTCAGCAATCCAAGAATGATCGAATTTGGCGACGCCGTTTCGCCGATCGATTGGCCAAACCGCGATCGCCTTGGAGGACTGGAGCATCTTGCCAACAATCCGGTCGCGCCAGAGGGGCGCCGGGACTAACGATCCATAGCACACGGAAGTGGCTGCGCGCCCGGGCAAGGAAAAGCACACTCGGCGGTGAAGTTCGCAACCCGCCCGTCTACCCATGCAGAATCACTGGAGTCCCTCGCGCGCCTGACGGCGCACTCGGAAAACAAAGATGAAGCTGCCCAGCCTGTATATCGGCCAGCGCTGGCTCTGCTCGATGTCAGGGCTCCCCGCCCGCCGCCGGACCCCAAGCGCCGG
>FTFU01001211.1_pt1 | contig 15841 bp, 16 predicted proteins | sample 1640511 | NCBI WGS metagenome assembly FTFU01 (sample SAMEA3914789, study PRJEB12502) | metagenome | biome: forest; material: soil | place: Canada | collected 2011-07-03 | depth 0.3 m | reverse complement strand
TGACGGCGCTGTGCATCTTCGTCCTGACGGTCACGGCCCTGGCCATGGCGCGGTATCGGCGGACGTTGGATTAGGTAAGCGGGATGAATTCAAGTCCAGCCGAGGCGGAAGTGTCCTTCTTCCAACCAATGCTACGAGATTACGGACAGAATGATTGCTGGACGGCGCGGCGGACACGGCTGGGACGGCCGCTCGCCAATAGCGGTCTTAACGTTCGGCGATTTTCGGCTATCCGCGACCTCTATCTGTCCCAAAGGCCGATCATACGAAGCAAGTCCTCTAATTCTGGCAGTCGCCGTGCTGCTCGAATAGCTCCGTTGAGATCGAGGCGGCGCTCAAGTTGCTGAGCGTTGGAAGGCTTTCGATATTCCGCCCACTCTCTGACTAGGGCTGCATCTGCAGTGCGCTTGTCAGGCGGCTGCCGAGTATCGCATCCAGGCAGATGACAAAGCAGAAACGCCTCGTGCGTGGGATCTTGCCAGATTACGGTGAAATTATTCTCAAGCGCTAAACGGCGCGCTTGTTCAGCGCGGTCGGCGTTCGCTGCGATCTGATCTGTATCAAGAAAAATATACTTCCTAGAGAATGGCTCTCTGTGCTTTTCCCAATGTGCGAGCTGATCGATGGCTTTATCGATGCGCGCGAACGGATCTCCGGCCCCACGACCAAGGTCATAGATTTCAAGGTGGAATGGGAGAGCGCGATCACGCACGCAGTTTCCAAGCCACCGGGCGTAGCCGGCTTCACTTGCGCCCTCGCAGCCAACGAAGATAGGGGTCCTCTGTGGTCGCACTGGTCGGATTCGACTCATCCTATTTGCGGTACTGCACCATAAACGCCAGATAGATATTTTCGGCGCATGTTGTCGTCACGGCGGGCAACATCACGCGCCAGGAACAGGCAGGTCCGGCCTTGACGATCCTTTTCACAAAACAGCACTTCCTCTGGTTTCAGATCATCAAGAAGACTCGATGATTGCCCTGTGAACCATAACTGCGCACCTTTGGCGTTACGCCCTGGGTCGTGAAACCAGCGCAAAATTTCTGGAAGCATATTGGGATGAATCGCCAAGTCGAGTTCGTCAACTATTGCAATGCTGCCGCGCGCGAGCGCTTCGGCGAGCATCGGATATATGCGAATGAAGGCGCGTGTGCCGTGGCTTTGCAACATCCACGGCATGTCGGCCTCGAGTTGATGATGACGAAACTTGGCAAGCCAGCCATTTGGCGTGGCGTCAATACGCATTTGCTCAATTCCCAGGTCGATCCGACTGAGATCTTCATTCAAGGTCGACAGAAGGTCTGGTCGAGTTCCGATGTATTGAATTAATGCGTTGTCAGCCGCAACCGGTTGGTAGTCGAGAAAGATACCTACTTGGTCAACGGCATTCTTTAGGAACAGGGCTCCGGGGTGTTGGAATTGCGCGAAGTTGGAGACTATTGAGCTAGCCGGATCGAGGGTGTTGAGCAAATGACGGTAGCCTTGGATCGGAAACGCTTTTGACCCAATAGCATGCTGCGGACCGTCGCGATCAAATACACGCTGCCATTTGCCCCGATCGTTTGGGCGCTGGCGCAGGCTCTCCTGGGCGACGTGTCGGACTAGCCCATCATGTAGGTCTAGGATGAGTTCGTACCGATAGGTACCATATGTGACCGCCTCACCATTTTGAGCACGACTTATCACCTCCGGCGTAGCGTCCATCAATCCAGCCATCTCCACCGCTAGCCGAATTGAGCGATTCTTTGATTCCTCATCGTTGAAGCGTTCGACCAACGCCCCGGAAATCGCCCGCGACGCCGGGTTCCGCACGAACTGAACGAGAAATCCGAGCGCCTTTAATAGGTTGGTTTTGCCCGATGCATTGGCACCGAACAGCGCAACCACCTTAGGTGCGCGCGTGGCGGCACCGGGAAAAATCGGGGCAAAGCGCTCGAATTTGTCGGGGACTTTCCCCGAGATCCGAAGATCGACCACTTGGTGATCGCGGATCGACAAGAAGTTTTCGATTTCGATCAGGCTGATCATGGCAGGTCCCTCGTGGGCATGTAATAGCCTTTTCAACAGAAATTCGTCAATAAGCTGTACATAGAACGCATAATGAGGCTTATTTCGGACGGCAGCCTTTCGTTTGAGCCGTGGGGTGGATCGAACTGGACCAAGGCGGGATGTCTGCTCCAGCGAAGGATGGTTCAGCGCAGCTTGTTTCCGCCAATGACAGGTTATGGGATTCCTTGGTCCTTGGCGCGCCAGACTGTTCAATGTCCGCCAAGGCGCAATCCCGCCGGAAAATGACGCGCCGCTCGGCGCCCGCCGCCGAATGGTTAGACCGGCGGTACGGTGCGAGTTCTCGCCCATCGTCCCATGCCGGGATACGCGTTCGGGCCGCCCTTTGAATTCGTGAAGACGCGCCCGAGCTACCTATGCGAAACCTAGCGGCTTGGCCCGAAGGCCTTAGGTAACTGCGCTTTTCGGAAAATCGCTTCAGTTTTCAATGAGAAAACTGGAGCGGGCGAGGCGATTCGAACGCCCGACCCCAACCTTGGCAAGGTTGTGCTCTACCCCTGAGCTACGCCCGCACTCTGGGGGACCCGGAGGCCCCTCACGAGGAGCGGGGCTTATGGCAGAGGCGCGTGCGCTTGGCAAGCGGGGTGGCGCCATTTTTCGACCGTCCCTAGCGGCTGAAACGGGGCGCTTTCAGGCGGCGCTTGTTGACGTGGGCCTTGGGGTTCGGGCCGGTGTCGTCGGGCATCTCGCCGCGGAAATAGAACCGCTGCCAGGCCTCCTTGATGGTCTCCGGATCGCCCTTGGCCAGGCGCTTGTTGAACTCGGTGCGGCGGTTGCCCCAGGCCTCGTACTGGGCCCGAAGCTCCGGCTCGGACTCCAGCGAGCGCTGGACCACGTCGAAGGTCTCGATCGGCTTGTCCTGCGCCAGGGTGATGAAGCAGAACGGCTCGCCGCGCTCGAACCGCACCTCGCCCGGGCGGGTGAAATGCCAGTTCATGGTGAAGGGGAAGGGCAGCCAGTCGGTCTCCACCAGGCCCATCAGGGGCTGGATGCCGTCCTTGATGTGGTTGGGCGGGCCCATGCACCACATCGACCAGTTCTCGGGCGTGCGGAAGAGATAGCCGGTGTGGAAGGTGACCACGCCGGAGGAGAAGTGCGACTTGACGAAGTCGTGGAAGTCCGGGTGCGGGTTGTCCGGGACCAGGGTGATGTCGTCCTGGTGCGGCCCGCCGTTCCAGGTGGCGGTGAAGGCCATCGGACAAAGGATCTCCCAGCCGGTGGTGTTGGCCATGGTCAGCGGCAGGCAGCGATAGGGGTGCCGCTCGTCGAACCGCTCCATCCAGGCGCGCTGGGGCCGGCCGGGCACGATATCCGGGGGCCGCTGGGTGGTGGCGAAACATTCAAGCTTCATGAGGGTCGAGATCCTGAATTTCAGACTCCGTTCCTAGCTGGAGCAGGCTCGCCCCGTCCAGTCCGGGCGGGCTTCACCTTGAGCCGCCGAGAGGTTAGGAAGCGGCCCATGCCGATCACCGACCCCAAAGACCTGTTCGCCTTCCTCGACCGCCATGGGATCGCCCATTCGACCCTGGAGCACGAGGCCGTGTTCACCGTCGGGGACGGGCCGGAGATGAAGGCCAGGCTGCCCGGCGGCCACACCAAGAACCTGTTCCTGAAGGACGCCAAGGGCCGCCTGTGGCTGATCAGCGCCCTGGACGATACGGCCATCGACCTGAAGACCATCCACAAGACCATCGGCGCCGCCCGCCTGTCGTTCGGGTCTGGCGAGCTGATGGTCGAGGTTCTGGGCGTCACGCCCGGTTCGGTCACCGCCTTCGCCCTGGTCAACGATACCGAGCATCGCGTCACCTTCGTGGTCGATGCGGCGCTGCTGCAGCGCGAGCCGCTCAATTTCCATCCGCTGGTCAACACCGCCACCACGGCGGTCTCCAAGGCCGGCTTCCTGGCCTTCCTGGCGGCCGTCGGGGTCGAGCCGATGGTGGTCGATTTCGCGGCCGAACCGGCGGCGCTGGTCGCCGGCTGAGCAGCGAAGCCAGGCGCCGCGGTCGAAAATCCGCATCTCGCGTTGCAGCCGAACGCCGACCGGACCATCTTAGAGCCCAACATTCAGACCACCCGCTTGCCGGAGTACCGCCTATGCTCGGAGAAAAGACCTCCGCGCCGTCCCAATCGGCCCTGATCAAGGAAGGCACGGACGCCAGCTTCGTGGCCGACGTGCTGGAGGCCTCCAAGGTCCAGCCGGTGATCGTCGATTTCTGGGCCACCTGGTGCGGCCCCTGCAAACAACTGACCCCGGCGCTGGAGAAGGCGGTCACCGCCGCCAAGGGCGCGGTCAAGCTGGTGAAGATCGACGTCGACAAGAACCCGAGCTTCGCCGGCCAGCTGCGGGTGCAGTCGATCCCTACCGTCTACGCCTTCGTCGACGGGCGGCCGGTGGACGGCTTCATGGGCGCGGTGCCCGACAGCCAGCTCAAGGCCTTCATCGAGCGCCTGACCGGGCCGGGCGAGCCGTCGGACCTGGAGCAGATCCTGGGCGTGGCCAAGGAGGCGCTGGATGCGGGCGACATCGGCGGCGCGGCCCAGGCCTACGCCCAGGCGCTGCAGATGGAGCCGGAGAACGTCAAGGCCATGGCGGGCCTGGCCCGCTGCTACCTGACCGGCGGCGACGCCGAGCGCGCCCGGGAGATCGTCGACATGGCCCCGGCGGGGACCAAGGACGCCGAGCTCGACAGCGTGCGCGCGGCCCTGGCCCTGGCGGGCGAGGCGCAGTCCGAGACCGGCCCGTTCGAAAAACGGCTGTCCGCCAATCCCGAAGACCACGAGGCGCGCTTCGAGCTGGCCAAGGCCCTGGCGGCGCAGGGGCGGATGGAGGCGGCGGCCGACCACCTCCTGACCCTCATCGAAAAGGACCGCGCCTGGAACGAGGATGCGGCGCGCAAGCAGCTCCTGACCATTTTCGAGGCCGCGGGACCCACCTCCGACGTCGCCAAGAAGGGACGCCGCCGCCTGTCCTCGATCCTGTTCTCATAAGGAGCGTCGGGCCGTGGCCGCCGGACCCTTCATCAAGGCGGGCGACCTGCCCCAGTTGATTTCCGCGTTCCCGCTTTCGGGCGTGCTGCTGCTGCCCCACGCCCAGCTGCCGCTGAACATCTTCGAACCGCGCTATCTGAACATGGTCGACGACGCCATGGCCGCCGAGCGGATGATCGGCATGATCCAGCCGGCCGGCGGCGAAGCGGCCCGGCCCAGCCTGACGGCGGTGGGGTGCCTCGGCCGCATCACCAGCTTCGCCGAAACGTCCGACGGCCGCTACCTGATCACCCTGACCGGCCTTTGCCGCTTCCATGTCATGGGCGAAATTTCCAACCGCCTGCCCTATCGGCAGATCCGCGCGGACTATCAGCCCTTCGAGGCCGACCTGAAGCCTCTGGTCGACGATGACGGCTTCGACCGTATCCGCTTTCTGAGCGCGCTGAAGGCCTATCTCGAACGCCACGGGCTGGACGTGGATTGGGATACGGCCAAGTCGGCGCCGGCCGAGGCCCTGGTCAACAGCCTGTCCATGGCCTTGCCGTTCGAACCGGCCGAGCGCCAGGCGCTGCTGGAGGCCGTCAGCTTCGCCGACCGCCGCGACGTCCTGGTCACCCTCATGGAGATCGACGCCGCCGACCGCTCCGGCGACGACGATCCGCACTGGATGCAATAAGGACCCTGATGCCCGAAAGCCCCTCTCCTTTCGCCGACGATTCGTCCGCGGCCCTGGTCCACGAGGTCGATCCCCGCCTTCTGGAGGTGCTGGTCTGCCCCCTGACCCGAGGCCCCCTGACCTATGATCGCGATCGTGGCGAGCTGATCAGCCGCTCGGCCCGCCTGGCCTTTCCGGTGCGCGACGGCGTGCCCGTGATGCTTGCCGAAGAGGCGCGCGCCCTCGGTGACGACGAATGAACGCGGTCGCCAGCCGCCCCTGGCCGGTCGAGCTGAAACTGCGCCGCAGCGCCGGCGTTCTGGCGACCAGCTTTGATGACGGCTCCACCTTCGACCTGGCGGCGGAATACCTGCGGGTGATGACCCCCAGCGCCGAAGATCGCGGCCACGGCGCCGGGCCTGGCCGCTGCGTCAACGGCAAGCGGGGCGTGGCCCTGGTCGACCTGCAGCCGGTAGGCCGCTACGCCGTGCGCCTGCGCTTCGACGACGGCCACGACACCGGCCTCTACAGCTGGGACGAACTCTACCGCCTGGGCCGCGACCACGACCGTCTGTGGGCGGAATACCTGCGCCGCCTGGAGCGCGAGGGGCTGTCGCGCGACCGGTGAGGTCCGGCCGCGCTATAGGGAGAGCTAACCGCGCGAGACCTTGGCCGTGATGGCCTCGACCTTGCGGGCGGCGGCGTCCAGCGCCACGGCGGCCCGGCTTTCCAGGCGCGCCGCGTCGGACTGCAGCCGCCCCAGCTCCGCCTGGGCCTGGGCCATGCGCTGGCGCACGTCGGCCAGTTCGTCGGCCAGCAACAGGGCGCCCATCAGGAACAGGCGGGTTTCGCCGAGCTGGCCGACCTCCTGGCTGACCTGCCGCACCTGGCGGTCGAACAGGCGGGCGAGCTCGGTCAGATGCCCCTCCTGACCGTCCTCGCAGCCCACCGTATAGGGCCGGCCGTTCACCTCGATCGTCACCTGGGACATGGCTTCAGGCCTCCTTCACAAGTCCGGCGTCGTCGTCCTCGTCTTCGTCAGCCCCATCTTCGTCAGTCAGGGCCTGCCGCAGTTCGGCTATGGCGCGGCCAATCGCCGCTGAGGCCTCTGCGCCCGCCTCCGCCAGTTCGCGCTCACGGCTGCGCGAGGCGTCGAGTTCGGCCGCCAGGTTGGAGCGGTCGAAATCGAACAGCCCGACATTGCCCGCCTCGGCCTGGGCGGCCAGGCCGCTGACGCGCAGGTCGAGCTGGGTCAAGGCGCGGTCCAGCCGCTGGATCGCTGCGTCCAGGCCGCCGCTCTCGCTCGCCTCCCGCATCATCCGTATGCTCCCGTGTCCGATTGTGCGTCGCGCCTTCTATAGACCGCGCCGGGTCCCAGCAGAAAGCGCGGCCTTGCTTGACCCTGTGGGTATCGCCGTGCAAAGGCGTGCGCCTCACGAATTCGTCACTGCTGTTTCAAGGGCGCCGCCTCATGTCCGCCTCCCCCAAAGTCATGGCCGACGCCATTCGCGTCCTGTCGATCGACGCCGTGCACAAGGCCAAGTCCGGCCACCAGGGCATGCCGATGGGCATGGCGGACGTGGCCACGGTGCTCTGGACCAAGTTCCTGAAATACGACGCCTCGCGCCCCGATTGGGCCGACCGCGACCGCTTCGTGCTCTCGGCCGGCCACGGCTCGATGCTGCTGTACAGCCTCTTGCACCTGACCGGCTTCAAGGCCGTGACCATGAAGGAGATCGAGGATTTCCGGCAGTGGGGCTCCAAGACCCCCGGTCACCCGGAATACGGCCACACCCCCGGCGTCGAGACCACCACCGGCCCCCTGGGCCAGGGCCTGGCCACAGCCGTCGGCATGGCCATGGCCGAGCGCCACCTGGCCGCCCGTTTCGGTGAGGACCTGGTGGACCACCGCACCTGGGTCGTCGCCGGCGACGGCTGCCTGATGGAGGGGGTCAGCCACGAGGCCATCTCCATGGCCGGGCGCTTCAAGCTGAGCAAGCTGACCGTGCTGTTCGACGACAACAACGTCACCATCGACGGCGAGGCGACCATCGCCGAGACCGGCGACCAGGTGGCCCGCTTCAAGGCCGCCGGCTGGGCGACCAAGGTCATCGATGGCCACGACCACGGCCAGATCCGCCGGGCCATGGCCTGGGCGACCAAGCAGGACCGCCCGAGCCTGATCGCCTGCAAGACCAAGATCGCCCGCGGCGCAGGACCCAAGGAGGGCGACCGCCACGGCCATGGCTATAACCTGTTCGACCCCGAAATCGCCGGCGCCCGCGAGGCCATGGGCTGGAGCGCTGCGCCGTTCGTGATTCCGGACGAGGTGCTGAAGCCCTGGCGCGCCGCCGGCCGCAAGGGCGCCAAAACCCGCAAGGCCTGGGAGGCCAAGCTGGCGTCCTCCGAGCACGCCGCCGCCTTCAACCACGCCATCCGCGGCGAGCTTGGCCCCGACGCCTTTGTCGCGCTCGAGGCCCACATCAACAAGATGGTCGCCGACAAGCCGGCCAACGCCACCCGCGCCTGGTCGGGCGCGGCGCTCGAAGCCCTGACGCCGGCGATCCCGGAGATGGTCGGCGGCTCGGCCGACCTGACCGGCTCCAACAACACCCTGGTCAAGGGCACGAAGCCGTTCGACGCGCCCGACTATGCCGGCCGCTATGTGCACTACGGGGTGCGCGAGCATGGCATGGCGGCGGCGATGAACGGCATGGCCCTGCATGGGGGCGTGATCCCCTATTCGGGGACCTTCATGACCTTCTCCGACTATTCGCGCCCGGCGATCCGCCTGGGCGCCCTGATGGGGGTGCGGGTGATCCACGTGATGACCCACGACTCCATCGGCCTGGGTGAAGACGGGCCCACTCACCAGCCGGTGGAGCACCTGGCCGCCCTGCGCGCCATCCCGAACCTGCTCGTCTTCCGCCCGGCGGACGCGGTCGAGGCGGCCGAGTGCTGGCATGCGGCGCTGAAGCACCGCACCACGCCCTCGATCATGGCCCTGTCGCGGCAGAAGACCCCCGCCGTCCGGACCGAGGCCACCGAGCAGAGCCTGTCGGATCTCGGCGCCTATGAACTGCTGCCGGCCTCGGGCCAGCCGCAGGTGACCCTGTTCGCCTCGGGCACGGAAGTCGGCGTGGCCGTGGCGGCTCGCGACCTGCTCCAGGCCGACGGCGTCGGCACGCGGGTGGTCTCGACCCCCTGCTGGGAGCTGTTCGAGAGCCAGCCGGCCAGCTATCGCGCCGAGGTGATCGGCGCATCGCCCGTACGCATCGCCGTCGAGGCCGGCGTCAAGCTCGGCTGGGAGCGGTTCATCGGCGATGAGGGCGGCTTCGTCGGCATGTCCGGCTTCGGCGCCAGCGCTCCCTTCGAGCGGCTCTACAAGGAATTCGGCATCACCGCCGACGCCGTGGCGGCCCTGGCCCTGGCCAAGTTGAGAGCCTGACGCGTTTTCAGTCTTCTGCTGACGCCCTTCAGTGCAGCAGGAGAACTGACAACGCTATCTTACCTGTGGCGCAAGCTGGACAGGTCCCACAAAGGACCTGTCCAAGTGCATTCGTATGCGAGTGGGGGGTCATTCGTGGCCTCCCCGCCCTTGACTTTGGGCGCTTCAACCGCAAAACCGCGCGCCAAATCGCACGACACAAGGAAGCCGGTACATGACTGTTCGCGTCGCCATCAACGGATTTGGCCGCATCGGCCGGCTGGTTCTGCGTTCGATCGTCGAACACGCCCGCCGCGACATCGAGGTTGTGGCGATCAACGACCTGGGCCCGGTCGAGACCAACGCTCACCTGCTGCGCTACGACAGCGTGCACGGCCGCTTCCCGGGCGTGGTCAGCGTCGACGGCGACACGATCGACGTCGGCCTCGGCAAGATCAAGGTCACCGCGATCCGCAATCCGGCCGAACTGCCGCACAAGGACCTGGGCGTCGACATCGCCCTGGAATGCACCGGCCTGTTCACCAAGAAGGACAAGGCCGCCGCCCACCTGGAAGCCGGCGCCAAACGCGTGCTGGTCTCGGCCCCCTGCGACGGCGCCGACAAGACCATCGTCTACGGCGTCAACCACGAGACCCTGACCAAGGACGACCTGGTGGTCTCCAACGGCTCGTGCACCACCAACTGCCTGGCGCCGGTGGCCAAGGTGCTGATGGACCTGGCCGGCATCGAGCGCGGCTACATGACCACCATCCACTCCTACACCGGCGACCAGCCGACCCTGGACACCCTGCACTCGGACCTCTACCGCGCCCGCGCCGCCGCCATGTCGATGATCCCGACCTCGACCGGCGCCGCCAAGGCCCTGGGCCTGGTGCTTCCGGCCCTGGCCGGCAAGCTGGACGGCTCGTCGATCCGCGTGCCGACCCCCAACGTCTCGGTGGTCGACCTCAAGATCGTGCCGACCCGCGAAGTGTCCAAGGACCAGATCAACGAGGCCTTCGCCCAGGCCGCCGCCGAGGGGCCGCTGAAGGGCGTCCTGGCGGTGACCAAGGACCCGCTGGTCTCCACCGACATGAACCACATCGCCGCCTCCTCCACCGTGGCCCTGCCCCAGACCCAGATCGTCGACGGCAAGCTGGTGCGGGTGCTGTCCTGGTACGACAACGAGTGGGGCTTCTCCACGCGCATGAGCGACGTGGCCCTGGAGCTGGCCAAGCTGATCTGAACTGAAAGCGCCCCGGTCAGATGACTGACCGGGGCGACTGTTTCTTGGGCGGGAGCGGCCAGATGTAGCCGCCCCGCGCGAGCGGGCGCGACCCCAGCAGCGCCGCTCGTTAGAGTTTGTCACCGAACCGGACGGGAAATCGATGGCGTTTCGCACCCTCGACCAGGCTGACCTGAAGGACAAGCGCGTCCTGGTCCGCGTCGACTTCAACGTGCCCATGCAGGACGGGGCGATCAGCGACGACACCCGCCTGCGCGCGGCCCTGCCGACCATCGCCAAGCTGCGCGAGGGCGGGGCCAAGGTGATCCTGCTGGCCCACTTCGACCGGCCCAAGGGCAAGCGCGTGCCGGAGATGAGCCTGAAGCCGGTGGCCGAGCCCCTGGCCAAGCTGGTGGGGGCGCCGGTGGCGTTCGCCGACGACTGCGTCGGCCCCGACGCGGCCGCCGCCATCGCCAAGCTGAAGGCCGGCGAGGTGCTGTTGCTGGAAAACGTCCGCTATCACGCGGGCGAGGAAAAGAACGATCCGGATTTCGCCAAGGCGCTGGCGGCCGAGGGCGACCTCTATGTCAACGACGCCTTCTCGGCCGCGCACCGCGCCCACGCCTCGACCGAGGGCCTGGCGCACCTGATTCCAGCCTATGCCGGCGAGGCCATGCGGCGCGAACTGGAGGCGCTGGACCGCGCCCTCGGCCAGCCCGAGCGGCCGGTGCTGGGCATCGTCGGCGGCTCCAAGGTCTCGACCAAGCTCGATCTCCTCAGCCACCTCGTCACCAAGCTCGACCGGCTGGCGATCGGCGGCGGCATGGCCAACACCTTCCTGTTCGCCCAAGGGCATGATGTCGCCGCCTCCTTCTGCGAGAAGGACCTGGCCGACACCGCCCGCAGCATCATCGAGACCGCCCAGCGCCAAGGTTGCGAGCTGTTGCTGCCGATCGACGTGGTGGTCGCCGAAAAGATGGAACCGGGCGCCGAGGCGCACGTTCGCGGCTTAGGTGAGCTGGGGGCCGCCGATCGCATCCTTGATGCCGGCCCCAGGAGCGTGGAACGGCTGGTTCAAGCGATGGACGCCTCGAAGACCCTGGTATGGAACGGCCCCCTGGGCGTGTTCGAGATCCCGCCGTTCGACGCCGGCACGGTTGCGGCGGCGCGACATGCCGCGGAACTGGCCAAGGCCGGCAGGTTAGTGGCGGTGGCCGGCGGCGGTGATACTGTATCCGCCCTCAATGCCGCCGGGGTCGTGGATGATTTCACCTTTGTGTCCACCGCCGGCGGCGCCTTTCTTGAATGGATGGAAGGCAAGACCTTGCCCGGCGTCCAGGCCCTGATGCTTTGATCCGTTTCGGGATCTCAGGCCACGCCAGATCGAAGATTTGAAGGAGAGCGAATAATGGCCCGGATCACCCTGAGACAGCTCCTCGACCACGCCGCCGAGCACGGCTATGGCGTGCCCGCGTTCAACATCAACAACATGGAGCAGGGCCTGGCGATCATGGAGGCCGCGGCTGCGACCGCCTCGCCGGTGATCATCCAGGCCAGCCGCGGGGCGCGCAGCTACGCCAACGACATCATGCTGGCCAAGCTGATCGACGCCCTGGTCGAGATCTATCCGCACATCCCGGTCTGCATGCACCAGGACCACGGCAACAACGAAGCCACCTGCGCCACCGCCATCCAGCACGGCTTCACCTCGGTGATGATGGACGGCTCACTGATGGGCGACGCCAAGACCCCGGCGTCCTACGACTACAATGTCGACATCACCCGCCGGGTGACCGACATGGCCCACTGGGTCGGCGCCTCGGTGGAGGGCGAACTGGGCGTGCTGGGCTCGCTGGAGACCGGCATGGGCGAGAAGGAGGACGGCCACGGCTTCGAAGGCGCCCTCAGCCACGACCAGCTCCTGACCGACCCCGACCAGGCCGTCGACTTCGTGGCCAAGACCGGAGTCGATGCGCTGGCCATCGCCATGGGCACCAGCCACGGCGCCTACAAGTTCACCCGCAAGCCCGATGGCGACATCCTGGCCATGGGCGTGATCGAAGAGATCCACCGCCGGCTGCCCAACACCCACCTGGTGATGCACGGCTCGTCGACCGTTCCGCAGGACCTGCAGGACATCATCAACCAGTATGGCGGCGAAATGCCCCAGACCTTCGGCGTGCCGATCGAAGAGATCCAGCGCGGCATCAAGAACGGCGTGCGCAAGATCAACATCGACACCGACAACCGCATGGCCATGACCGGCCAGATCCGCCGGGTCCTGTCGGAAAACCCCGGCGAGTTCGACCCGCGCAAATATCTGAAGCCGGCCATGGAAGCCATGCGCAAGGTCTGCCATCAGCGCTTCGAGGAATTCGGCACGGCCGGCCACGCCGACAAGATCAAAATCATCCCTTTGTCGACCATGGCCAAGCGCTACGCTGCAGGCGAGCTGAACCCGAAGTTCGGCGTGTCGAAGCAGGCGGCCGAGTAGACCCACACAGGTCTAGTGTGAGGCCGTCCTTTGGATGGCCTCCAGCAAGCCTGTGCTGTCGAAGGGCTTGTTGAGCACCGCCGCGTCCGGCGCCGCCGAGCGCACGCGGGCCAGGGTCGAGGCGTCGCAGTAGGCGGTGACGAAGACGATGCGCGCGCCGAAGGACTGACGCGTGAGGCGCGCCGCCTCGATCCCGTCGATGCCGCGGCCCAGGTTGATATCCATCAGGATCACGTCCGGTTTGGCGATCAGCGCCTGGCCCACCGCGTCCTCGCCGGTATTGGCGATGGCGCAGACCTCATAGCCGAAGTCCTCGATCATCGATTCCAGGGTCATGGCGATCATGACCTCGTCCTCGACGATCAGGACGCGAAGCGGCGAGGTGGCACCCGGCCCAACGGGATCTGAAGCAAAGGGCGCGGCTTGAGGTTGCGGCGGCGACCCCGAGCACCACAGGTCCGTCAACTCTGACAATTGGGCGGAATGATACATGGGGTGAGCCGCACGCATTGGTGGTCGTTAAGGACTGTTATAGGGACCGCTCTGGAAACTCGAAGCAATAGCGTATGCCATAGGGTGTATATTCGACCTCGAACTCGCCGTTCAGTTCGCCGTGAACCGTGGCCTCGATCAGCTTGCCGCCGAAGCCGCGCCGCTCCGGCGGCTTGAGGCCCCTGAGGCCGGTTTCGCGCCACTCCAGCACGACCCGTCGCCCATTCGCTCCAGGCTGAACCGCAACGCTGACCGCCAGGCGCCCCGCCGGATGGGACAGGGCCCCATATTTGGTCGCGTTGGTCGCCAGCTCATACAGGATCATGCTCAGCGCCATGCCGACCTTGGGCGGCAGCGGGAGCGAGTCGCCGGTCAGTTCGAACCGCCCGTCGCCTTCGGGAAGGTAGGGGCGGACGACCTGCCGGACGATCTCGGAAAGCTCGGTGGGTCGCCAGCCCTTGGACGTCAGCAGGCCATAGGCCCGCGCCAGCGACATAAGGCGTCCATAGAAATCCTTACGGAAACCCTCGATGGACGTGGCCCGCCGCGCCGTCTGATCGGCCATGCCCATGACCACCGACAGCAGGTTCATGGCCCTGTGGTCGAGCTCGGCCAGCAGCAGCGCCTGGTGATCCTGGACCCGTCGCCGCTCGAGCACCCGTCCGACCTGTTCGCCGATGGTGCGCACGGTCAGCAGCAGCTCGGGATCAGGCCGGGCCGCATCCAGGCTGAAGAACTCGAGGATCGCCGCCACCTCGCCGCCGATGATGATGGGAAAACCGAAAATGGCGCGAATGCCCTGCGAGCGGAGGACGGTCGCGCGGGGGAATTCGTCGGTCTGCGACTCGCCGCCGTCGTCGGCCAGCCAATAGGGGCCGCGCTGGCGCCAGATGCGGCCCGGCATGCCCTGGCCGAGCCCAAAGGTGGTCTTGGCCGTGACCTCGCGAAGCAGGGCGAAGGCTTCCGCATCGCCGTGCCAGATGTTGCTGGTGACCAGCCTGGGCGGATCGGTCGCCGCCGGCAGCAGGGCATGGGCCGCAGGCCAGCCGGTCAACTCGCAGACGGCGGCCAGGCAGGCCGCCAGCGCCTCCTCCAGCGAACCGCTCTCGGCGGCGAGCATGGTGACGGAATTGACCAGTTCGGCCTCCCGCGCCTGCCGCCGCAGGGCCGCCAGGGCGCGCTTGCGCTCAGTGAGGTCGCGGATGAAGCCGACGAACGACGTCGACGCCCCCTGGCCGATCGGCAGGAGTGAAAGCTCGATGGGAAACTCGTCCCCCGACCGGTGGAGCGCGATCTGCTCGACCCGTTGATGCAGCAGGGGTCCCTCGCCGGTGGCCAGGAAGTGGGCCAGGCCTTTGCGGTGCGCCCCGCGCCAGGCCTCGGGAATGATCAGATCGGCCAGCAGCCGCCCGACCGCCTCATCCTGCGCCCAGCCGAAGGTGTCCTCCGCCAGGCTGTTCCACCCGGTGATCAGCCCCTGGGTGTCCATGACCACCACGGCGTCCGGCGCGGTGTCCAGGAACACCCGGACCATCGGGTCAGCACTGGGGCGCGAGGCGCGGCCGGGGCCGTCCGCCGTCATGCTCCGTACCCTCCTTCCCTTTCAGCGGGCAGCCTGACTCAAAACGCACGGCGGGGATATGTTTGATATGGCTGCGCCCTGCGCCCTGGCGCCGCAGGCGCGTTGACGTCCGATCCCGGCCGGGTTAGCGGCGGAGCGCCATGACCCACTGTCGCCTCTACCTGATCACCCCGCCCGTGATCGAGGACCTCGCCGCCTTCGGCCACGCCCTGGCCCAGGCCCTGGACGCCGGCGACGTCGCGGCCCTGCAGATCCGGCTGAAGGACGCCCCCGACGAGGTGATCGCCGCCGCCGGCGACCTGATCTCGCCCATCTGCCACAGCCGCGACGTGGCGGTGATCCTGAACGATCGCCCGGACCTGGCCCTGAAGCTCGGCTGCGACGGCGTCCATATCGGCCAGGAAGACATGCCCTTGGCCGAAGCCCGCAAGATGCTGGGCGCCCATCGCATGATCGGCGTCACCTGCCACGACAGCCGGCACCTGGCCATGGAGGCCAGCGAGGGCGGCGCCGACTATGTCGCCTTCGGCGCCTTCTTCGACACCGGCACCAAGGTCCCCAAGACGAGAGCCGAACCCGAGGTCCTCTCAATCTGGCAGGAGACCATGCAGACCCCCTGCGTGGCGATCGGCGGGATCACGGTCGACAACTGCCGCCCTCTGGTGGCGGCGGGTGCGGACTTCATCGCCGTGTCGGCGGGGGTGTGGGCCTATCCGGAAGGGCCGGCGGAGGCGGTGCGGCGGTTCAATGCGGAGATTGAAGCGGGGTTGAAGGCGCGAGGTCAGGATCAGAGCGCCAAATAGGCCGCAGCCCGCAGGGGAATCGGGTGAACGGATCACGCTTCGATGAGGCTGACGAGGAACTGGTCGTCCCATGCGGCGACTTTGCGTCTCAGGCGTATAGAATCCTTG
>FTFU01002506.1_pt1 | contig 15884 bp, 13 predicted proteins | sample 1640511 | NCBI WGS metagenome assembly FTFU01 (sample SAMEA3914789, study PRJEB12502) | metagenome | biome: forest; material: soil | place: Canada | collected 2011-07-03 | depth 0.3 m | reverse complement strand
GTTCGAAAGCTCGGCAAGCGCTGGCCCCAGCGTGTACTCTTTGCTGTCCTCATCGAAGTTCACGAACTTCTCTTTGACCAGCGTCTTGAGCAGGTTGAAGCAGGAGCTTGGACTGATGTTCACGGCTCGCGCGATCGCATTGACGCCGCGATCTCCGGGATCGTTGACGAGGTGACGCAGGACCGCGATCGCGTTGACCACGGAACCAACCGATACGCTCGACGGGGAGCTGTTATCCAAGTCTTCTTTCCTTTTGAACCTTCCATTCAGAATACTTTCGCCCTCGCGGGTTTACAACCCGTCACGCGGCTGGGGCTAACCACAATGCGTTCCGTCATTCCCGGAGATCCGGTGCGCTCGGACGGTCCGCGGCCCGGACGCTTCTGAGCCCAGGCGTTTGACAAGGCTCCGGCATCCATCCATTGTGAGAATGAATCATTCCGAGAATGCCTGAAAAAGTAGTTGCGTGATTTCAACCGATGGTGATTCCGTTGGGTTGCGAAGCTCAATGGAGATCCCGATGGCTTAGACTTAAACCAGCTGGTGACCCTATGTCGGCGTGAGGCGTGCGTTAACCCGGCCGCATCGCCGTGGCCCGCGTCCGATCTCGCCTCGACACGACTTTACGCATGGTTTATATTCTTGAATGAATCATTCAATAATGACAATGTCGGTGCGTGGTCAGCTTCACTCGCGGCCGTTGGGCGAAAACGCCCACGGCTCGAGTAAGCGTCATGCAGCCCGATCGGACCGTCGACAAGGAGAGCGGTATGGATTTTATGGACGGCTTCACCATGACGATAAACGGTCAGTCGGTCAGCTCGCCGACGACCATCGAGGTGATCAATCCCGCGACCGGGCGGGTCTTCGCCTCGGCGCCCGACTGCACGCGCGAGCAGCTCAATGAGGCTGTGGAGGCGGCCCGCGCGGCGTATCCGAAATGGAAGCGGACTTCCTTCGAGGAACGCCAGCAAATGCTGCAGGCCGCGGCCGACCTGATCATCGCCTATGCGGACGAGCTCGCTCGACTGTTCACCTCTGAGCAGGGAAGGCCCGTTCAGGGCGCCAAGCAGGAGATGATGCATTCGGCAGGCTGGCTCAAGACGGTTTCCGCGATGCGTCCGCCGGTTCACGTCTCCGAGGACTCTGAGAAGCAGTTCGTCGAGACGCGTTACACGCCGCTTGGCGTCGTGTGCGCGATCGCGCCCTGGAATTTTCCCGTCAGCATGGCGTTGGTCAAAATAGGCCCGGCGCTGATCACCGGCAACACGGTCGTTCTCAAGCCGTCGCCCTTCACCCCACTCTGCACGTTGAAGATCGGTGAATTGATCGCAGGCGTGTTTCCGCCAGGCGTTCTCAATGTCGTGAGCGGCTCTGACGAACTCGGGCCATGGATGACCAGCCACCCTGGCTTCGACAAGATCTCCTTCACCGGCTCGACCGCGACCGGCAAGCGCGTGCTGGAGAGCGCCGCCTCGAGCCTCAAGCACGTCACGCTCGAGCTTGGCGGAAACGACGCCGCGATCGTGATGCCTGACGTCGATGTCGATGCGATCGCGCAGAAGATCTTCTTCGGCGCCTTCTACAATACCGCGCAAATCTGCGTGGCGACAAAGCGTCTCTATGTGCACGAGGACGTTTATGATCGCCTCAAGGACCGGCTCGTGGCGATCGCCGGTGCGGTCAAGGTTGGGGACGGAGCCGAGCAGGGAACGGTTCTCGGACCGGTGCAGAACAAGCGGCAATATGAACGCGTGCTAGGCCTGTTGGACGAAGCGCGTCGCGATGGGCTCACGATCCTTCAGGGCGCCGAGGTTCCAGAGGGCGAGGGCTATTTCATCCCGATCACGATCGTCGACAATCCACCGGAGGCCTCCCGCGTCGTCCAGGAAGAAGCGTTCGGACCGATCCTGCCCATGATGAAGTTCTCCGACGTCGATGATGTCATCAGCCGCGCCAATGACTCGGACTATGGGCTCGCGGGCGCCGTATGGTCCGCCGACGTGGAGAAGGCGATGGATATTGCCCGGCGGCTCGAAACGGGAACCGTGTGGGTTAATCAGAACCTTTCTCTGCGCCCCGATACGCAGTTCGCGGGCCACAAGAACAGTGGATTCGGCGTCGAAAATGGCGTCGAAGGCTTGCTGGAATATATGGTCCCTCAGGCAATTCACGTCTCGAGACGATGATCCCTTGCCCGCCTGCTCTCTCCCGGCAGGGCGCGTGTATCGGGTACTGCCGGTGTCGATGAGGCGTGACAGCGGGCTTGTGTAGGTTTTCTGTTCCGCTGCTACTCAGACCCCGCGTTGGACGCTGTTCCGGATCTTCAACCAACGCCGTAGCGCAACGCCGGCCCAAACGGCCTCGACCAGGCCGAACGGCCAAGCCCCCTGCAAAAAGCCATATAGGGATCCCAACAGACAGGACCCGGCGAAGGCCAGGGTCCAGATCGATCCCCGGCCCTCCATCGCGTAGCAGACCAACATGGCCGTCACAGCGAAGAGGCCATAGAGGGTCAAGGCGTCCATTGGCGCGCGCTCCTCGTGGTTCACGCAGCGTTGGCGCGGGTCAGCCCGGTCAGCCACGCTTCAAGGCACTGTTGGCCCTGTGCCGCCGCCGCTACGGCGAGTGTCGCAGCCTGGCGCCGCAGGCCCTGGACGCTCACGCCAGGTGTTGCTGCAATTTCGCAAGCGTGGCCGATCAGCCAGCGCTCGAAATCGGCCCCGGTCGCTTCAGGATGGAACTGAAACGCCAGGACGTGGTCGCCGACGGAGAACGCCTGATTGGCGCAGGCCGCCGTGGACGCCAGCCGCACGGCCGTCTTCGGGAGATCAAACGTGTCGCCGTGCCAGTGCAGAACTGGGACGCCATCGAGGGCGCCCAACAAGCCGTTGCGCCCAGCTTCAGTCAAAACCAGGGGACACCATCCAATTTCCTTGATCGGGCCAGGATAGACAGGCGCGCCGAGCGCCCGGGCGACCAGTTGTGCGCCGAGGCAGATGCCCAGCACCGACGCCCGGTTGGCCAACCTATGCTGCAGCAGCGCGAGTTCGTCTCTCAAAAACGGATAGAGGTCGTCCTCGTAGGCGCCGACCGGACCCCCGAGGACGACCAAGAGATCCGATTTGTCCGCCTGATGGACCGGCATTGGGTCGAGGCCCGCATCGATGTAGCGGACCTTGTAGCCGTGGCGTTCGAGCACCGGGGCGAACGCGCCGAGGTCCTCAAAGTGAACGTGACGGATGACGGTGGCGGACTTCAAGATCAACTCCGTTAGGCCTTAAAATAGCTGTCGGCGAGCAGCATGTCCTCGTAGAAGGCGCCGAAACGATTTTTCGGATCGCGGATATGGATTTCGAGCACCCAGAGCAGGGGCCGTGGCTTGAAGTCAATTTCGGCGAGCGGCCCTGGGTAGACGGCTTCGTGCGGGAAGTCCGAAATTCGGTGGCCGGACAGGTCCATGTTGAGGTCCCAGCCCATGGTCGTCGCCTCGTCGATCGCGAAGTCGTAGAGCGCCTTGCCGTTCAGGCCGGTCGCCGCCCACTTCTTGCGAACGGTGTGGAACAGCTTTCGGGCATCGGCCGCGCAACGCTCCATTTCGGCGTTCTGGCCGACAATAAACGTGTCGCCGCCGTCACCTTCCCAGTCCTTCCAAACCGGCCCGATGTCGATGAAGAAGAGGTCGTTCTCCCCGAGCACTACGCCTGGGTCGGACTCTGCGCCAAAGGTCTTCAGCGTATTCGACCCGAAGCGGACGTAGACGTCATGCCACCCCTTCAGCATGTCGAGATTGGCCAGCAGGTCCTTGGCCATCTCGACGGCGTCCTCCTCGACCATGCCGGGCTTCACCCGGGCGGCGATCTGATGGATCGCATTGCGCGTGCGTTCGCGCACGAAAAGCATCTTCTCTTCATCGAACGCGGCGCCGACCGCTTCGAGGTTGGGCTTCACTGCCAGGTCAGTCATGGGTTTCTCCGTTGGGCTGGGACTCACGCCGGCGACAGGGCCGTCGTTTCGGGACCGAGGCGGACGGCCAAGCCGTCCGCCTCGGCGGTGAGTTGGATCTGGCAGGCCAGCCGGTCGTGGGGTCCGGCGTCATCCAGAAAGGCGAGGAGTCGTCGTTCGGTCCGACCCGGCGCTGGCAATCGATCGCGCCATGGTTCCTCAATGGTGACCTTGCAGGCTGCGCAGGAAGCCCTGCCTCCACAGATGCTGAGGATCGGCGCGCCGGCGGCCCTTAGCGCCGCGAGGAGGGTGGATCCGCTGGCCGCTTCCAGGCGTCGCGTGTCGCCGGCGATGTCAGCGGATATCCATAGCTTCGACGCCCCGGCGGGGGCCCGCCCGTCTGCCGGTTCGAACGCATCGGCGAAGAACCGACCGTCGTCGTATCCCTTGATGACCGCAAGACGCGACCGGGCGGCCGCTACCATCGCCGGCGGCCCGCAGGCGTAGATGGCGGTGTCGGAGAGCGTTGTGAGATCCGCCGCTGCCGCGTCCTGGACATAGCCGACCCGGCCGGACCAGCCCGCATGTGGGCGAGACAGGACTGGAACGAAGGTGAAGCAAACGTGTTCGCGCGCCCAGCGGCGCAGCGCCGGCGCGAGGTAGAGGTCGTTCAGCGTCCGTCCACCCCAGTATAGGCGGATCGGACGGTCAAATCCCGCGGCTAGGCCTTGCTGGACAAGCGCCTTGAGCGGCGCCAAGCCGGTGCCTGTACCGAGGAGTACGGCCTGCCCAGACGATCGCTGCCAGTCCATCTCGCCGAATGGACCCTCAAGGCGGAATTTGTCGCCGACCTTCACGCCCGCGAGCGCAAGGTCCGAGAAGCGACCGCCCGGCCTGCGCTGGATATGTAGCTCAATGTCGCCGCCGGAGGGGGCCGCCATCGAATAGCTGCGACGCGCGCCGTCCTCGAGGATCACGCTGAGATACTGGCCGGGCCGATGGGCAAGGATATCACCGGTGGCCGACGCGAGGCGAAGCTCTGTGACCGCCTCGCCATAGTGGGCGACGCCCGTGACAAAGGCTTCGAATTGCCGAGGCGCTTTTGGCGCCGTGAAGGGCGTGGTCGCCCGCAATTCAGACATGGTCAGACCGATAAGGGGAGGAGGCCATTTGGGGCGGCCGGTCGGGCCGACCGGCCCAAGAGGTCAGGCGGCTTGCTGGGCGGGCGCCTGATGTTTGGCGTGCGCCATATCGAGGTCGTGGCGGATCTGGACGTGCGCCGTCGGCTGGGTTCGATGGAAGGCGACGATCCACGCAACCCCAACCGCCAGATAGGCGAGGTAGAGGTAGGGGAAGTAGCAAACCGGAGCCGGAGGCACTGGATAGACGCTGCCAATCGCTGGGATGACCAGCATGGCGACCGAGGCCAGGCACAGCCCGACATCCTTCACTTTTAACTGACCGAGTTGCTTCAGATAGGCCGGCGCGGCTAGGCTGATCATGAAATACGGGGTCAGGAAGCCGAACGCCGCCAGGGTGCCAACCCAGTTGAAGATATCGAGCGGCGCACAGTGGAACAGCACCAACGCCGCGGGCAAGGTGAACGCGATGGTGGACATGACGGTGACCGCCACGTGCGGCGTCGCGTTCTCGGCGTGGGCGTCGGCCGTCGAGGCATGCAGCAGGCCGTGACGTCCCATGGCGTAGATCACCCGGCCGCCGGCGTTGATGCAGGACAGACAGAGCGCGAAGAAGCTCACCATGGCGCCTGCCGAGAGCGGCGCTTGCAACATGGGCATGTGGGCGAGGACCGCCATGACGTTGAGCGGTGCGTCGATCTGGTCGAGCGAGGTCTTATAGCCATGGGTGGCCAGAACCATCACGTAGGTTACGAAAACGAAGAAGCCGCCCGAGACCAGCAGACTCATCCAAACAGCCCGCGGGATCGCCTTAAGGGGGTCTCGAGCTTCGTCGCCGAAGGCGGTCGCGCACTCAAAGCCGACCAAGCTGAAGATCGCCACGACGACGCCCAGGCCAAGCTTCGACCACGGCAGGACGCTCACGGCGAACTGACTATTGTCGACTTGGAAGCCATGCTGGCCCAGCGTCACCAGACATAGGAAGGCGATCAACGCCATTGAGGCGCCTTCCAGGATCAACATCAACATGGCCGAGAGCTGCACGTTCTTCCAGGCGCAGAACCAGGCGGCCGCGACACAGAGCGCAAAGAGCGCGATGGGCGGGCAGTTGACGCCGACCATCGCCAGAAGCTTGCCTGCGAAAATGGAGAAGCCGGTCACGCCCGCGATTGAGATCCCGAGATAGGCCCAGATCAGCGACCACCCGCCGATGCCGCCGGCGGTCAGGCCCAGCCCCCGAGAGATGTAGGCGTACATCGACCCCGACCCGGTCGAGCGACGAGCGAATTGGTTGAGGTTCAGCGCGACAAATAGCAACATCGCTGTTCCGACAAGATACGAAAGCCAGCTCCAGTTTCCCGTATTGGAAAACATGACGGGAATAATCAGCGCCGCTGTCATGGTCGGCGAAATCAGTGCGATCCCCTGCGCGAGAAGTTCCCCGAATCCCAAGCAGTTCGTCTTGAGTGTTGCTTTAGACACGTCGTACACCCTCCTTCGCGCAGTCGTTTGACCCGGGAGCCCGTCCTCTAGATTTCCTGCCTATGGATTTTTATGCAGCGAAGGGTAGGCTCCGATCTGGCCGCCCAGAACCGCCAGTTTTTGTATTTTCTACTGGGCCAGTTTCGGAGGCGTGATGCTGAGGCCGTGGACCCCAAATATCATCGTCCGGCGCGACAGCGACGCCTCGGTTCATAAGCAGATCGTTCATGCTTTGATCGAGGAGATCAGGACCGGCCGCATTCCGCGTGGCTCGGCCTTGCCGGGCAGTCGCAAGCTGGCTGACAGCCTCAAGGTCAATCGCAAAACTGTGGTGCAGGCCTACGAGGAGCTGGTCGCCCAGGGCTGGCTGACGGCCGACACCATGCGGGGAACGTTTGTGTCAGACGATTTCCCCTTCCTGGATCGGGGGACGGGAGGAGCCCGGAATCGAACGGCGCCAATCGTCGCCCAGCCTGATTTCCAGTTGCGGAAACGGCCACCCCACCTTCCGTACCAGGCGCCGACCGAGGGCATGTTAACGTTCGACGACGGCGCGCCGGATACGCGCCTCGCCCCGATCGAGGTGCTCGCCCGCGCCTATCGGCGCGCTCTGCTGGATGCGGTGAAGGCCAACCGGCTGGGCTATGGCGATCCCAAGGGTTCCATCCGTCTGCGCCGGTCCGTCGCGACGATGCTGAACCTCGATCGCGGCATCAGCTGTACGCTTGAGAACATCTGTCTGGTGCGAGGCAGCCAGATGGGCATCTACCTCGCGGCGCGTGTCCTTGTCCGTCCCGGCGACGTCGTCGTTATGGAACATCTGAGCTATCCTCCGGCGCGAGAGGCTTTCCTCTCCGCGGGCGCCGAGATCGCGACGGTCGAGGTCGATGGGCAGGGCTTCAGGCCAGACCAACTGGAACGCCTGTGCCGCACGCGTCGGGTCCGGGCGATCTACCTCACCCCGCACCATCAGTTTCCAACGACAGTCGTGACCCGCCCGGAACGGCGTCTCTATTTGATGATCCTCGCCGAGCAATTTGGGTTCGCCGTGATCGAGGACGACTACGATCACGAGTTTCAGTTCGATCACCGGCCGATGCTGCCACTCGCCAGCGCTGATCAGGGTCACAAGGTCATCTATATCGGTTCGATGTCCAAGCTGCTGACCCCCAGCCTACGGGTCGGCTACATGCACGCCTCGACGTCGGTCATTGAGCGCGCCGCCGGCGAGATCATGGTCATCGATCGCCAGGGCGATCCCGCAACGGAGACTGCGGTGGCGGAACTGATGGAGACCGGAGCCATCAAGCGCCACACGCGCCATGTCCTGAGGGAATACGCGGAACGGCGAGGGCTGCTCGCCGAGCTCTTGGAAGCCAGGTTTGGCGACGCGGTTCAGTTCACGGTGTCCGCGGGCGGCCTCGCGATCTGGGTGTGTTTCGAGCCGTCCATCGATCTTGAACGGCTATCGGCCGTCGGCCGCACCGTCGGGGTAGGGATCACGCCGGGATCGACCTTCTCGATGGACGGGACGTCGGTTCAGGCGACGAGGCTGGGTTTCGGCTCGCTCGCACCGGCCGAACTGCGCGCTGCCGTCGATCGGTTGGCGCTCGCTAGAGACCGGCTGGCCTAGGGCCTGTTGAGAATCATCGGGAATGAATGACGGCTGCGGCGAGATGGATCATGGCTGAGAAGCTTTCATCGGTTTTATCGCTGCGCGTGGCGATACGCTTGAACTCCTTGAGTTTGCAGAAGAAATTCTCGATCAGATGGCGCGCCTTGTAGAATTCAGCGTCGATGATGAGCGGTTGCGCGCGCCGTGGATGTTGGGCGATCACGATCTCCGCTTCTCGATCATTTAACTCGGTGATGATCTCGTTCGAATCAAAGGCCTTGTCCCCCAAGAGGGCGCCGAACGAGACGCCCTCAATGAGGCGGGCGACCCCCACCGTGTCGAAGCGTTGACCCGGCATTAAGACGAAGCGGACCAGGTTTCCCAAAGCATCGGTGAGGGCGAGGATCTTGGTCGTCAGCCCGCCTCTAGACTTGCCGATGGCCTGGCTCGAAGTCCCCCTTTTGCGCCCTGGCCGTGGCGATGAACCCTGACGATCGTCGCATCGACCATGGCGTACTCCATGTCCGGCTCATCGCTGCAGGCGTCGAAAAGTCGTTTGAAAACATCAGCTTTTACCCAGTCTCGGAACCGGACATAGACGGTGTTCCACTTGCCGAAGAACGCCGGCAGGTCGCGCCAGGGGCCTCCGGTCCGCGCGATCCATAAGACGCCTTCGACGAACAACCGATTATCCTTCCCGCTTCGCCCAGGGTCCGTAGGCTTGCCCAAGCAATGCGGTTCCATCTTCGCCCATTGGGCGTCGGTCAAAATGAGGCGATCCATCCAGAGCTTGAATCTGGAGGGTTCTGTGTGGTCGCGGACGCGATCGCGCGGGCTTGCACGGGTCGCGACTACATTGAAGCCTGATTGAACTGAACCGCGGGAAGGCGGGCGGGGCCTATGGGGATTTAGGGTTCGACGGTGCGTCCGAGGTCCTGGAGTTGGGCGCGTCGGCCGGTCTGAGGCGTGGCACGGCTTGGGATTGTGGGGCTACGTGAGGCGCAGAAAGCAGCTCCGGTGGGTCGCCCGGGCCGAAGTGCAGCATTGCTGGCGATGACCAGGCCGCGAGGTTGGCTGGCGGCGCGCAAAGGTCCGCCAGCGACTTTGGCGGACGCCGGGATGGACGGTGTGAGCGTGGCGGCGGGCGGCGGGTCATGAGGTGTCTGGCCAGGTTGGGGCCCTGCGCGGGATCGGGCCGAGCGAGGCCATAGCGCCGCCGCAGCCCGGACAGATGTCCAAGGAGCGCCCCGTGAGGCAGTGGTAACGCTGGCGATAGTCGGCGGTCGGGTCCGGCGTCGGCGGCGTGGGCGCCGCCAGCAGAAGACGGCACTGGGCGAGCTTGGCGACGCGGTGGCCGTTGGCGAAGAGGCCGTAGTGGCGGATGCGATGGAATCCGTCTGGAAGCGTGTGCAGCAGGAAGCGCCGGATGAACTCGTCGGCGCTTAAGGTCATGAGCTTGGCCTTGTCGTGGTGGCGATAGTCCTTCCAGCGGAAGCTGACCTTTCCCTGGTCCAGGCCCACGAGGCGGCTGTTGGCGATGGCGACGCGATGGGTGTAGCGGCCCAGATAGGCGAGGACCTGTTCAGGGCCGCCGAACGGGGGCTTGGCGAAGACGACCCACTCGATCCGCTTTAGCTCGGCCAAGTGAGCGGTGAAGACGCCAGCGTCGGCCAGGCCGGCGAGATCGCTGAAGAAGCGAAGTTGGCCGGCCTCGAAGGCGCCCTGCAGGTGCTCAAGGAACAGCCGCCGGAACAGGCGCGACAGAACTCGGACCGGCAGGAAGAATCCCGGCCGACAGGTTACCCAGCGCTGGCCATCCACAGACAGGCCACCGCCCGGCACGACGCAGTGGACATGCGGATGGTGGTGGAGATTCTGACCCCAGGTGTGAAGCACGGCGACCACGCCGATCTCGGCGCCCAGATGTCTGGGATCGGCGGCCGCCACCCTTAAGGCTTCTGACGCGGCCTTGAACAGGATCGCATAGACCGCCGCCTTGTTCTGGAAAGCGATCTCGGCGACCTGGGCGGGTACGGTGAAGACCACGTGGAAGTATGGGACCGGCAGCAGTTCGGCCTGCCGCTCGGCCAGCCACTGGGCGCGCGCCAAGCCTTGGCACTTGGGACAATGGCGGTTGCGGCAGGTAATGGGCGTCGCCCATTATGCAGAGCGTTTTTAGCTCGGCGTCGCGGCGCACGATCTTGCCTTGAGGTCACTTCGCGCTGGGGCCGCGACGGTGGGCTAAAAACGGATTGGACTAAGCCGCCGTCACCGCCGTTGCAGCCGCGTGGGGCCTATGGGCGGTGAATGACGCCGGCAGGTCCAGTCGGGTCAGCCTGGCGTCCGCACAGCCAGCTGGATGGACCGAATCGGGTGGTCTCGACGCCGCAGCGCCTCCTTCCGACGGTCGAGATCCACCGGAGTTGTGGTCAGGCTCGTTGGCGGGGCCGTTCGGCGGTTGGTTGAGTACAGCGGTCCTCAAGCTCGGTCCCGCTGGCCATCGAAGTTTCGTTGTCGGGGCGCGGATCCGCGTCATGACGTGTCCTGGAAGCAGGCCCGGCGGGTCAGTTTTGGAAGCGCCTCGAGGAAGATCATGTGTCCGCGGCCGCAGGCGGGGCACTCCTTGAGCGAAACGCCGGTCACCGCTCGATAGTGATCACGGTAGTCTTCGGGCGGCTCATCCGTCGGCTGCGGATCCGGCGAGGCGCCAAGCAACGCTCGGCAGCGCTTGAGCTTTTGCTCCCGATAGCGATTGCAGAGGAACCCGTAATAGCGGATCCGCTTGAACCCCTCTGGCAGGACATGGAGCAGGAACCGGCGGATGAACTCGTCGGCGGACAGCGTCATGGCGGCGATGCGATCGCCGTTTCTATAGTCCTTCCAGCGGAAGCGAATCTTGTCATCGTCGATGGAGATCAGACGGTCGTTGGAGATTGCGATCCGGTGGGTGTAGCGGCCGACGTAGTCGAGGACTTGTTGGGGGCCGCCGAAAGGGCGCTTGGCGTAGACGACCCATTCCGCCTTTCGTGTTGAGAGCAGATGGCGCAGGAACGCCGCGCGGTCGTTGAGCGGCTGCAAGGTGCTGAAGAAGGTCAGCTCGCCGGCCAGGAACGCCTTTTCCAGGTCCTGCAAGAATAGCCGGCGGAAGAGACGTGACAGCACACGGACGGGAAGAAAGAAGCCTGGCCGGCAGGCGACCCATCGCTCGCCGTCGGGCGAGAGGCCGCCGCCAGGAACAACGCAGTGCAGATGGGGATGATGGGATAGGTTCTGCCCCCACGTATGAAGGACGGCGAAGAAGCCGATCTCGGCGCCCAAGTGCTGCGGATCGAGCGCGATCGTACGCAAGGTCTCCGCCGCCGCGCGGAACAGAATGTCGTAGACATGGGCCTTGTTCTGATAGGCGATGACGGCAATCTCATCGGGGACCGTGAAGACGACGTGGAAATATTCCGTGTCGAGCAGCTCGGCTTGACGATCCTCCACCCATTGGGCCCGGGCCAGGGACTGGCACTTGGGGCAACTCCTCGAGCGGCACGAGTTGTAAGAAATGCGCTGATGGCTGCAGCTGTCGCACTGCTCCACGTGGCCGCCGAGGATGGCGGTCCTGCAGATCTCGATCGCGCACATGGCGCGGCGTTGCGCTGTGGAAAGCGAAGCGCCGTGCCGATCGCGGTAGTCATCGCCGTAGCGGCGGAACACGTCCGCCACTTCCGGCGGGCGCGGTGTCATTGACGCCGCGCTCAGAAATGCGACGGCGCCGGGGGTTCGGGCGCGACGACGGTCGGTCGCGGCAACAGGTCCAGCGGACTGGCGGTGGAGCAGACCTTGCTGGTGGCGATCCGAAGATAGCGGGCCGTGGTGGCCAAACTGCGGTGTCCCAGCAGAAGCTGAATGGTGCGGACATCCGTGCCAGATTCCAGCAGGTGGACGGCGAAGGCGTGGCGCAGAGAATGAGGCGTGATCGGCTTGTCGATGCCCGACATCCGTCGCGCGGCTTGGCAAGCGTCTCCCACCGCTTCCCTCGAGATCGGCCGCCCGGGCTGGTCGCCCGGAAACAGCCAGCCCGTGGGCCGCACGGCCCGCCAGTAGTTGCGCAAGGTGTCGAGGAGCTTTGGCGACAGCATCACGTAGCGGTCTTTCTGGCCCTTACCCTGCTCCACCTTCAGGATCATCCGTTGGCTGTCGATCGCATCGGGCTTTAGGTGAACCGCTTCGGAGATCCGGAGGCCCGCGCCATAGCAGGTGGTCAGGATAGTGCGGTGCTTGATGCTGGTTATGCAGTCGAGGAAATGCCGGACTTCCTCCGGGGCGAGGATCGTCGGCAACTTCTGCGGCGCCTTGCAGGTCGGAATGACTTCCGCGAAGTTCCACTCCTTTCTGAGAGTCACCTTGTATAAAAAGCGGATCGCTGAAATCGCAATACAGATCGATCCGGGAGCCAGCTTCTTCTCGTTCATCAGGTAAACCTGGTACGTGCGAATGTCCTCCTCTGAGAGTGCCATCGGCGATTTGCCGAAGTAGCGCGCGAACTGTGAGACTTGCAGGACGTACGAGGCCTGCGTGTTTGCCGATAGATTCCGGATCTGCATGTCTTCCATCATGCGTTGACGCAGAGGAGTCATGGGGGAGCTCCATTGCCAGAGGTTGGGGCGCTGACGCGCAACCCCATATTGGCTCAGAGCAACTTGTCCGGGGACGCCGCCCGAACGGTTAGGACAGCCACAACGTCGGCGGAAAGACCCGAGACGCTGGAGCCGCACCGATCCCGCGTAGCGGGTTAGTCCTAGGCAGGTAATGGGCGTCGCCCATTACCTGCCGCAACCGCCACTGTCCCAAGTGCCAAGCGGCGGCGGCAAAGGCCTGGCTCGCCGAGCGCGAGGCGGACCTGTTGCCAGTCCCGTACTTCCACGTGGTCTTCACCCTGCCGGGCGAGATCGCCGCCATCGCCTTCCAGAACAAGGCCGCGGTCTACGCCCTCCTGTTCAAGGCCGCCGCCGAGACCCTGCAGACCATCGCCGGCGATCCGAAGCATCTGGGCGCCCGCATCGGCCTGACCGCCGTGCTGCACACCTGGGGCTCGGCCATGACCCACCATCCCCATGTCCATTGCATCGTCCCTGGCGGCGGGGTCTCGCTGGACGGCGAGCGCTGGATCGCCGGCCGTCCCCACTTCTTCCTGCCGGTGAAGGTGCTCTCGCGCCTGTTCCGCCGGCTGTTCCTGGACCGGCTCACGGCGCTGCACGCCGCCGGCCACCTAGCCTTCTTCGGTGACCTCGCCGTGCTCGCCGAGCCTGCGGCCTTCCGGGCGCACGTGAAGCCGCTGCGCCGGGCCGAGTGGGTGGTCTACGCCAAGCGCCCGTTCGGCGGGCCCGCCGCGGTGCTGGCCTATCTCGCCCGCTACACCCACCGGGTCGCGATCACGGGCAGCCGCCTGGTGTCCATGGACGACAAGGGCGTCGCGTTCAGGTGGAAGGACTACCGCACGGCCAACCCGGCCACCGGTGCGGTCAAGATCAAGACCATGCGCCTGACGCCCGACGAGGTCCTGCGGCGCTTCCTGCTGCATGTGCTGCCCTCGGGCTTCCACCGCATTCGCCACTACGGCCTCTTGGCCCACGGCCCCAGAGCCATGAGCATCGACCACGTCCGCGCCCTCATCGCCGGCCAGCCGGCGGCCCCGGCCACCACTGCGGCCAACGGCAACGACGCGCCAGTCGAGCCCGAAGCCGCCGCTCCGCCAGCCTGCCCATGCTGCGGCGGGCGTATGCGCGTCATCGAGATCCTCGGCCGCGGCCAGGCGCTGAGGCCTCCGTTCGTCTTCCGCCTTCGGATCGACAGCTCATGAGCCCAGCCACGCCTCATCCAGCCCGTTCCGCACGCCGACCTCGTCGCAGTTCGGCGCAGGCCATCCTGCGTCCCATCTCGCCGCGGGATCTGCTGCCGACCCATAATGGTCTCAGTCTCGTCCCTCATGCCCCAATCGAGCCGCCTGACACTGCGCCGACGGGCGCCGTCTCTGCCGACCTGGGCCGCTTCTCCGCCGTCTCAGGACCTCGGCGACGGTCGAAATCCCCATAGCCGCAGCCATCACCCCGCCGCCTGATCAGCGGCCCGCGGCTTCCTTGTATGGGGCTTTTTCTGTCAAGGCGTCACATAGCGGGTTCCTGAGCAGGCGATCCGAGGCGAGCCAGCCGGCGGGCGCGCAGCTTCGCGCCACAGCCTTGTATTCGGTAGGCCGCATTCGAGCGACCTGAACCATGATGCATTCATGCGCATCGGCGGCGAGGCTCCGGGACGGCGGGCCCATTCTCCCCTACGGCACGGAAGCCAAGGAAGTCGGCGGGAACCCGCCGCCTCGGATCATGTGGGCTCGGGCGGCGTGCCCGATCCGATCCTTGACGGTGTATTCTGCGCTGGCCGGTCCTTAAGCCGCAGCGGGCCGCAGGCGGACGCCTTCGGGGACCTGGCCAGTGGTGGCCAGACGCCAGAGCGCGATAAGTAGTTTGCGGGCAAGAGCCACAATCAGCACCTTGCGCTGCTTGCTCGAGGCGCCCTGCGCACGGCTTTGGAACCACAGCGCCAAATCACTGTCCTTCTGGAAGCGCAGGAAACGCCAGGCCAGCTGGATCATGCCGCGTCGCACCCGCGCGCAGCCGGCCCGCGCCAGACCCCTTTCGCGTCGCCTGGCGCCGCTCTCGTCCGGCGAGCCGGTCAGGCCAGCAAAGCGGGCGACGGCGCGGCGGTCGCGCAGCTCGCGGCGGAACAACTCCTGGGTCAGCAGATCGGCCGTCTCCACCCCGACCCCGATCACTCGCGCCACGGCGACGAACATAACCCCCGCCTGGGCCTGGGGCTGGGTTGGCACCGTCGGCGCCAGCCGTGCGGCTTCAATCGTCTTGATCTGCGCCTTGATCAGCGCAAGTCGCTCCAGTATCCGGGTCAGCTCCGCAACGGTGTGCGCTGGCAGCGCCTCATCATCCGGTGTGCGCAGGCCGGCGACCTTCTCGCCGGCCTTGCGAAGCGTCAGCTTGAAGTGGGTGATCCCGAACCGCGCCAGCACGGACTTCGCCCGGTTCACCAGCCGCGTTTGCTCCGTCACCAGCGCCTCTCGCTCTCGCCCGGGACGGCGATCATCCTCCTCCTCCAGCGTCGGCACGCGCGCCATCTTGCAATGGCCCACCTCCCCGCGAAGCCAACCCAGCAGCCCGCGCATCAGCATCTGCGTGTCCAGCCGGTCAGTCTTGGCCCGCCTGTGCTCGCGCGACACCGCCACGCTGGCCGCATGGATCACATACGCCTCAACGCCACGCTTCATCAGCCATCGCGCGAGCCAGAAGCCGTCACGGCCCGCCTCGAACGCCAGCACCATCCGCTTGATCGCATGCCCGGCCCGTATCGCCTCGTCCCGCCAGCGATGCACCAGCGCCAACAAATCCGACGTACTCGGGTCCAGCTTCTTCAGCGGTTGGCGATCCAATCCAGGAACCAAGCCCGCAACCAGCCAACTCGACTGACTCAACTCAACAACCACCACCAAAGTGCTATCTTGCTCAAAGGCGACGAGGGCGCGGCTCAGGTCATCTACAATCCGTGGCATGGGGCTGCCTCCATAGGTGTGTCGACAGCAGCAATGGTGCATCGCCCTCGCCGCCTACCCCATAGGATCTCCCCTGAAGGCCTTCGGACGCCGGCCCCGAGCC
>FTFU01002243.1_pt1 | contig 16032 bp, 16 predicted proteins | sample 1640511 | NCBI WGS metagenome assembly FTFU01 (sample SAMEA3914789, study PRJEB12502) | metagenome | biome: forest; material: soil | place: Canada | collected 2011-07-03 | depth 0.3 m | reverse complement strand
GCGTCTTCCTGAGCATCGTCGGCGCGTTCGGCACCCTTGCCGTGCCGCTCCTGCCGCGGACCTTGGTCTTTCTGGTGCTCGGGCTTGGATGCGGACTGATCGTCACCCCGGTCATCGTGGCCACCGACCGCATCAAAGGTCTGCAGGCGCGTCCGTTCCGTAGGCGCGTCGTCATCGCTCTGGCGGTCGCCCCGCTCATCACGGTCTGGCTCTGGGCGGCGCTCGGGTTCGCCGTCATGGGCGGCCCGCGCCTGAAGCTGTTGCCGGAGTTCTTCTTCTATTCACTGCTGATGTCCGCGGCGATGACGCTGCTCAGCTGGGCGGTCTTTCGCCGCCGTTTGGGCCCGTCCCAGGCGCCGAGCAGCGCGGCGGCGAAGTTCCTCGGGCGCCTGCCGGTGCGGCTGCGCGGCGCCGAAATCTACGCCGTCCAAGCCGAGGACCACTATCTGCGGCTGCACACGTCCATGGGTTCGGACCTGATCCTGATGCGGCTGTCGGACGCCATCGCCGAGCTCGACGGCATCGAGGGCGCGCAGACCCACCGCTCCTGGTGGGTCGCCAAGGCGGCGCTGGCCGACGTGCGCAAAGGCGATGGGCGGGCCGTGCTGAAGCTGAAGGACGGCGCCGAGGCGCCGGTGAGCCGCAGCTATGCCAGGGCGCTGCGCGAGGCCGGCTGGTACTGAAGGTCTATCGCCTGCGCACGCGCCAGGCCTCGCGGCTCTGGCCCCAGATTTCGATCGGCGCGGCCTCGAACGGGGCCGGCAGGGCCCCGACGCCGAGGTTCCTGCTGCCGAGCCGCCGCGCCACCGCCTGCGACGGCGCGTTCTCAGGATCGATGCAGTGGATCACGTCGGTCCAGCCGAGATGGTCGAAGGCCCAGTCGATCGCCGCGGTGGCGCCTTCGGTGGCGTAGCCCTTGCCCCAGACCTCGCGCACCAGGCCCCAGCCCACCTCGGTCCCCGGCCAGCTGTCCGGCTTCCATGGGCCCAGCCGCCCGACCCAGCGGCCGCTGGCTTTCTCGATCACCGAGAACATGGCGTAGCCATAGAGGCTCCACGCCCCGGCCATGCTGCACAGGCCCCGCCAGGCCGCCGAGCGCGGCTGCGGGCCGCCGATGAAGCGCGCCGCCCCTGCGTCGGCCATGAAGGCCGTCCAGGGCTCGAAGTCCTCCAGCGCAGTGGGGCGCAGGATCAGCCGTTCGGTCTCGAGCACAGGTCCGTTCATGCGCCGGACATAGCGCCTAGACTTCGGCGGCGGAAGCCGGCCGGGCGCGGGCCGGCCTTGCGCGTCCCAGCGCGTCGACCAGCGGCCCGAAGGTCAGGCCCTGCACCGCGACCGAGAACAGCACCACCGCGTAGGTCAGCGACAGGATCAGGGGCTTGTGGCGATCGGCGGGGATGGAGAGGGCCAGGGCCAGGGACAGCGCACCGTGCAATCCGCCCCAGGTCAGGATCAGGCTCGGACTGCGCTCGGCGTGACGGAAGTGGAAATAGGACCCCCAGGGAAGCACGGTCGCCAGTCGGACCAGCAGCACCAGCGGTATCGCCACGAGCCACAGCCCCGCGCTGCGCATGTTCAGCGGCACGACCAGCAGCTCCAGGCCGAGCAGCAGGAACAGCAGGGCGTTCAGGATCTCGTCCACCAGCGTCCAGAAGCCGCGGACGTAGCGCTGGGAGACCTCGCTCATGGTGGTGCGCCCGCCCAGATCGCCTACCAGCAGCCCCGCCGCCACCACCGCGATAGGCCCGCTCAGATGTAGCGTGTCCGCCGCGGCGTAGACGCCGACCGCCAGCGCCAGGGTCATGGCCACTTCCACGGCATAGTCGTCGATTGCCCGGATCGCCCGGATGACCAGGAAGCCGCAGACCAGGCCGAAGACCAGGCCCCCGCCCGCCTTGACGATCACCTGCAACGCCGCCTGACCCGGCGCCGAAGCGCCGCCGCTCGCCAGCGCCAGCAGCGCCAGGAACACCACGATCCCGACGCCGTCGTTGAACAGCGCCTCGCCCTGCAGGATCGCCTTCAGGCCTTTCGAGAGGCCGCCGTGGCGCACGGTGGCGAGCACGGCGACCGGGTCGGTCGGGCTGATCAGCGCCCCGAACACCAGGGCCCAGCTCAGCGGCAGATCCAGCCCCAGCGCCCGCCCTGCCAGCCACACCCCGCCGCCCACGAGCGCAGTCGAGGCCAGAACGCCCAGCGTGGCCAGGGTCCAGACCGCCAGCCTCCGGCGGCGCAGCTCGTGCAGGTCCACCTGCATGGCGCCGGCGAACAGCAGAAAGCCCAGCATGTAGCCGACGACGGTCTGGGCGAAGTCGATCTGACCGATCGCACGCACGGCGCCGGCCACCGCCGGCGAGCCAGGGTTCAGGCGTTTCAGGGCATAGATGGCCGTCGCGCCGATGAGGCCGGCCGCCAGCATCGCCACGCCCGGCGGCAGGCGCAGGTAGCGGCTGTTCACCCAGCCGACCGCGGCGACCAGGGTCAGGAACAGAGCTGAGAGCTGGAACAGCGGCATCGATCACGCGGTCCGAAGTGTCGGATCGACATCTGATCGAGTACGCGAACAATATCAGCCATAATCGACATGATGGCGGGGAGGCTCGGATGCGAAAGACGCTTGCAACGGCGATTTGGGCGGCGATCGCCCTCGCGGCTGGACCTTCGCTGGCGGCGCCGGCGTGCGACCGGGCCTGCCTGACCGGCTTCACCGACCGCTATCTCGCCGCCCTCGTGGCGCATGATCCCAAGCGCCTGCCGGCCTCGGCCGATCTCAGGTTCACCGAAGACGGCGCCCCGCTCGAGCTCGGCGATGGGCTCTGGCGCACCAATGGCGGGTTGGGCCCATTCCGGCTCGACTTCGCCGACGTGCCGAAAGGCCAGGCCGGCGCCCTGGTGACCGTGCAGGAGAACGGCGCGATCGCGCTGATGGCCCTGCGGCTGAAGGTGCGCGAGGGCAAGATCACCGAGGTCGAGACCATCCTGGCCCGCAAGGGCGAGCTGCAGTCGCTGCAGACCGACCTGCTGCAGGAGCCGCTGCCGATCCTGAAGGATGACGTGCCCGCCGACCGGCGCTCGTCACGGGCCGAGCTGCTGAAGATCGCTGACAGCTACTTCGACGCCATCGAGAAGGCGGACGGTTCGCTCGTGCCCTTCGCCGACGACGGCTTCCGCATCGAGAACGGCGTGCGCACCTGCAACAACCCGGTCGCGACCACCGCCGGCGCCAATCCCGACTTCGCGCGGCTGCGGGGCATGAAGTGCGCCGACCAGCTGTCGACCAGGATCTTCACCTACATCGCCTCGGTGCGGCCGCGGCGCTTCGAGGTGATCGACGAGCAGCACGGGCTGATCCTCGGCGTGCTGCGCTTCAACCACCCGGGGAACGTGCTCTCCGTCGACACGCCGAACTACGGCCGCGTCAGCCAGGAGCGCAACCCCTGGGCGGTGCGCCCCACCAGCGCCCTGATCGCCGAGCTGTTCAAGGTCGAGGACCACAAGATCCAGCGGGTGATGGCGGTGATCACCAACGTGCCATACCGCATGCCGACGGGGTGGGAGGCGAAGCCGAAAACGCCTTGATGGCGGCCCGGCACAGATAAGGTGCGCGCGAAAGTAGCGGGGTGGGCCGATGATCGTGATATTTGCTGCTGACGCGGCCGCGCCGCAAGCGTCCAGCCAAGTCGCAGCAGCGCCCGAGGGCGCGCTGCGCTGGGTTTGCCCGGATAAGCCCGAGAACAACTTGACCTACTATCCCGACCGGGCGCGCGACCGGGGCATCGCCGGCGCAGCCAACGTGGATTGCACGGTCGCGGCGAGCGGGCGGGTGATGTCCTGCACTTTGACCAAAGAGGAGCCGCCGAAGTGGGGCTTCGGGGAAAAGGCGCTGCACACGGCCTGCCTGCTCCGCTTCAAGCCCCTGGCTGACCCCGACGCGCCGCCCTATTCGGTCAACAAGACTTTCCGCTTCGGCACGAACTAGGCGGTCAGCCCAGCATCTCCTTGACGGTGTCGCGCTCGGCGACCAGCTCGTCGTTGGTGATCTTGATCTTCGAGCGGGCGAAGTCGTCCATCGCGTAGCTGGTGACCGCCTCATACCCCGCGGCGGTGGACCTCACCGGCATGCCGGCCCAGACCCCGTCGGAGAAGCCGTAGCGGCCCTGGCTGGGCACGGCGACGGAGTGGACCGCGCCGGGCGTTGTCAGGCCGCGCACGTGGTCGATCAGCGCATTGGCCGCGGAAGCCGCCGAGCTCTGGCCGCGCGCCTCGATCACCACCGCCCCGCGATTGCCGACGGTGGGCAGGTATTCGCTCTCCAGCCAGGCCTTGTCGCCGATGACGTCGCTCGCGGGCTTGCCGCCGATCCTGGCGTGGGTGAAGTCGGCGAACATGGTCGGGCTGTGGTTGCCGTAGATGAACAGCTCGGAGACCTCGGTGACCGGGACCCCGGCCTTCCGGGCGAGCTGGGCGCGGCCGCGGTTCTCGTCCAGGCGGACCATGGCGGTGAAGCGCTCGGGCGTCAGGCGCCTGGCCTGGCTGGCGGCGATCATGCAGTTGGTGTTGCAGGGGTTGCCCACCACCGCGATGCGGGCGTCATCGGCGGCGACCGCGTCGATCGCCTTGCCCTGGGCCACGAAGATCCTGCCATTGTCCTTGAGCAGGTCCGCCCGCTCCATGCCCGGACCGCGCGGCTTGGAGCCGACCAACAGGCACCAGTTCGCGTCCTTGAACGCCGTCTCGGCCTCGCCGGTCAGCACCATGTCCTGCAACAGCGGGAAAGCGCAGTCCTCCAGCTCCATGGCCACGCCCTTCAGCGCCTTCTGCGGCCCCTCCACCGGGATCTCCAGCAGCTGCAGGATCACCGGCTGGTCCTCGCCCAGCATCTGGCCGGAGGCGATCCGGAACAGCAGGGCGTAGCCGATGTTGCCGGCCGCGCCGGTGACCGCCACACGGACGGGCTTCTTGGACGCCATGTCGCTGTTCCTCCGATTGCGCGGCGTGCGTAGCCCGATGCCGGTTGGCTCGCAACGCCGCAGATGTGCGGTCGGGGCGCCTGCCGATGGGGCCGCGGCTCCAGGACGCGGGCAAAACCGGCCGCCGCGGTGGACGGCGCCGAAGAAGGCCGCTAGAGACCCGCGCCTCGACGCCGCAAGGGTGATCCTTGGATAGATTCGAACTGGCCCCGGCGCTCCTGTCGACGACCGAGCCCCTGGTGTCTCTGCGCCTTTGCGAGGCGCGGCTTTGCGCCGATAGCCGCTTTGCCTGGATCATCCTGATTCCGCGCAGGAGCGGCGCGCGCGAGCTCGAGCACATCACCAACGGCGACCGTGCCCAGCTGATGGAGGAGATCATCGCCGCCGGCGCCGCCGTGCGCGCGATCGGCGCGGCCCTCGGCCGGCCCGTGGAGAAGCTCAACATCGGCCAGATCGGCAACGTCACGCCCCAGCTGCACGTGCATGTGGTCGGACGGCGCGCCGACGACGGCTGCTGGCCCGGCCCGGTCTGGGGCCAGGGCGAGGCCAAGCCCTACGACGACCGCTCGCTGCAAGCCGCCGTCGCCGCTGCTCTGATGGTGCTGAAGTCGATGCAGGCTGCGGCCTGACGCCTGATCTCCCCCCTTGTTGGTGGAGTACCCGCGAAGCGGGGGAGGGGGGCTCAAGAGCGCAGGCTGGCGCGCGTCAGCCCCCTTCCCGCCCTTCGGGCGGACTTCCCCCAAAGGGGGAAGATCCCGACCCCGGCGCTCCCATTGGCCGCAGGCCGAGGTCGGCGAACAGCTGGGCGTCGCGGTCGAGCCCGGGGTTGCCGATGGTCAAGAGCTTGGCGCCCACGAAGATCGAGTTGGCGCCAGCCAGGAAGCACAGCGCCTGCAGCTCGCGGCTCATGCCTTCGCGTCCGGCCGAGAGCCGCACCACCGCCTTGGGGCAAACCAGCCGGGCGACGGCGATGGTGCGGACGAACTCCAGGCCGTCCAGCGCGCCCTCGTCGAGGATCTTGTCGCCGAGCGGCGTGCCTTCGATGGCGCCCAGCGCATTGATCGGCAGGCTTTCCGGGTGCTCGGGCAGGGTGGCCAGCGCGTGCAGCAGTCCCGCCCGGTCGCGCCGCGCCTCGCCCATGCCGACGATGCCGCCGCAGCAGACGGCGATGCCCTCCGCGCGCACCGCCGCCAGGGTGTCGAGCCGCTCGCGGTAGGTGCGGGTGGTGACCACCGAGGCGTAGTAGTCCGGACCGGTGTCAAGGTTGTGGTTGTAGTAGTCCAGGCCCGCGCCCTTCAGCGCCCTGGCCTGATCGCGCGTCAGCATGCCCAGCGTGGCGCAGGTCTCCAGCCCGAGCGCCTTCACGCCGGCGATCATGGCCGAGACCTTGGGCAGGTCGCGGTCCTTCAGCTCGCGCCAGGCCGCGCCCATGCAGTAGCGCTGCGCCCCGCCGGCCTTGGCGCTGGCCGCCTCGGCGATCACCGCGTCGGGCTCCATCAGCTTGGAAGCCTTCAGCCCGGTCTCGAAGTGGGCCGACTGGGCGCAGTAGCCGCAGTCCTCGGGGCAGCCGCCGGTCTTCACCGACAAGAGTTGCGACAGCTGGATCTCGGCCGGATCGAACCAGCGCCGGTGCGCCTCGGCCGCCCGGAACACCAGCTCCGCGAACGGCAGGTCGAACAGCGCCTCGACCTCGTCCAGGGTCCAGTCATGGCGCGGCGAGGCCGGATCGTCGAAGCGGCCAAAGGCGTTGGTGGGCGCGTTCATGGCGGGCTCCAGGCTTGAACCGCCTCGATAGCAAGCGGTGATTCAGGCTGCCAGGGCTTCGTGCGCGTCACGGCGGATGCGTTCCACCATGGAGAACAGCCCATTGGAGCGCTGCGCCGTCAGCGCGCCGTCGAGGCCGAGCCGCTGGTAGGCCGCCCGGGCGTCGAACGCCAGGATTTCGGCCGGCGTCCGGTCCGAATAAAGCCGCAGCAGGATCGAGATCAGCCCGCGCACGATGTGGGCGTCGGAGTCGCCGCGATAATGAATGGCGCCCTCGCGCCCCGGCTCGGTCACCAGCCAGACCTGGCTGGCGCAGCCGCGGACCTTGTTGGCTTCGATATGCTCGGCGCTCGACAGCGGCTCGAGCTCGCGGCCGAGGTCGATGATATGGCGATAGCGCTCCTCCCAGTCCTCGAACAGGGAGAACTCCTCGGCCAGCGCCTCGAGTTCACCGTCCATCGCGCTCTGGGGGCTCTGCGCCATGCCGTGGACTTAGGGGCCGCTGCATGGGGGCGCAACGGCGTAAACGCGCTATGATCCCGACATCGGCGTTAACGATTCGGCCGGCGTCAGCGGTCGCGCGCCGATTGTGCGTCCTGGAGCGTTCTGGTTGGCGACGGTAGAGTTCCCGATCCACGCATCCGCGGAAGAGCTCTTGGCCGACCGCACCTTCCTCACTGCCGAAAACCGGGCCCCCGCCGCCGAAGACCTGAGCGATGTCCTGCGCTGGCACGCCGCCTGGGGGACGGTGGCGGTCGCGTCGCTGGTTGGACTGACCCTCGCCCGCGTCGGAATGAACCTGGCCTGCGGGATCGCCCTGGTGGCGGGCGCGGCGCCCGCCGCAGCGGCCTTCGCGCTGCGCTGGCGCGATGGCGCCGGGCCGCGCGCGGCGCTGCTCGTGCTTTGGGCGGCCTGCAGTGCGGCGGCGTCGATGCTGACGGGCGGCGTGGCGGGGCCGCTGGCGGCCTGGTGCCTGGCGCCGGCGGCGGCCGCGTCCGTGTTCGGCGCATCGAATGTGCTGGCGCGCGGCTGCGCCCTGTCGCTGGCGGCGGCCGCGGTGACCGCCCTGGCTGGGCTGGCAGGGCTCCTCCCCCCGACGCCGCCGGATCCGCTGCGGTTCTGGCTTGGTCTGATCGGGCTCCTAACCACTGGCCTGGGGCTGGGATCGGGTCTGCTGCTCGCCCGCCGCCGCGCTGCGTCGCGCGAACAGGCGCACCGGGCCGCTGAGACCGGACTCGAACGGCTGCTGTCGGAGCAGCCGCACCTGATCATGGCCCTCGACGTCGAGGGCCGCGTGCTCGCCGCCTTCGGCTATGCGCCGCGCGGGGTGGATGGCGCGAGCCTGCCGGGCATGTCGTTGACGGATCTGGCGGGCGCTGCGGACCGTCCGGAGCTGCGCGCCGCTCTGGCCTCGGCGCTGGCGACCGGGGCGAGCGACTGCGCCTTCGCACCGGCCGGCGACACCAGACGCAGCTGCGCGCTCAGCCTGAGGCGGGGCGCCGATGGCCGCATCGCCGCCGTGCTGCGCGACTCGACCGCCGAGGCCGCCCGCCTCGCCGCGCTGGAGGCGGCGCGCGAGGACGCCGAAAACCTCAACGCCGGCAAGTCACGCTTCCTGGCCAGCATGAGCCATGAGCTGCGCACGCCGCTGAACGCGGTGATCGGCTTCTCCGACGTGATGCGAACCGGCCTGTTCGGCCAGCTCTCACCGAAGTACGCCGAGTACGCCGGGATGATCCACGACGCTGGCGGGCACCTGCTGGAGCTGATCAACGACGTGCTCGACATCTCCAAGATCGAAGCGGCGCGCTATGAGCTGAACCGGGAGCAGTTCGACGCTCGCGACTCCATCTCCGCGGCCCTGCGCCTGACGCGGCTGCAGGCGGACGAGGCCAGGGTTTCGCTGCGCGGTCTGTTGCCGGCCGAGCCGCTCGCGGCCCTGGCAGACCCGCGGGCGCTCAGGCAGATCGTTCTGAACCTGATCTCCAACGCCCTGAAGTTCACCCAGTCCGGGGGGTCGGTGACGGTCTCGGCCAAGGGCTATGGCGAGGATCTGGAGATCGTCGTCTCGGACACCGGCGTCGGCATCGCCGAGGCCGACCTGCAACGGCTCGGCCGGCCCTACGAGCAGGCCGGCGATGCGGCTCAGAAGGCGCGCGGCACGGGCCTGGGCCTTTCGCTGGTCCGCGCCTTCGCCGAGCTGCACGGCGGCGCCATGTCGATCGAGAGCCGCCTGGGCGAAGGCACCTCCGTGACCGTGCGCATGCCGGTGCTGCAGCCGCCGCCCGTGGAGTCGAGCGCTCAACGCGGCGGCGAAGTCATCGCGTTCAATCCGGGGCGCTGATCAGGCCAGGCTCTAACGTTTCGTGGCGGCCAGGAACGCCCGCCCGGCGGCGAAATCGCCCACCTCGATGAAGCTCTGGCGGGCCACGTCCCTGGGCTGTCCGGCGTACAGCAGCTCCACCGTGATCGCTTCGCGCGGATCGAGCTGGGCGATCGCGTCCGTCGCCGCGGCGGGGAAGCGGAACGCCACCGCCGATCTCGCGCCCGACGGCGCCAGGCTGGCCTCGGCCGGACCGCGCGCCTCGGCGGCGAACACCAGGCTGGCCCATCGCGGCGCCGTGCGGGCCCCCAGGGGAAGCTTCGCGGTCGAGCCGGCGCGGACCTGATTCAGGTAGGGCCCCGGCGCACGCGCCGTGTCTCGGATCACCAGCCGCGCCGCATAGGGTGGATCGTCATCCCCGACGTCGGACACCGCGATCAGCGCCTGCGGGTCGCCCCAGCGCCCGGCCAGGCCAAACCTCAGGCCCGCGGCCCCGAACGGCGCGGACTGCGAAAGCCGCCAGACCGGCGTGCGCATCGGCAGGTCGCGGTCGGCGTTCCAGCCCGCGATCTCGCCGGGGAAGTCCATCCGCAGCAACCGCCCATAGCCTTCAAAGGCCTTGCGCACCCGCCCGGCGGCGAGCCGCAGCTCGGCCGAAGCGCAGGGCGTGGCCGCGGCCCTCGACTTGGCGTCTTGCGCGGTTCTCGCCAGCGCCGCTTCGCCGGTCCCCGCGCGCAGGGATGCGCCGCGCGCCTGAACCTGGGCGGCGGCCAGGGCGGCGGCGACATCGGGCGCGAACAGGCCGCAGCGCGCGCCGGCATCCACCATCAGCGCGCGCTCGTAATAGAGATCCAGTGCGCCGGCCCGAGCGGACGGCGCGAGGATCAAGGACGTGGCCAGGGCCAAGACGGCCGCGCGCGCATTGTTCATGCCGAAAAGGTCTTTGGCCGATGAGGTCGTTGGAGGTCCCGACGCGCGGGCATGCTAGGCTCATCGGCCTTGCCGGACCGTTACGGAGGCCCTCGATGATCCTCTCGACAGACGTCTGGGTTGCCGCCCTCATCCGGCGGGCCGAGCTGGCGGGGGCCTTCGCCACAGTGGCCCGCAAGGGTGATCGGCGCGCCGGGGCCGTGCTGGTGAAGACCCTGGATCGGCGTTCCGGCGCGGCGCGGCTCTACGCCGAGGCGACCAGCGCCGGCGGTGAGCGCGTCTGGATGCGGCCCGCCAAGGGCGAGCAAGAAGCTGAACTGGACGCTTATGTAGAGCGCGCCCTGCGGGTAGATCCCGACCTCTGGGTTGTCGAAATCGAAGACCACGCCGGCAGTCGGTTCCTCACCGAACCGGTTGACGACGGCTGAGCAGTACTCGAGATTTACCCTGACTTTACACATTGCCTAAACTGCAATTCTACACAGGGCGGAAACAACTGGAGCGACATGCTGACGCCAACTCCGAAGTGGTTTTCGGTGAGTGCAGAAGATGTTCTTTCTCCTTAACGATGTGGTCCTGGGCGTCGAGCTCCAGCTGATGACGCCCCCTGTGATCGCGCGACGGTTCTCGGCGCTCACCTTCGATTGCGTGCAGCGCCTGGGCCGCGAGCTCTACGCCGAGGAGCCGCGGCTGCAGCATCGCAAGCTGGAGCGCGCCAAACGCCTCGTCGCGCTGATCGTGTCCAAGGCGCCGGACGTGAACGCGGCGCTGTTCGTGGCGCCTTCGCGAGGCTGCAACTTCGAGCGGGTTGCGGTGCGTCTGGCCAGCCTGGACATCCAGCTGCTGGCGCAGCTGCACCAGGACCAGCAGGCCGGACAGCTCACCTCGGCCATCGCCGACCGGATGGTCTGGGGCCGCGTCGCCGCCTGAGGCGCGCTCCTACGGCGCGTCGTGGAAGATGATCCCGAGCGCCAGCCTGCCGCCTGAGCGGATGCGACTGACGCCGTGGCGCATCAAGGCCCGCTGGGTCCCGCGTGGGCCCTGAAGCGGCCGCTCACACACTGGGAAGATCACGCCTTCGCCGACCTGCAGCGGGACGACTTCCGCGCGCGACTGCATGCGCGCCCGCTGCTCGGTCAGCACGAACTCGCCGCCGTCGAAGTCCATGCCCGGGCGCGACAGAAGGATGGTGAGCTGCAGCGGGAACACCTCCGGTCCATAAAGGTCTTGGTGCAGACGGTTGTAGTCGCCCGGACCGTAGCGCAGCAGGAGCGGCGTAGGCCGGGCCTGGCCGACCGCGCGGCAGCGCTGCAAGTAGTCGGCGTGCCGGTCGGGGAAGCGGTGGTCCTGCCTGAGCGCCGAGGCCCAGCGGTTGGCGACAGCAGCCAGCTGCGGATAAAGCGAGGTCCGCAGCGCCGCGACCATCGGCGGCAGGGGATAGGTGAAATACTGGTACTCGCCCTGGCCGAAACCGTGGCGGGCCATCACCACCCGGCTGCGGAACAGCTCCGGTGCGCCATAGGCGCCAGCGAGCTCTGCGCAGGCCGGCTCGTCGAGCAAAGGGCCGGTTCGGGCGGCGCCCCAGGCGTCGAGGTCCGCCTCGATCGAGGGCCAGTCCAAGGCGTCGATGCGCCGGAGAAGTGCGGTGTCCATGCCCCAACCTAGCGGCGCGAGGGCCGCGCGCAGCCCGATGCTTGCGCTGAATTGTGCTTCCTGACCGTGACAATGTCGCGGGCGGACATTACCTGCCCGCCCCATGCCCGCTCATTCCCCCGCCGCCGAGGCCGCCCGTAGGCGCACCTTCGCCATCATCTCCCACCCAGACGCGGGCAAGACCACGCTGACGGAGAACCTGCTCTACACGGCTGGAGCCATTCGCCTGGCCGGGGCGGTGCGGGCGCGCGGCGAGCAGCGCCGCACGCGCTCGGACTGGATGAAGATCGAACGCGAGCGCGGCATCTCGGTCTCGGCCAGCGTGATGACCTTCGAGCATGACGATCTGGTGTTCAACCTGCTCGACACACCCGGCCACGAGGACTTTTCCGAGGACACCTACCGCACCCTGACCGCCGCCAGCGCTGCGGTGATGGTGCTGGATGCGGCCAAGGGCATCGAGCCGCAGACCCTGAAGCTGTTCGAGGTCTGCCGGATGCGCGACATCCCCATACTGACCTTCATCAACAAGATGGACCGCGAGGCGCTCGATCCCTTCGCCCTGCTCGACGAGATCGCCGCCAAGCTGGCGCTGGACCCGGCGCCGCTCTACTGGCCCGCCGGCTCGGGCAACCGGTTCAAAGGCGTGGTCGACCTGCGCGCCCAGACCTTCCTGCCCTACAGCCGCGGCGGCCAGGACGGCGGCCATCCGGACCCGGCGCCGCTGAACTCCAACGCCGTCGTGCAATACCTCGAGCCCGACGAGCTGGAGGAGGCCCGCGAAGGGGCCGAGCTGGTGCAGGCGGCCGCCAAGCCGTTCGATCCGCAGTCCTTCCTCGAAGGCCACATGACGCCGGTGTTCTTCGGCTCGGCGCTGCGCCGGTTCGGCGTGCTGGAGCTGCTGGAGGGCCTCGCCGTCTACGCCCCGCCCCCGGGCCTGACCGCGGTGCGCCGCGCGGGCGTGGAGACTCACGTCGCCCCCGGGGATCCGGAGGTGACCGGCTTCGTCTTCAAGGTCCAGGCGAACATGGACCCCAACCACCGCGACCGCATCGCCATGGTGCGGCTGTGCTCGGGCCGTTTCACCCGCGGCATGAAGCTGAAGGTGCAGAACACCGGCCGGCAGATGGGCGTTCACAACCCGATGCTGTTCTTCGCCGCCGAGCGCGAGCTGGCCGAGGAAGCCTTCGGCGGGGACGTGATCGGCATCCCCAATCACGGCGTGCTGAGGGTGGGCGATTCCCTGTCGGAGAGCGGCCAGGTGCGGTTCGCCGGCCTGCCCAACTTCGCGCCCGAGTTCCTGCAGCGGGTGCGGCTCAGGGACCCGCTCAAGGCCAAGCACCTGAAGAAGGCGCTGGAAGGGCTCGCCGAGGAGGGCGTGACCCAGCTGTTCCGGCCGTCGATCGGCGCGGAGTTCATTGTCGGGGCGGTGGGCCAGTTGCAGTTCGAAGTGATGGCCGACCGGCTGTCGGGCGAATACGCCCTGGACGTGCTGTTCGAGCCCGCGCCCTACGCCGAGGCCCGCTGGCTGACCGGGGATGCCGCCGACATCGAGGACTTCTCCGACAAGCACCGCGGGGCCATGGCCCAGGACATCGACGAGCAGCCGGTGTTCCTGGCCAAATCCGCCTGGGAGATCGGCTACGTCACCGAACGCTATCCCAAGGTCGGCTTCCAGCGGACCAAGGAGCGGGCCTGAGGCCCATGCTGGCGCATCAGCCCGTATCTGCTAACATGTATACAATCCACTACGAGGGCGGTTCTGATGAGCGCGAGCACCATCCTGAGCGTTCGGGTTTCCGCGGAGGTCAAGGACAAGCTCGACCGGTTGGCCGCCGGAACCAAACGGACCAAATCCTTCCTCGCCGCTGAAGCGATCGAAGCTTATGTCGCGCGCGAACTCGCGATCGTCGACGCAATCGAAGTGGGCCTTGCGGATGTCAGGGCTGGACGGACGGTATCGCAGGACGAGGTCGAGGCGGAGATTTACGCCTTGATCGCGCAGGCAGAAGCGGCGCGCCAGCGCGCGTGACCCGGCGTGTCGTCTGGTCTCGCGCCGCCGCGTCGGATTTCGATAACGTCATCGATTATTTGAATCGGGAAAGCCCTGCCGCCGCGCGTCGCGTGGCGACAGAGCTCTTTGCAGCGACCAGAGGGCTCGGCGCCTACGCAACTGGCCGTCCTGGCCGGGTGTCGGGCACTTACGAGAAAGTCTTGCGCGGGCTGCCCTACATCGTCGTCTATTCAATCGACCTCAGCACGACGCCCGAGGAGATTGTTGTCCTTCGGGTGATTCACGGCGCCCGGGATTGGCCCGAGGGGGAATGGCCAGCCTGACCTCGGGTTGACGCCAGGCGCCGCCCCGGAGCCGTCCACAACGGGACGCTGAGCGCGCTTGACGGCCGCGGCGTTAAGCTGGCCTTAATCTTTTTCATCGGCGCGGCTCCGCTCTTGCTGGACAGGCGTTGAGTCCCAAGACGCCGTGTCGGGGTGGGACATGCGTGGAGCAGTTTGGATGATCGAGTTCGGCCGCGGGCTGAAGAAACTCTTCCAGTCCCCCGCGCCCCAGGGCGGCCTCGCGCGGGGGGACGCCACGCTTCTGGAGTTGCTCGAGCTTCGCCTGCTGCAGTCCGAGGCCCGCTCGGCCGACGTGTCGGCGGGCCGCATCGGCGCCAAGGACCGCGCCCTGCGCCTCAGCGAGGCCTCCGTCGTCTGGCGCGAAGTTGCCCGCCGCACCGGCGATGCGGCCGCCCTTCGCAAATCCGCCGCCTCCGCCGAGCAGGCCGCCAAGCTCGCGCGCCAGTCCGATCGCAAGGGGGCGCTCGCCAGGGCCCTTTGCGAGCAGGTGCAAGCCGCCTTCGTCGGCGCGGACCTGTTCGGAGAGGACGGCCTGAACATCGCGGCCGACTATCTGCTGGCTCAGGCCGGCGCCGCGCCGATGGCGCAGGGCCTGAAGGCCATGCTGGCTGCCCGGCAAAGCCTGGCGGAGGGTCCGGTGGAGACGGTCAGGGCCGCGTCCAAGGCGTTCGACCGGGTTCTGGGCGGCGCCAAGGGCAAGACCCGCCCCGAGCTCGCCGTCGCCCTGCGCCTGCGCTGCGAGAGGGCGGAGTTCCTGACGGCCTGCGGCGCACGCCTGGGCGAGCCGCAACTGATCGAGCAGGCCCTGGCCGAGCTGGACCTCGCCTGTCACGGCGCCGACAGCGCCTATCATCCGTTGACCGCCGCGCGGGCGTTCGAACTGCGCGGCCTGGCGCTGTTGCGGCTGGGCGAGTTCAAGGGCGACCCAGTGCCGATCCTGGAGGCGCTGGACGCCTTCAGCGTGGCCATCGACATGGTCACCCCGGACCATTCGCCGCTCGACTGGGCGCGGCTGCAGCACGGGCGCGGCCTGACCTTCACCGCGCTCGGCGAGACCGGCGAGAGCGACATCGCCTTCCAGCGCGGGCTGCAGGCGTTCGACAAGGCGGCCGCCGTGCTGAACGGCGCGACCCATCTGGCGCTGCGCGCCATGGTCGCCCAGGACCGCGCCTCCTGCCTGGTGCGCCGGGCCGGAGCCCGCGGCGATCGCTTTGCGCTGGACGAGGCGGAGGCGATCCTGCGCGGCGAGCTCGCTGGACTTTCGCACGCGCCCGATCCCGTCGCCTGGGCCGTGCTGCAACTCAATCTGGCGCGGATCTACATGGCCCAGGCTGCGCTTGGCGGCCGCCGGCGAAACCGCCGCGCCCAGGCCGGCGACGCCCTGCTGGCGGCGCTGGACGTGTTCTCCGAACGCGGTCTGCGCAACCTCGCCGCCATGGCCGATGAGGCGCTCGAGGAGCTGCGCGAGGCGTCGACCGCGATCTGAGGCGTGCCTGGCGCGCGCGATTAGAAGTCCCCGATTGGCTCGACGCGGGGTCACATCGATGTGTTCTGAGCCGACACTTCCGTAAGGTTTGGCCGCGGTCGGAATAGTGGAGGCAGGGATGTCACGGGTGCGCGTGGGGGGCTTCTCGATCTCCCTCGACGGCTTTGTCGCCGGACCGGGGCAGAGTCTGGAGCATCCGCTCGGCAGGCGCGGGCAGGAACTGCACCAGTGGATCTTCGGCACGCGCTTCTTCCGGACAATGATCGGTCAGGACGGGGGCTCCGAGGGCGTCGATCAGGCCTATGCGCACCGCTCGATGAGCGGGTTCGGCGCCTTCATCCTCGGCCGCAACATGTTCGGCCCCTTGCGCGGTGCGTGGCCGGATGAAAGCTGGAAGGGCTGGTGGGGCGCCAATCCGCCCTATCACGCACCGACCTTCGTGCTGACCCACTATCGGCGCGATCCGATCGAGATGGAGGGCGGCACGACCTTCATCTTCGTGACCGGGGGGATCGAGGCGGCGCTCGAACAGGCCAGGGCGGCGGCCG
>FTFU01001130.1_pt1 | contig 16092 bp, 13 predicted proteins | sample 1640511 | NCBI WGS metagenome assembly FTFU01 (sample SAMEA3914789, study PRJEB12502) | metagenome | biome: forest; material: soil | place: Canada | collected 2011-07-03 | depth 0.3 m | reverse complement strand
GCACTGGCGACAGCTCGGATCACCCACGCTCGGCCGGGCCGAGCGGGGGTGATCCGTGTGCATTACCGACGAAGATAGTCGTCAATGGTCTGATTGTAGTGACGGATTCGCGCCTCCTGGTATTTCGTCAGCGTAAGCTTGCCAGTCTTGCTGGCTTTCAGCCCGCGCTGCACGAGCGGAAGCTGTTCGGCGTCCTGTTGCAGCAGCGTGTCGAGGGCGCCCATCGCGTTATAGTCGAGAAAGCTTTCCTCGGGGCCGATGTTGATGATCTCGCAGGACGGCGGCCGCTCGCCGTCGAACGGCAGAAAGAAGATCGTCTCCCAGATGCTCCAGTCCGGATCGTTGCCGAGCGGGCGGAACCTGTAGACCAGCGGATTCAAGAGCGAGGGCCACGGCGTGAAGTTCGGAAACAGCAGATATTGCGTCCCGTCGATGAGTTCCGCCTCGGGCAGGCTGGACACGTCGACGCCGAGCCGCTTCCCATAGGCGTCGCGCGCCATCCGCCCGAAGGCATGTCGGGGTGTCTCCCCGTCGCGCAGCTTGCCAAACTCGGTGCCGCTGTGCTCCGGCAGATAGGAGCCGGTGAAGGCGTCCAGGATCTCCTGGCCGGAAGGATTGCTGGCTATCATCTTCGACGGCAAGCCGAGCACGGCATGATATCGATTGAAGTGCGGCTCATTCGGATAGACGTCATATTGAGATGAACTGTCCGGGTGCATGTTGGTGATTTGCGGATGCACGGCCAACACGTGGAGGGATTCCAGGAACCCATCCATGCAAGTCTTCCAATTGCAGTTGATAGTCTTAACGAGATGGACCGCCTTGTACTTGCTGCGGAAGTCCCAGGCCCCCTGCGGCTGGTCGCCGCCCCACTGCTCGTACATGAGCCCCATGTAGTCCTTCAGCGACGGGGCGTCGTCGTCGAAGTTGATGAACAGGAACCCGTTCCACTCTTCGACGCGCACCTGCGGCAGATGGAACGACTGCGGATCGAGCTGGGGGAAGTCCCAGCGCGAGGGCGCCCACGCCAACTCGCCCTCCAGCGACCAGGTGAAGCCATGGTAGGGACAACGTAGCGCCTTGCGGTGGGTGTCGGACTTGCAGAGTTCGCTGCCCCGGTGCAGGCAGGAGTTGATGAAGGCCTTCACCGACATGTCCGGCTGACGCACGATCAGCACCGACCGGTCGACGATGCGGTAGACGTGTACGTCGCCCGGCTTGGGGATGTCGTAACTCCACACCGCGAACTGCCAGGCCTTGCCCCAGAGTTTCTCGACTTCCCGGTCGTGGAACGCCCGGGTGAAGTATCGCTCCACGTCCAGGGGCTCGGTGCCGAGGTCGTAGTCCGAGCGGGTCAGCATGGTCGGGGCGGGCGGCACCGTATCGGTGCGGAACACCTCCTGCACGTCGTATGGCCGCTCGAGCTCCTCGGGTGGCATCGGCACGTTCCAGCTGGCTTTGCGGGTCTTTTCGTCCAAATCCATCGTCAGCTCCTGGAAGATCAGAAGTTCCGCGAAAGCCGCGAGCCGACCCTGTCGGCTCCCCTGCGCGATCGCACCTTTGTCAATCTTGCGGCCGCCACGGCCGGCGAAGGCCGGTCGCTCGTCACCGCAAGGGCAGTCAGCGCCCAAGGTCAGGCGGCCTCGACGGTCTTGCTCAGGGTCGGGAAGTCAATGCTCGGCATCTTGAATCTCCCTATCTGGCGAGGATCGTCGCGACGGCCTTTGTCGGCTCCTGTTCGCATTTGACGCTGACGATAATCCCGCGCCGGGTTCGCCACAAGACATTAGTCATACTAATGGAGAAATTCACCCAAGCGGGCTGCTCCCGTCGCATGATAGGCCGCTGCACCCCGTCGGCCGACGGGGTGCAGGGAATTTGCGATAGCGCTTGCACTCTTATCTCGTTAGTGAGATTAACGTGAAACATACCTCGTCATTCGGTACGGCGAGCAGGGAGGAGTGAAAGCATGGAGACCAACGGGCCCTCTCCGAACGAACTCTTGGAGATCTACAAGCGCGTCGCCTTAATCCGCTTGAACGACGACCGCACGATCAAGGTGCTGCGTTCGGGGCGGCTGACCATGCCCTACTACTCCGCGCGGGGTCAGGAGATCATTCCCGCGGCGATCTCCGCCCAGCTTCGAGACGACGACTACATCAGCACCATCTATCGCGGCATCCACGACATGCTCGCCAAGGGCATGCCGCTGCGCGACATGTGGGCGGAGATCGCCGGGCGCGCGACGGGCACTTGCAAGGGCAAGGGTGGCCCGATGCACCTGACCTATCCCGCCAAGGGGATCATGGTCACCACCGGCATCGTCGGCTCCTCGACGGTGATCGCGAACGGTCTGGCCTGGGGCTCCAAGCTCGACGGCAACGATCGCGTCAGCGTGGCCTATTTCGGCGACGGCGCCTCCAATATCGGCGCCTTCCACGAAGCCCTGAACCTGGCGGGCGTCTGGAAGCTGCCGACGATCTTCGTCTGCCAGAACAACCGCTATGGCGAGCATACGCCCTACGCCAAGACCACCGGCGCGGCGCGCATCGCCGACCGGGCGGCCTCCTATGGCATGCCCGGGCTGCACGTCGACGGCAACGATCCGGTGGCCATGCACAAGGCCGCCCAGGAGGCCATCGCGCGCGCCCGAGCCGGCGAGGGTCCCACCTTGATCGAGGCGATGACCTTCCGTTTCATGGGCCATCTCTACGGCGACGACGACGCCTACATGGACAAGGCCGAGAAGCAGGCGGCCGTGGACGTCGATCCGGCGCCCCGATTCCGCGCCAGTCTGATCGCCGACGGCGTGGCCAGCGAGGACCAGCTGAAGGCCATCGAGGACGACATCGAGACGGCTCTGGACGATGCGGTGGAGTTCGCCATCGCCAGTCCTTTCCCCGATGTGCGCGAGCTGGCGCTCGATGTCTATGAAGAGGAGCTGACGGCGTGAACGCTCAAGGCAAGAAGACGACCATCCTGCAAGCCCTCAACCAGGCGCTCAGCGACGCCCTGGCCGAGGATCCCAAGGTGCTGGTGTTCGGCGAGGACGTCGCCGACCCGGAAGGCGGCGGCGTGCTGGGCGTGACCAAGGGCTTGTCCGCCGCGCACGGTGAGACGCGGGTGCGCTCCACACCGATCTCGGAGCAGGCGATCCTCGGGGCCGCCATCGGCGCATCGATGATCGGCTACAAGCCGGTCGCGGAAATCATGCTGATGAACTTCACCACGGTGGCGATGGACATGATCGCCAACCATGCGGCCAAGCTGCGTTTCATGTCGGGCGGCCAGACCCACGTGCCCATCACGATCCGCACCATGACCGGCGCTGGCATCGCCACAGGCGGCCAGCACGCCGACTACTGGGAAGCGATCTTCGCCCACATCGCCGGGCTGAAGGTCGTCGCCCCCTCCACGCCCGCGGACGCCTACGGGCTTCTTCGCTCCTGCATCGACGATCCCGATCCCTGCATCTTCATCGAGAACCTGATCTCCTACAGCGCGCGCGGCGAAGCGCCCGAGCCGGGCTACCGGGTGCCGCTAGGCAAGGCGCGCATCGCCCGGGAAGGGCGCGACCTCACCATTGTCTCCTATTCGCGCGTGGCCAACGAGGCGCTCCTGGCGGCGGAGGAACTGGCCAAGGGCGGCGTCTCGACGGAGGTGATCGATCTTCGCACGATCGCGCCGTGGGACAAGGAAACGGTCCTGGCCTCCGTCGCCAAGACCGGTCGCCTCCTGATCGCCCACGAGGCGGTCAAGCCGTTCGGCGCCGGGGCGGAGATCGCCGCTGTCGTCAATGAAGAGCTGTTCGGCCAGCTGAAGGCGCCAATCCGCCGGGTCGGCGCGCCCTTCTGCCCTGTGCCCTTCTCCAACGCCCTCGAGTCGGTCTTCGCCGTTGGCAAGAAGGACATCATCCCGGTCGCGAAGACGCTCGTGCACAACCAGCCTGAAAGGGTCATGCAACTCACATGAGCACCGACGTTCTATTGCCCAAGATCGGCTTCTCGATGAGCGAGGGTCAGGTCCAGGAATGGTATGCCGCCGACGGCGCGCAAGTGACCGAGGGCGAGCCGCTGTTCGCCCTGGAGAGCGACAAGACGGTCACCGAGGTCGAAGCCCCGGCCTCCGGGACGCTGCGCATCCTCGTCCAGCCGGAGGATATCCAGCCGGTGGGAACCGTGATCGGCGTCATCGAATAGCCCTCACTCCCCCCTGCGACACGGGCGCAACGCCCGTCTCGCCCTTTTTTTGCACGGATCCTCCGATCGGCATGGAGCCGCCACCCTCTAAGCGCTCTGCCGTGGACGTCCGCGGCTTTTGGGACCTGCTCGGGCGCGGCGGACACGCGCGCGCCAGGCGAATGAGGCCTGCACCATGACCGTGAAAATGCCGGAGCCGAACATGAGCGTCCTCGCCCGGCGCGATGACCTCATTGCCGCCTTGCGCGCAATCGTCCCCGGCGAGGGGGTGATCAGCGCGCCGTCCGAACTTTCGCCCTACGAGTCCGACGGCCTGACCGCCTATCGCCAGCCCCCGCTGGTGGTGGTGCTGCCCGAGACGGTGGAGCAGGTGTCGCGCATCTTGGCTTTCTGTCACGCCGAGGGGGTCAAGGTGGTGCCGCGCGGCTCGGGCACCTCGCTTTCGGGGGGCGCGCTGCCGCTGGCCGACGCGGTGCTGCTCGGGCTCGGCAAGTTCAACCGGATCCTCGACATCGACTATGCGGATCGCATCGTCACGGTTCAGCCCGGGGTGACCAACCTGGCCATCACCCGCGCGGTGGAGGCGCAGGGCTTCTACTACGCTCCCGATCCCTCCAGTCAGATCGCCTGCTCCATCGGCGGCAATGTGGCGGAGAACTCCGGCGGCGTGCACTGCCTGAAGTACGGCCTGACCACCCACAATGTGCTCGGCGTGCAGCTGGTGACGATGGAGGGTGAGGTCTTGCGTCTGGGCGGGCGCTGCCTCGACCCCGCAGGGCTCGACCTGCTGGGGGTGGTCGTCGGTTCCGAGGGCCTGCTGGGCGTCGTCACTGAGGTGACGGTGCGAATCCTGCCCAAGCCACAGAGCGCGCGCGCCCTCTTGATCGGCTTTGACAGCATCGCCGGCGCGAGCCAGTGCGTGGCCGAGGTGATCGCCGCCGGCATCATTCCCGCCGGCATGGAGATGATGGACCGCCCCGCTATCCACGCGGCGGAAGCCTTCGTGCAGGTGGGCTATCCCCTCGACGTGGACGCCCTGCTGATCGTCGAGCTGGATGGCCCTGCGGCCGAGTGCGATCACCTCATCGGCGAGGTCGAGCGCATCGCCCAGGCCAACGGCGCGGTCTCCACCCGCATGTCCACGGGCGAGGCGGAACGGCTGGCCTTCTGGGCGGGGCGCAAGGCGGCTTTTCCGGCCGTCGGCCGTCTCTCGCCCGACTATTACTGCATGGACGGCACCATCCCACGCCGGCGCCTGCCGGAGGTGCTGAACCGGATGGAGGCGCTGTCGCAGCGCTACGGACTGCGCGTCGCCAACGTCTTTCACGCCGGCGACGGCAACCTGCACCCCCTGATCCTCTACGACGCCAACCAGCCGGGCCAACTCGACCGGGCCGAAGCCTTCGGCGACGACATCTTGCGCCTCTGCGTGGAGGTCGGCGGCGTCCTGACCGGCGAGCACGGAGTCGGGGTCGAGAAGCGCGACCTGATGCCGATCATGTTCAGCGAGGTCGATCTGGCCCACCAGCAAAGGGTGAAGTGCGCTTTCGACCCCAAGCTCCTGCTCAACCCCGGCAAGGTGTTCCCCACCCTGCACCGCTGCGCCGAACTCGGCCGCACCCACGTCCATAAGGGCGCTGTCCGTTTCCCAGACCTGCCGAGATTTTGACGATGACGTGCGAGGCGCCGATCCGACCGACGAGCGTGAAGGACCTGCAGGACGCCGTCGCCGACGCGGCGCGCGCCGGCGGGCGGCTGGAGCTTCGCGGCGGCGCCAGCAAGGCGGGCGTGGGGGCGCCGAGGTCCGAGGCGCGCGTCCTCGACATGAGCGGCTTCAGCGCCACCATCGACTACGACCCGCCCGAGCTGGTGCTGACCGTCGGCGCCGGCGCCCCTCTGCAGACGGTGCTTGCGATGGTCGAGGCCGAGGGGCAGATCCTGCCCTTCGATCCCGTCGATCCGGGTCCGATCTACGGCCAGGCCGCCGGCGCGGCCACTCTTGGCGGGGTGCTGGCGGCCGGCTTTGGCGGGTCGCTGCGGCTGACCCAGGGCGCGCCGCGCGACCACCTCCTGGGTTTTGAGGCCGTGTCCGGCCGCGGCGAGCATTTCGTCGCCGGCGGCAAGGTCGTGAAGAATGTGACCGGCTATGACCTTTCCAAGTTGATGGCCGGCAGTTGGGGCCGGCTCGCGGCGCTGACCGAGGTGACGCTGAAGGTCCTGCCGCGCCCCCGCATGCGCGTGACCAAGCTGGCCACAGGCCTTGGCCCGCAGGAGGCGGTCGCCCTGATGGCGCGCGCCCTGGGCTCCCAGGCCGAGGTGTCCGCCGCCGCCTATCGTCCGGCCGCGGCCGGCGCCCCTTCGCTAACCGCCCTGCGCCTGCAGGGCTTCACCGCATCGGTCGAGGCGCGCTGCGCCATGCTGGACGCCCTGTTTGAAGACCAGGGCCGGCTCGAGCGGCTCAATACAGGGGCTTGCGAAGCCTTCTGGTCGGAATTCGCGACCCTGGCGTCCCTGGCCGGCGAGCGTCCTCTCTGGCGCATCAGCGTTCCGCCGAGCCGCGGGGCGGGCCTCGCCGAGGCTTTGGCCGCGGGCGGCGGCGCCTACCTGCTCGACTGGGCCGGCGCTCTGGTCTGGACCGCCTTTGACGGCGATCCCAACTGGGTCCGCAGCCTCGCCGAGGCGGCGGGCGGGCACGCCATGCTCGTGCGCGGCCCTGACGTCCTGCGGGCCGCCGTCCCGGCCTTCCATCCGCCGGCGCCTGGAGTCGCAGCCCTGGAGATGCGCATTCGCCGCGCTTTCGATCCCCACGGGGTGTTTGAGACGGGGCGGTTTTGAATGCAGACCAGCTTCTCGTCAGCCCAACTCGCCGACCCGGCCATGGCGGCCTCCGAAGCAGTGATCCGCAAATGCGTGCACTGCGGCTTCTGCACCGCCACTTGCCCCACCTATGTGCTGTTGGGCGACGAACTCGATAGCCCGCGCGGGCGCATCTACTTGATCAAGCAGATGCTGGAGACGGAGGCCGATCCCGCGCCAGAGGTCGTCAAGCATGTCGACCGCTGCCTGTCATGCCTCGCCTGCATGACCACCTGCCCCTCCGGGGTCAACTACATGCATCTGGTGGACCACGCCCGCGCCTATATCGAGGCCCGTTACCGCCGGCCCTGGCGCGAGCGGGTGATCCGCGCGCTCCTCGCCTGGACCCTGCCGCACCCGCGCCGTTTCCGCCTTGCCTTGCGGCTCGGCCGGTGGGTGCGCCACACCGCCCCCCTCCTGGCGCGGACGGCCGCGTTCGAGCCCCTCGCCGCCATGTTGTCACTGGTCCCCGCGCGCATGCCTCCCAAGCCGGCCTTCGCGGCCGCCCGCACGTCGGGCGCGGCGGGTCGGGTCGCCCTGCTCAAGGGCTGCGCCGAACCGGTTCTGCGTCCTGCCTTCCGCGCCGCCGCGATCCGGCTGCTCAACCGGGCCGGCTACGGCGTCCTGGCGGTGGAGGGCGAGCGGTGTTGCGGCGCCCTCGCCCACCATATGGGTCGCGAGACGGACAGCCTGGCGGCCGCGCGGCGCAATGTTGACGCCTGGTCGCGGGAGATAGTGGGCGAGGGCCTGACCGCTATTGTCGTCACCGCCTCCGGGTGCGGCACGACGATCAAAGACTATGGCTTCATGCTGCGCGAGGATCCCGCCTACGCCGCCAAGGCGGCACGGGTCTCCGCCATGGCCAAGGACATCAGCGAGCTGTTGGACACCGCCGATCTGCCGCTCGGGAACGGCCGCGGCCTCAAGGTCGCCTATCATGCCGCTTGCTCGCTTCAACACGGCCAGAAGGTGACCGAGGCGCCCAAGCGCCTGCTCGAGCGGGCGGGCTATCATGTGAGCATCCCGGCCGAAGCGCACCTCTGCTGCGGCTCGGCGGGGACCTACAACATCCTGCAGCCGAAGATCGCCGCGGCGCTCGGCGCGCGTAAGGTCGCCCACCTCGAACGGCTCCAGCCGGACGTGATCGCCACGGGCAATGTCGGCTGCGCGGTGCAGATCGGCCTGCGCGCTAGCGCGCCCGTCGTTCACGTGGTCGAGCTGCTCGATTGGGCCACGGGTGGACCTGCGCCCGCTTCCCTTTCCCATCTCGAGCCGAATAGGAGCGCGTAATGAGCCGTATAACCCTGGACCAGGCCAACGCGGTGATCGCCGGCGCCCTTGGCAAGCGCAGCGAACTCGGCCTCAAGCCGTTGGCCGTCGCGGTGCTCGACGCCGGCGGCCATCTGATCGCCTTCCAGCGCCAGGACGGCGTCTCGACCGGACGCCTCCAGGTGGCGTGCGGCAAGGCGGGCGGGGCGCTGTTTCTCGGCATGTCCTCGGCCAAGCTCGGCGAGGCGGCGGTTCAACGGCCGAGCTTTATCGCAGCGCTGGCGCCTCTTGCGCCGGTTGGCTTGGTGCCGGCGGCCGGCGGAGTAATCGTCATCGACGACGAGGGACTGGCGATCGGGGCAGTGGGCATCTCCGGCGACACCGCCGAAAATGACGAGGCCTGCGCCCTCGCCGGCATCGCCGCCGCTGGCCTTCAGGCCCAGAGCTGACCGCTTCGCCTTCCCCGCCAGGCCCGACAGGAGACGTTCAATGCCCTGCTACGAGATCGACGGATTGCGCCCGACCTTGTCGGCGTCGAGTTGGATCGCCCCTTCCGCCGACGTGATCGGAGATGCGCGCCTCGGCAAGGAGGTGAGCGTCTGGTTCGGCGCCGTGATCCGCGCTGACAATACGCCCATCGTCGTGGGCGACCGTAGCAATGTGCAGGAGGGCGCCATGCTGCACTCCGACCCGGGCGCGCCGCTCGCCGTCGGTCAGGGCGTGACCGTCGGCCATCATGCCATCCTGCACGGCTGCACGATTGGCGACAACGTCCTGATCGGCATGGGCGCGCAGGTCATGAACAACGCGGTGATCGCCGAGAACTGCGTCGTGGGCGCAGGCGCCCTGGTCACCGAGGGCAAGAGCTTCCCGCCCGGCAGTCTGATCATAGGCGCGCCCGCCAAGGCGGTGAAGGAGCTGTCTCCCGAAGCGATCGAGGGCCTGCGCCAATCCGCCGACGTCTATGCGGCCAAGCGCGCCCTCTACGACGCTAAACTCAAGCGCCTGGCGGACTGAGGTCCGCGCGCTCTGGCTTGCTCCATCCCCGTTCCGGAGGTCCCATGACATCTCGAGCGCTCGTGCTCGGCGGCGGCGGCGTGGCGGGCATCGCCTGGCTCACCGGCCTGTTCGCCGGCTTCGCTGACAGCGGCTTTGATCCCCTGGACGCCGATCTGATCCTAGCCACCTCCGCCGGCGCAGGCGCCGGCGCGCAACTCACGAGCGGGGTCGACCTGGAGACGCTTTACGCCTGCCAGGCCGATCCGGCGCGTCAGGTCGAGGAGCCAGAGCCCGACCCGGCCGCCCTGGCGCGGGCCGCAGCCGCGCGGCCGGGCCTACTGGCGGCCGGCGAGCGGGAGGCGGTGACGCGGGCGCGAGGTCTCTTTGCCTTGAGTGCAGAGACAGTGGCGCCGGCGGTGCGGCGCGCGGTGGTGGCCGCCCGCCTGCCCTCCCACACTTGGCCGCCGCACCCGTTCAAGCTGGTCGCCGTGGACGCCTTGAGCGGCGAGACGGCGCTGTTCGATCGCCAGTCCGAGGTATCGCTAATCGACGCCGTCGCGGCGAGTTCGGCCGTCCCGGGGGTTTGGCCGCCGGTTATGATCAACGGCCGCCCCTATATCGACGGTGGCGCGCGCTCGACCGAAAGCTTGGATTTGGCGACCGGTTACGATCGTGTCTTGGCGCTCGTGCCGGTCGGGGCCGATTTCAAGGGTACGCCCCCGCGCGATCTGGCCGCCCATGTCGCAGCCCTGGAAGCCCAAGGCGCGCGCGTATTCGTAGTCGAGCCCGACGCCACTTCACAGGCTGCGATCATCGATCGGCTGCTCGATCCCATGACCCGTGGACCGGCGGCCAAGGCCGGACGGGCGCAGGGCCGCGCCATCGGCGCGGCTGCGATCGCTTTCTGGCGCGATGCATAAGCCGACCCGGCCCAATGCGGCGCAATCGCCTCTCGGCCGGTCCCGGACGAGCGAGAGACCTGCGCGCGAGGAGACCGACCGGCGCTACCGTCGCCCAAATGCGAGGGGCACGCTAACGACTTGAGGCCATCTGCCATTTCATTTCGCGCCGGCGCCGCCGGGATTCGGCGCAGCTGATGGTCCGCAAATTACGTTATTACCACTAATGTCTTGAAGCCGCTTCGAGAGAGGATTACGCTGCTCGGACTTGAGCGATCGGCGCCTTCCCATCAGTCTGGCCGCGCCTTGGAAACAGGCCCGGATCCGAGGACGCCGCTCCCGCCAACGCTTCCCGAGAGTATTTCAAGAGAAGCCAAAAATGGATCAGTCCCTAGGGAGAACTTCCATGGATATTGTCGCCGACCGTCCCGATGCCGTGCAGGCTGCGCCGGACTTCCTCGGCCAGGCGCGCGCGATGCGCGCCCTAATCGAGGCCGAGGCCAAGGCGACCGAAGATGGCGGCACGCTCTCGCCAAAGGTGGTCGAGGCGTTGCGCGAGGCGGGCATCTTCTGGATGAACGTCCCGCGTGAGGTCGGCGGCGCAGGCGCAAGCCTGGTGGAAGCCATGGAGGTGATCGAGGAGGTCGCCTATGCGGACGCCTCCACCGGCTGGTCGCTGATGGCCAACCAGGGCACGATTGTCGCCGCTGCGGTCTATTTGGGCGAACCGGGGATCGAGGCGATCTTCGGCGGGCGCGAGCGGCCGATCCTCGCCGGCATGCTGGGGCCGGCCGGCAAATCAACCGCGGAGGACGGGGGCTATCTCGGAGGTGGCCGGTTCGCGTTTGGCAGCGGCATGGCGCACGCCGACTGGATCGGCGCCGGCATGTTCGTCATGGAGGAGGGCCGTCCGCGCATCTTGGCCGGGGCGGGCCCAGAAGTCAGGGTTTGTTTCGTGCCCAAGTCGCAGGTCGAGGTGCTGGGCGGCTGGAGCCCACCGGGCCTCGTGGGTACGGGCAGCTACGACTATGTCGTGCCCGAGCAATTCGTGCCGCGAGGCTTCAGCTTCGAGCGCACTACGCTCGAACCCTTGCGTGGCGGACCCCGCTTCAGTGTCGGCCTGGCCGTGATCGGCGCTTCGGGCCATGCGGGCGTTGCGCTCGGCTTGATGAAGCGTGCGCTGACGGAGCTGGTCGCCATCGTCTCGACCAAGAAGCGACCAGGCTATCCAGGGCCGGTGGGCGACCATGACGTATTCAAGCACCATTTCGCGCTGAACGAGGCGAACTACCAAGGCGCACGCGACTACACCTTCCGTGTCTTCCGCGAGATCGAGACGTATGCCGCAAGCGGCCGGGAGCCGACGGCCGAGCAACGCGCTCGGGTGCGCCAGGCCACGACCTGGGTCCACCAAGTGGCGGGCGACGTCGTGCGCTTTGCGCACCTTTGGTCCGGATCCGAGGTCATTCGAAGGGATTCCACCCTTGGGCGGCTCTCTCGCGACATGGCCATCGCCACTCAGCACGTCGTCGTGGATCCCATCACCCTCGTCGACAGCGCAATCGTGCGCGCCTGGTCGGCCGTCGGCGGCTGATCACGCCGCCGGTCCCGGACGCCGGCGCAGATGGCTGACTCGGAGATGACGGTGTCTGAGCGGCTCGATTTATGGGGATGTGGAGATGAGCATGTCGACGAACGAGGTCGCCAACGACCTGCGCATGGCCTTGAGGCGGTTTGCGCGGGCGGTCGTGGTGATCACCGCACGCGAAGGCGATAGCCGCTACGCCATGGTCGCAACCGCGGTGAGCGAGCTGTCGCTCGATCCGCCCTCTATGGTGATCTGCGTCAATCGCGCCGCCTCGATCCATTCCCCGCTGAACCGGGGCGCGGCCTTCTGCATCAACGTCCTGCACAGCGCCCAGGAAGAGGTCGCCAGAACTTGCGGCGGCGCGACCAAAGGTGAGGCGCGCTTCGCTGTCGGCGATTGGCGGGAAGACAGTCCGGGCGCGCCCTGGTTGGCTGACGCCCAGGCCAGCATCTTCTGCGACAACGTCGACAAGCTGAGCTTTGGGACCCATCAGCTGTTCGTCGGCCGCGTCATCCGCGCGGCGTTCGCCCCCCAGACCGCCCCCTTGCTTTACGCCGACGGGCGCTATGCGGCGCTGGCTCGGCAAAGCGACGGCCAGTGTCAACGTGACGGAGCGGCAGTAAGCGCACCATTCTGATTGCGCGGTCGTGGTCTCTTCAGGCAGCGGTCGGCGGCACGACACCAAGTTCAGCCCTTTCGGAAGAGCTTCGCGGACGCGCCGACGGCGTGAAGAGGCGCAATGCAAGATCGGCCCGTGCGAGCGCTGACGCCGGCGGGCATGGCTCTGGCAGTGGCCGAAGTTTAGCCTGTCTTCTTCTGGCGGAAGCGATGCAACAGCGGCTCGGTATAGCCGTTGGGTTGCGCCGCGCCCTCGAACACCAGGGCCTTGGCCGCCTGGAAGGCCAAGCTGTCCCCCGGCCGCGCGCTCATCGGCTCATAGAGGGGATCATGGGCGTTCTGGGCGTCGACCTTCGCGGCCATGCGCGTGAAGGCGTCTTCCACCTGCGCTGTCGTCGCCACCCCGTGCATCAGCCAGTTGGCGATGTGCTGGGCGGAGATACGCAAGGTCGCGCGGTCCTCCATCAGTCCAACGTCATGGATGTCCGGCACCTTCGAGCAGCCGATCCCCTGGTCGATCCAGCGCACGACGTAGCCCAAGACGCCCTGGGCGTTGTTGGCCAGCTCCTCGCGCACCTCGGCTTCGGACCAGTTGCGGCCGGCCGCGGCGAGCGGCGGGGTCAACAGCGTCTCCAGCGCGGGCGCCGGCTGGCCTTCCAGCACGGCCTGACGGTCGAACACGTCCACCGTGTGATAGTGGGTCGCGTGCAGGGTGGCGGCGGTCGGCGACGGCACCCAGGCCGTGTTGGCGCCGGCCGTCGGATGGCCGACCTTCTGGGCCAGCATGTCGGCCATCTTGTCCGGCGCGGCCCACATGCCCTTGCCGATCTGAGCCCTGCCCGAGAAGCCACAGGCGAGCCCGATCTGAACGTTGCGCACCTCATAGGCGCCGATCCAATCGGCGCTCTTCATCTCGCCCTTGCGGACCATCGCCCCGGCCTTCATCGAGGTGTGGATCTCATCGCCAGTGCGGTCGAGAAAGCCGGTGTTGATGAAGACGATACGGTCCTTCACCGCGGCGATGCAGGCGGCGAGGTTAGCCGAGGTGCGGCGCTCCTCGTCCATGACGCCCACCTTGATCGTGTGCCTCGCGAGCCCCAGCAGGTCTTCCACGGCATCGAACAGGCGGTTGGTGAAGGCGACTTCGTCCGGTCCGTGCATTTTCGGCTTGACGATGTAGATCGAGCCGGACGGGCTGTTGACGCGCCGCCCGAGCCGCTTCAGGTCGTGCAGGGCGCAGAGGCTGGTGACGATGGCGTCCAGCACGCCCTCGGGAGCCTCCGCACCATCGGCCAGGCGTAGCGCCGGCGTGGTCATCAAGTGACCGACGTTGCGGACGAACAGCAGGCTCCTGCCGGCGAGCGCCAGCGCTGCTCCGTCCGGCGCGATGTAGGTTCGATCTTCCGCCAGCGTGCGGATCAGGACCTTCCCACCCTTGTCGAAACGCGCCTCGAGCTCTCCGCGCATGACGCCGAGCCAGTTGCCGTAGGCGGCGACCTTATCCTCGGCGCTGACTGCGGCGATCGAGTCTTCGAGGTCCACGATGGTGGTCAGCGCCGATTCCAGTACGACGTCGGCCAGGCCCGCTGGATCACCGGCTCCGATCGGATGTCCACGATCGAGCACGAGCTCGATGTGCAGGCCGTTGTGGCGGAGGAGAATGGCCGAGGGCGCGCCGGGATCGCCCCGATAGCCAACGAAGGCGGCCGGATCGGCCAACGCGGGGCGAAGCGCGCCGCTGGCGACCGCATAGCCGGCCGCATCCCTATGCGAACCGCCCGCGAGCGGGACGGCGCGGTCCAGAAAGGCCTTGGCCCAGGCGATCACCTGCGCGCCGCGGGCCGGATCATAGGCCCGGCCGCCGGGCGTGCCGGGGATGGCGTCGGTGCCATAGAGAGCGTCATAGAGGCTTCCCCATCGCGCGTTGGCCGCGTTCAGCAGGAAGCGGGCGTTCAGCGCCGGCACGACCAGCTGCGGGCCCGCCCGCGTCGCCACCTCGGGATCGACATTGAGCGGCGCGATCGCGAACGGGGCCGGCGCCTCGACGATGTAGCCGATCTGGCGCAGGAAGGCGGCGTAGTCCCCGGGGTCGATTGGCTGACCCCGCCGCATCGCGCACCAAACGTCGATCTCCTCCTGCAGCGCGCCTCGGCGAGCCAGAAGCGCTCGGTTCTCCGGCGCGAACCGCGCGAAAATGTCCGCTGCGCCGCGCCAGAAGCGGTCCGGCTCCAGCCCGGTTCCGACGAGAGCGCGCGTTTCGATGAACTCGGCGAGCGCCGCGGCGACCTTGAGCTCGGCGCGATCCACATAAGCGATCATAGGCGTCCTCCGCAGTGTCCAAACGCGGTCTATCGCTCGAATTATTTGTTCGGTAGACAGAAAGTTCGAAAAGTAGTTGTTCATTTTTGTTGAAAATGCTGGACCCTGACTACCATCTGTTCGCGCGCGTCGTGCAGGCCGGCAGCCTCTCCGCCGCCGGCCGTGAGCTGAACATTTCGCCAGCTGTAGCGTCCAAGCGGCTCGCGCGGCTGGAGGCGCGGCTCGGAGCGAGGCTGGTGCACCGCACGACCCGCCGACTGTCCCTGACCCGGACTGGCGAGGTGTTCCACGCCGACGTGCTGGCGATCCTCGCAGCCGCCCAGGCGGCCGAGGCTCGCGCGGCTGGGCGCGAGGGCCAGGCGGTGGGATCGCTGCGCGTCACCTGTCCTACCTCCTTTGGCCGGCTCCACGTGGCGCCGCATCTTGCAGGCTTTCTGGACGCCCATCCCCGCGTGGAGCTCGACCTCGATCTTTCAGACGGTTTCGTCGACCTGCTCGCAGCGCGCTTCGACCTAGCCATCCGAATCGCGCCGAAGGTGGCGCGGGGTCTCGGCTTTGTGCGGCTTGGCGACAGTCGCCGGGTGCTTTGCGCCGCGCCAAGTTATCTGGCTCGCCACGAGGCCCCCGCCTCCATCGCCGACCTGCAGCAGCACGCCCTGCTGGCGGCCGAGGGTCAGCTGCCTTGGCGTCTGCAAGGACCGGAAGGGCCGGTCCAGATCGCCGGAGCCAGCCGAATTCGCACCAACTCCAGCGAGGCCGTGCGCGAACTGGCGCTGGCTGGCGGCGGGATCGCGCTGCGTTCGCTGTGGGACGTCGGCTTGGACATAGCGCAGGGCCGGCTGAATCGCGTGCTTCCCGCTTACCAGGGGTCCGCGGACGTGGGCGTCTTCGCCGTTCACGCCGACAAGCCGGCGCCGCCCGCTGCGACCGCGCTCATCGTCCATTTGCGCGCCGCCTATGCCGCCCAACCGCCCTGGGGCACACTTGATTCCAGTGGGTAGTAAAGGCGCCGTCTCAAGGGCCGACTCGGGCTTTGTTGGAGCAGGTTCATCGCCAGCTAACGGGCACTCGCTCCAAGGCCGAAAGCCGCCCTTTCCGATGGTCGAAATCAGTAAAAAGCTCCCCTCCCCCGACCGTCCTCCCTATGTCTGCAATGGGGAAACAAGCTCGACTTTGGGCGGCCTTACCGGGGTGTCGCCTTATGTTGAGGGCTTCGGATGCCGGCCCATGCGCAAGTGTTCGGGCGGGCTCGGGGCCGGCGTCCGAAGGCCTTCAGGGGAGATCCTATGGGGTAGGCGGCGAGGGCGATGCACCATTGCTGCTGTCGACACACCTATGGAGGCAG
>FTFU01001145.1_pt1 | contig 16212 bp, 11 predicted proteins | sample 1640511 | NCBI WGS metagenome assembly FTFU01 (sample SAMEA3914789, study PRJEB12502) | metagenome | biome: forest; material: soil | place: Canada | collected 2011-07-03 | depth 0.3 m | reverse complement strand
GTGCTGGTCGACGGCGGGGTGCGCTCGGGCCTTGACGCGGTGCGCCTGCTGGCCCTCGGCGCCAAGGGAGTCCTGATCGGCCGCGCCTGGGCCTACGCCTTGGCCGCCGCCGGCCAGACTGGCGTCGCCCATGTTCTGAGCCTGATGGCGGCGGAGATGCGAGTGGCCATGGCCCTGACTGGGGTCACGCGGGTTGCGGATCTGGATCGGAGCAGTTTGGCTTAGGGTGCGATAAGACCAGCCTGGGCCAATATAAACTCCGCTCATCCCGGCGAAGGCGTATGGAGGCTAACTTAAGGTCTGCAGCCACCCAACTTCCTCATCCTGAGGCGCTCGTCGCGAAGCGGCGAGCCTCGAAGGACGCAGTGACGGAGCCGCCAATGCGTCCTTCGAGGCCCGCTGCGCGGGCGCCTCAGGATGAGGAAGTTGGGTGAAGCTGCTAAGGTTAGCAACTATGCGCCTTCGCTAGGTGAGCGGGTTCCTAACCCAACGCTACCTCATCCTCCGCGACCTATTCACCGCCTCATCCAGCGCGGACAAAAACCGCGAGCGGTCGGCGGTGGTGAACGGCTTGGCCCCGCGGGTGGTTTCGCCGAAGGAGCGCAGATGTTCGCCGACGGCCCGGCCGGCGAGGGCGGCGCCGATCGAGTCCGGGGTGAAAGGGCGGCCATTGGGCGCTATGACCTGGGCGCCCGCCTTCAGGCACCGGCTGGCCAGGGGGATGTCGGCCGTGATGACGATGTCCCGCGGCCCGGCCCGCTCGGCGATCCAATCGTCCGCCGCATCCGGTCCAGCCTCGACCACCACCCGCTCGATCAGGGCCTCGCGGGGCGCCATCAGGAAGGTGTTGGCCACCAGCTTGACCGGCAGGGCGTAGCGGCGCGCGACCTTGTAGGCCTCGTCCTTCACCGGGCAGGCGTCGGCGTCGATATAGAGGGTGGTCGCGAGGGCGGCGGGAGTCATGGAGCCCGCGGCTACACCTTCAGGCCGCGCCCGTCACTATTGCTGCTGCTGTTGTTGTTGCTGAAGTTGCTGCTCGTGCGCCAGCCCCATCGATCGCCGCCGCCGGTCGGCGGTGGTCAGGGCGGGGCGCGACAGGCGCATGTATTCCGGCTCCGTCGTCGCGGCGCGGGCGCGCCGGACGCTGACGGCGACCATCAGTTCGCTCTCGCAGTCGCCCTTGAACACCCCTTTGGACGGCGGCACGTCGCCATAGTCGCGGCCGACGGCGACCGCCACATGCCGCTCGCCGGCGACGACATTGTTGGTCGGATCGAAGCCGATCCAGCGCAGCGAGGGCAGATAGACCTCGACCCAGGCATGGGTGGCGTCCGGGCTGGAGCGGTCGCCGCCCTCCGAGCGGTCCGTGAACAGGTAGCCGGAGACATAGCGCGCCGGTATACCCCAGGAGCGGCAGATGGCGATCATGATGTGGGCGAAGTCCTGGCACACGCCGCGGCCGGCTTCCAGGGCGTGGTCGATCGGGCTGTCGGCGTCGGTGACGCCGGACTCGTAGTCGAAGGCTTCATAGACCGTGCGGCACAGGCCCTCGACCGCGGTCAGCGGATCCTTGTCCTTGGGGTCGACCAAGTCGTGCTTCTCGGCGAAGGCGACCAGGGCCGGCGTCTGCACCGCAAAGCCGTAGGGGTGCAGGAAATCGAAGAACTCGCCCTTGATGAACTCGCTGCGCAGCCGGTCCCATTCGCCCATGTCCAGCTTTTCGGGCAGGGGCGCGGGGGCCTCGGTTTCGACCGTCGCCCGGGCTTCGATCGCCAGCCGGTCGTGCGGCTGGGGCACGTCGAAGTGGTAGACGGCGTTGCCGAAGGCGTCGACATAGGAGAACAGCTGCGCCGCCGGATCGACCTCCAGCTCGAAACTGACCAGGCGTTGGCGCGGGCTCTTGCTTGGCTGGACCCACAGCTCCATCACGCTCGCACGCACCGGCTCGGCGTAGTGATACTGGGTCAGGTGTCGGATTTCGAGAAGCATGGGTTATGCCGGCAGCCTCTGCTCGAACGGATAGTCGATGAAGGTCTCGTAGATGGCGTGGTGGATGCGCGAGCATTCGGTGACCACCGCCCCGAGGATCGTCCCGGCGCCCAGGGTCTCCTCCATGTCGGCGAACTCCAGGCGCGCATTGAGCCGCCCGGCCAGCCGCTCGGGCGCCGCCTTGCCCAGCGACGAGGCCGAGCGCGGCGCCAGCTTGTCGAGGTAGTCCTGGATGCGGGCGGTCGAGAAGCGGATCGAGCGGGGGAAATCCTCGTCGAACATCAGGAACTGCAGCACGTGCACCGGGTTGATCTCGGCCGTGTAGACCTTGAGGTACGGCTCGAGGGCGCAGGCCATGCGCAACACCGCCATCTGGGCCAGGTGGTCGGTCACCTCGGGGCGATTGGCCTCGTCGCCGAAGCAGACGTCCAGCAGGCGCGCGATCCGCTGGGCCCGCTCCAGATGCACGCCGAGCAGCAGGAAGCGCCAGCCCTCGCCGTGGCTCATGGTGGCGTCGGCCGCGCCCTTGAACAGGTGCAGGTCGGCGATGATGCCGTGGAGGTAGCCCGAAGTCTCCTGGGCGAACTCCTGCTCGGCCGACGGGCCGGTGGCGCGCAGATAGAGCAGGTTCAGCTGCTCCCAGGTCTCGGTGGTGATCTGGTCGCGGACCTGGCGGGCGTTTTCGCGGGCCCTGGCCAGGGAATTGACTACCGAACTCAGGTCCTCGCGGTCGAACAGCAGGCTGCGCACGGCGCCGAGGGCGGTGTGGTCTTCGCCCAGGGGCTCGCGATCCTCGATAGCTGACATGGCGATGTGGGCGACGATGTCCGACGCCTCGCTCTCGTCGAGGGTCGCGGTCAGCATCACCTCGCCGATGCGGCACAGGTGCTCGGCGCGTTCCACATAGCGGCCGATCCAGTAGAGGCTGTCGGCCACGCGGGCGAGCATCATGGCTGGTGGTCTCCCTCGGCCAGCACCCAGGTATCCTTGGACCCGCCGCCCTGGCTGGAATTGACCACCAGCGAGCCGCGCTTCAGAGCCACCCGGGTCAGGGCGCCCGGCGTGACCACGATCTTCTGGCCGGACAGGATGAAGGGCCTGAGGTCCACGTGCCGGGGCTCGATGTGCCCGTCCACCAGGCACGGCGCGGTCGACAGCTGGATGGTCGGCTGGGCGATGTAGTTGGACGGATCATGCCTCAGCCGCTCGGCGAAGGCGTCGCGTTCGGCCTGGCTGGCGTGGGGGCCGATCAGCATGCCATAGCCGCCGGAGGCGCCCACCTCCTTGACCACCAGCTTGTCCAGATTGGCCAGGACGTGGCTCAGCTGGCCCGGCTCGCGGCAGAGATAGGTCTCCACATTGGGCAGGATGGCGTCCTGGTCGAGGTAGTAGCGGATGATGTCCGGCACATAGGCATAGACCGCCTTGTCGTCGGCGACCCCCGTGCCCGGCGCGTTGGCGATGACCACATTGCCGGCGCGATAGGCGTTGAACAAGCCGGCGACGCCCAGGCTGGAATCGCGGCGGAAGGTCAGGGGGTCGATGAAGTCGTCGTCGACCCGGCGATAGATCACGTCCACGCGACGCAGGCCTTCGGTGGTGCGCATGTAGACCATGTTCTCATGCACCACGAGGTCGCGGCCCTCGATCAGCGGCGCGCCCATCAGCCGCGCCAGATAGGCGTGCTCGTAATAGGCGGAGTTGTAGACCCCAGGGGTCATGACCACGACCTGGGGATTGGGCCGCCAGTCGGCCGCGAGGCTCTTCAAGGTTGAGAGCAACAGGTCCGGGTAGCGTTCCACCGGGCGCACGCCGGCCGCGCGGTAGGCGTCGGCGAAGGTGCGCTTGGCCGCCTCGCGGTTGGCCAGCATGTAGGAGACGCCGGACGGCACTCGCAGATTGTCCTCCAGCACCGCGAACTCGCCGCGCCCGTCACGGATCAGGTCCGAACCGCAGACATTGACGTAGGCGTTATGCGGCACGAACAGGCCGCGCATCTCGCGGCGGTAGGAGGGCGCGCCCAGCACCAGCTCGCGCGGGACGATGCCGTCGGCCAGGACCTTCTGGTCGCCATAGATGTCGGCCAGGAACAGGTTCAGCGCCTGCACCCGCTGGATCAGCCCGGCCTCGATCCGCGACCACTCGTTGCTGGGGATGATCCGCGGCAAAAGGTCGGTGGGGATGATCCGTTCGGTGGTGGTTTCCGCGCCATAGACGGTGAAGGTGATGCCCTGCAGCAGGAAGGACTGCTCCAGGGTCCGCTGCCGCTCGGCCAGCTCCGCGGGGGTCAGGGTCGCCAGCCGACTTTCCAGTGCGCCGAAGTGGGGACGCACTGCGCCATTCGCCTCGAACATCTCGTCGTAGAAGCGATCGGGGCGATAACGTTCGGGCGCAAGCGAGGCGCGGGACGATCCAACGATTCTTAATCTATCCACCGCGTCCAGGCTCCGCGTTGCTGGCATATGATTTCCGTCGTCAGATGGTTCACTGATCCGGCAGGCTAGGCTCTCCCGCCACGAAATCACCAAATGGGCGCCCAACACAATCGACCTTGGTGGGGGCGCCTAAAAAGTGAGCGAATGGCGCCCCGATTGCGCGAATCGAGCCGCTTGCAAAGGTTAACCGATCAAGCCGCCCGGCTTGTTGCGATGAGGTGACAGCCGCGCCGCGGACCGCTAAATGCCATGCCTTGGGAGGCGAACACGGACTTGCATCGGCCGAGGTCGCCCCGAAGCGTGATTCTTGCTCTAGATCAGACGATTAGAGCCTGACCCATGCCTAGAGCGGGATGAGGAAAAGTGCGAAGCGGTTTTCCGCCCGCATCCCGCTCTAAGCTTTTAGAATCGATCATGTTTTATGATTTTGGATCGATTCGATCCAAAATCATCGTGATCTAGGAACTGAACGTGGGCAGGCTCGTGCGGACGCTCGCCCGGAGGAGCAGGGATTGTCGGCTGTGCGCAGGGTGGCGGGCGCTGTGGGGATCGGGCTCGGTCTGGCGGTCGTCTTGGCGGCGGGTCCGGCCCTAGCCGCGCCGAGGTTCGATGTGCGCGGCGTCGACGATCATTTGCGGACCCTGATCCAGAACGCGATCGGCCCCGCCGCGGCCGCGCCTGCGAGCCGCCTCGAGGCTCGGCGCAAGGCTATCGAGGCGGGCGAGCGCGCCATCGCCGTTCTACGCTCGGAAGGCTACTACGACTACGACGTCCAGCCGGACATCGGCGAGGGGGACACGCCGCAACCGTTCTTGATGGTCAACCCAGGGCCGAGATCCAAGATCTCCGACCCCCATATCGAGTGGATCGGCCCGCCGCCGGTGGCCCAGGTCGCTGCCGAGGCGACCAAGGCCATGGCGTTGAAACCGGGCGGCCCCGGCCGCGCCGAGGATGTCATCGCCGCAGAGGGCCGCATCGTCTCCGTCCTGCAAAAGGACGGCTATGCCGACGCCGCGGCCGATCCGCGGCAGGTGGTGGTCGACCACGCCGACTTCACCGTCCAGCCGGCCTTCCGCATCGCGGCGGGCGATCTCGTCAAGATGGACGGGGTCGAGCTCAGGGGCCCAAGCCGAACGCGGCCGTCCTGGATCCGCCGCCTGGCGCCCTGGAAGGCTGGCCAGGTCTACAGGCCGCAAGATGTCGCCGTGCTCGAACGGCGGCTGGTGGATACCGGCGCCTACGATTCCGCCACGGTCTCCCTGGCGCCCCCCGCCGACGCCAAGAACGGCCAGCGGCCGGTGATCGTCAGCCTCGCCGACCGGCCCAAGGGCACGCTCGAACTGGGCGCCAGCTATTCCACGACGGAAGGCGCCGGCGTCGACAGCCGCTGGATCGTCTACAACCGCCTGGGGTTCGCCGACACCATCACCACCAGCCTGCTGGTGGCGCAAATCGACAGCCGCCTGCAGGTCGAGCTGTCCCTGCCCAGCTTCCGCAAGCCGGAACGGACGCTGAAGCTGACGGCCGCCCTCTATCGCGACGACACCACCGCCTACCAGTCCTCCGGCGCGGTGATCAGCGCCGACTTGACCCACAAGTTCAGCAAGATCTCGTTCCTGACCTATGGCGTCTCGGTCGACGGGTCCCAGACCGACGAGAAGGAGGCGGCCAATTTCGTCACCCTCAGCCGGCGTCGGAGCTTGGCCACCTTGGCGGGCCTCTTGGCCTTCAACCTCGACCGGTCCAATGACCCGCTGGACCCCACCAAGGGCTGGCGGCTCAGCGCCCGGATGGAGCCGACCTACGCCGTCGGCGACGGTCCGGTCGCTTTCCTCAAGGCCTGGGCCCAGGTCAGCGCCTATCTGCCGATCGGCGGCCCCAATACGGTGATCGCCGCCCGGGGCAAGCTCGGCTCCATCTTCGGCGGCGATATTCCGCTGGTGCCGGCGCCGGCGCGCTTCTACGCCGGCGGCGGTGGATCGGTGCGCGGCTATGCCTATCAGGCGGTTGGCCCTCGCTATGCCGACAACACGCCCGAGGGCGGGCTTTCGGCCTTCGAAGGCTCGGTGGAGCTGCGCCAGCACATCATCGGCCCCTGGGCCGTCGCGGCCTTCGTCGACGCCGGGGCGGTCGGCAAGCAGGCCAGCCCGGACTTCACCCACCCGGACATCGGGGTCGGGTTCGGCGTGCGCTACAATCTCGGTTTCGGCCCCATTCGCGTGGACATCGCCACCCCCCTGGTCCAGCGTAACGGGGACGCTGGGATCCAGGTCTATCTCAGCATCGGGCAAAGCTTTTGAGCCAGGACGAACAGCCCGGTTCGGACGTCAAGGCCCCGCCGCCGCCCCGGCGCGGGCCCAGGCCTCACCACTATGCCGCAGCGGTGATGAGCGCCCTGGCCTTCGTGGTCCTGGGCGTGATGGCGGTGGTGCGGTTCGGCGTGCTGACAGACACCGGCCGCGCCCTTGTGGTCCGCAAGCTCGACGGGCTCGACCTCGGGACGCTCGGCAAGCTGCGCGTCGCCGGGCTGGACGGTGATCTGTGGTCGGCCTTCAGCCTGCAGCGCCTGGCGATCGTCGACAGGCAGGGGCCCTGGCTCGAGGTGAAGAACCTGCGTGTCGACTGGGAGCCGCTCGAGCTTCTGAATCACCGCGTGCACGTCGATCTGCTGCTCGCCGACAAGGTGACGCTGGCGCATCAGCCCACCCTGGGTGGGGGAGGCCCATCCGGCGGGCAGCGACTGACCATCCGCATAGATCACCTGCAGACCGGCCTCGAGACCTTGCCGGCCATCAGCGTCGAGCGGGGCCTGTTCCAGCTGGCGGGGGCATTCGACCTGGAGCAGGACGGCGGCGTCGCCGGCGCTGTCCAGGCCAGCAACCTGCTGCACATCGGCGACGGCTTGAACGCCATTTTCGACCTTGGCGTCGGCAAGAAGGTGCTGCTGGACGCCCACGCGCACGAGAGCCGCGGCGGCGCCATCGCCGGCATTCTCGGCCTGGCGACCGGCAAGCCGTTCAACCTCGACGTCAAGGCGGGTGGCGATGTGGATGTCGGCCAGGTCAAGCTGCTGGGCTCGGTGGGCGACCAGACCATCGCCGCCGCCGACGGGGCCTGGACACGCAAGGGCGGCGTGGCCAGAGGCTGGGCGTCACTGACCGCGTCGCGCTGGACGGCGAACTATCAGGCCGCTTTCGGCCCGCGCCTCGATTTCGTCGTGCAGCAAGGCCAGGTGAAGGGCGCCCTCAAACAGTTCGACGCGCGCCTGTTCGCGGACCGCGCCAGCCTGTCGGCGAGCGGCGCGATGGATACGGCCAAGCTTCGCTCGGACGACGGCCTGAAGCTGCAATTCCAGATCGCCGACCTGTCCAAGCTGATCGCGGCGCCGGCCATAGGCCCCGCCCGGTTCACAGGCGTGATCAAGGGCGCGTCCGACGACTGGGACCTGCAGGGGCAGGCGGGCCTGGAGCGACTGTCCCTGCAAGGCTACAGCCTGGCGCGCGCGGGGGGACCGGTCCATCTGCTCTATCACAAGGGCGAGTTGAAACTGACGGCGACCGCGGATGGGGCGGGGGGCGCGGGCGGCGGTCTCGCAGGCGCCCTGGCCGGCGCGCGGCCGCACATCAGCCTTGATGGATCGCGTCTGGCGGACGGCCGGTTGCTGTTGCGCGACCTCAAGGCTGAGGGGGACGGGCTGAAGGTCGCGGCCACCGGCGGCAAGGGCCTGCTCGGCGATCTCACGTTCAAGGGCCAGGCGCAGCTGGCGAGCCTGGCGGCGGTGCGGCCGGGCGCAAAGGGCGCGGTGGACCTCAAATGGTCGGCCTCGCAGCTCAATGCCCGGCAACCCTGGAAGTTCGGCCTGGACGCCGCCGCCGCCGGCCTGGCGACGGGCCAGGAGCCGGTGGATCACCTGCTCGGCGACAAGCCGAAATTCGCAGTCCAGGCGAGCTACGCGGACGGGGCCGTCACCGTCGCCCAGCTGGATCTGAGCGGCGCCGGCGCGCGCGTCTCCGGATCGGGAGCCCTGGCTAAGACCGGGGGGCTGAAGTTCACGCTGGACTGGTCGGCGACCGGACCGTTCGGCGTGGGGCCGGTGGAGATCGACGGCAAGGCCCGCGGGTCGGCGCTGATCGGCGGGACGCTGGCCGATCCGCACGCAGACCTCGGGGCCGATTTCGAACGGATCGACCTGCCGCAACTGACCCTGACGGCCGCGCGGGCGACCCTGGACCTCGCCAAGGGGCCGAACGGCCTCATAGGCGCCCTCAACCTCACCGCCACCGACGCCACCGGACCCGCTCACGCCAGGGCGGCGTTCGCCGTGGCCGAGGGCTCGCTCAATCTGGAGCAGGTCGATGCGGCCGCCGGCGGCGCGAGCGCCCAGGGCTCGATCGGCTTGAAGGGCTCGGAGGTGTCCAGCGCCGACCTGACCCTGGCTGCCGGGCCAGGCGCCTTCCTGGCCCAGGGGCGCGCCGACGCCAGGTTCCGGGTGACAAACGCCGATGTCGACCTGAACCTTTCGGGATCCAACATGGTGCTGAAGGGGCAGGGGGCCTTCATCAAGACCCTGATGCTCAAGGCCAGCGGGCCTTGGTCGCAACTTCTCTATACAGCCACAGCCGAGGTCCAGGCCGACCAGACTCCCTTCAAGTTGAACGGCGGCGGTACAGCGAGCCGCTCCGACAAGGGCCTGGCCATGAGCTTCAACGGGTCGGGCCAGTTCCGCCACGCCAGCTTCAAGACCCTCAGCCCCGCGCTCATCACCTTGAACGGGGCCGACCGCGCCGCGCGGCTCGACCTGGCGCTCGGCGGCGGGCGCGCCGACATCCAGGCCGACCAGAACGGCCCAGCTCTGACGGCCAAGGCGGCGCTGGCGGGCGTGGACCTGGGCGCCTTGGGCGAGGACCTGGCGGGGCGCGTCGACGCCAATCTTTCCCTGACCGGCCAGGGCGAGCGCCTGGACGGCAGGCTGGAGGCTCAGCTGAAGGGCGCCCGCAGCCGCGACGCCCCGGCCAAGCTGGCCATGAACGGCTCCATCAACGCCACCCTGTCCGGTCCGCGCCTGGCCGTCGACGCCGAGGTCGACGGCTCCGGCCCGTCGGACAAGGCCCAGGTCCATGCGATCCTGCCGGCCCTGGCCGCAGCGTCGCCCTTCCGCTTCGCCGTCGACCAGACCGGGCCGATCGAGGGCCAGTTCGCCGTCAATGGTGAGTTGCAGCCGGTGTGGGACCTCTTCTTCGGCGACGGCCGCGAGCTCGGCGGCCAACTCGTGGCCAAGGGCACGCTGGGCGGCAGCTTGAAATCGCCCCAGATCAACGGCCACGGCGCCCTCAGCCAGGGGCGGTTCGAGGACGCGGGAACTGGCCTGAAACTGCGCGGGCTGGGCGCCGAGGCCGATCTGCAGGGCGAGACCCTGGACGTGCAGCGCTTCGCCGCCAGCGATGGCCGCTCCGGCACGCTGAGCGGCCAGGGCCGGCTCAATCTGGCGCCGAATGGCGCCAGCACCCTGACGCTCACGGCGCACAACTTCCAGCTGCTCGACAACGAAACCGCCAAGGCGACGGCCAGCGGGACCATCACCGTGGTGCAGAACGCCCAGGGCCGCGCCAGGCTCTCCGGAGGCCTGACCGTCGACCGGGCCGACATCTCGGCGGAAACCTCGCGTTCGCCCCCCGGCGTCGTGACCATGGACGTGGTCGAGCACAACCGGCCGTTCTCGATGAGCCAGGGCCTGCAGGCGCAGCCGCGCACCGGCCCGTCGATCGATATCGACGTCAGCATCAGCGCCCCGCGCCGGATCTATGTCCGCGGCCTCGGCCTGGACGCCGAGCTGTCGCTGGACGCCCACGTGGTCGGCACCACCAGCGATCCGCAGCTTCAGGGCACAGCCCGCATCGTGCGCGGCGACTACGACTTCGCCGGTAATCGCTTCACCATCGACGACCGCGGCGTCGTCTATCTGGCCAGTTCGCCGGACAAGATCCGGCTGGACCTGACCGCGACCCGCGACAATCCGACCCTGACCGCCATCATCCGCATCCAGGGCACGGCGGCCAAGCCGCAGATCACCCTGACCTCGACCCCGGTCCTGCCGGATGACGAGGTGCTGTCCCAGGTGCTGTTCGGCACCTCCGCCGCCCAGCTGTCGCCGGTGCAGGCCGCCCAACTGGCGGCGGCGGTCACCACGCTCGCGACCGGCGGCGGCTTCGACGTGATGGGGGGGCTGAAGAGCTTCGCCAGGCTTGACCGGCTGGCGCTGGGCGGGGACTCAGGGGCGGGCGTGACCGTCTCCGGCGGCAAATATATCGGCAGCCGCGTCTATCTGGAGGTGAGCGGCGGCGGGCGGCAGGGCCCCTCGGCCCAGGTCGAGGTCAAGGCCACCAAGTCCCTGTCGGTGATCTCGCAGGTCGGCGGGGAAACCGGGGCCAAGCTGCAGGTGCGCTGGCGACACGACTACGGCCGCCCGCCGCCGGCGCCGAAATAGCGGCCGACCACGCCCTCAGTGCGTGATGCGGGGCCTCAGGTGGTATTGGCCATCCTGGAAGCTGTCGAAGATCAGCGAGGTGTGCGGATGGGCCACCGGCTGGCCGCTGTCGTCCGGCAGCAGATTCTGCTCCGAGACATAGGCGGTGTAGGTGCCTTCGTCGTTCTCCGCCAGGAGATGATAGAACGGCTGGTCCTTCGGCGGACGGATGTCCTCGGGGATCGAACTCCACCATTCCTCGGTATTGGCGAATACCGGATCCACGTCGAAAATCACGCCGCGGAAGGAGAAAACCTTGTGGCGGACAACTTGGCCGAGTGAGTATTTTGCGAGTCGTGTGTTCATGGCGATGTAATCCAAACACATTCCGCCTAACTGGAAAATGAACAGACCCGAACTTACACCCTTGGGCCGAGTCCCTTCCTGCGACAGATTCGACTTGCTACAGTCCGGCGCCGCTTGTCGCGGCCCTCGTCGCCAGCCCAGGTTTGATTGATGTCCGACGCGATGGCGTCCAGAGAGAGCCGTCGAACCGGCGGCCCCGAGGCGGGAGAGAATCGCCCGGCCGGCGGGCTCTTTGCGGCCTTGGACCTCGGCACGAACAACTGCCGGCTACTGGTCGCGACCCCGTCGCGGGGCGGCTTCCGGGTGGTGGACGCCTATTCGCGCATCGTGCGGCTGGGGGAGGGTTTGTCGCAGACCGGCCGTCTGCAGCCCGCGGCGATGGACCGCGCCCTCGCCGCGCTCAGCGTGTGCGCCGAGCGCCTGCGCCGGCGGGGCGCGCCGCAGCTTCGGGCCATCGCCACCCAGGCCTGCCGCTCGGCCGAGAACGGCGCCGAGTTCATCCAGCGCGTGGCGCGCGAGACCGGCATCCATCTGCAGATCATCTCGCCGCGGGAAGAGGCGCGGCTTTCGGTCGCGGGATGCCTGACCCTGCTCGATGCGACGGCGGACGCGGCCCTGGTGCTGGACGTCGGCGGCGGTTCGACCGAGCTGTCCTGGGTCGACCTTCGGGGCCAGGCGGCGGACGCCGGCGGCAGGCTCACAGCCATGCCGCCGATCCGGGCCTGGCTGTCGATCCCGATCGGCGTCGTCATCCTGGCCGAGCATTTCCCCGAGGTGCGGCCGGGCGAGCGCGGCTGGTACCGACAGATGGTGGAAGCGGTGAAGGGGCGGATCGTGGACTTTCCCCATGCCGAGCCGCTGCGCGAGGTGTTTAGCCAAGGCCGCGCGCACCTCGTCGGCACCTCGGGCGCCATCACCAGCCTGGCCGGCATTCACCTGGACCTGCCGCGCTATGACCGGGCGCGGGTGGACGGCCTGTGGCTGACCCATGACGAGTGCGAGGCCACCGCCGATCGCCTGCTCAGCCTCGACCCCCAGCAGCGCGCCGCCCAGCCGTGCATCGGACCGGACCGCGCCGACCTGGTGCTGGCCGGCGCCGCGATCCTGCAGGCGGTGCAGGAGCTTTGGCCCTGCGAGCGCGTCCGCGTGGCCGACCGGGGCCTGCGCGAAGGCGTCTTGCTGTCGCTGATGGCCGAGGCCTCGGGCCGACGCCGTCCGCGCCGCAGGCGTCGCAACGGCGCGTCCAAGGCGGTCGCCTGATGAGCGAGGATCCACCCAAGCGGCGCCTGGTGCGCGCCCCCACCCGCGGCAGCGACACGGGCAAGACCCGGACGGCGGCCGTGCGGCTGAAGACCGCCAAGCTCCGCACGCCCTCGTCCCAGGCCTGGCTGGAGCGCCAGCTGAACGATCCCTTCGTGGTCGAGGCCAAGGCCAAGGGCTATCGCTCCCGCGCGGCCTTCAAGCTGACCGAGATCGACGACCGATTCCACCTGCTGCGGCGGGGCCAAAGGGTGGTGGACCTGGGGTGCGCGCCCGGCGGCTGGGTCCAGGTCGCCCTGGAGCGGGGCGCGGGCGCGGTGGTGGGTGTGGACCTGCTGCCCGTCGACGCCCTGCCGCCGGCGATCCTGTTCGAGATGGACTTCACCGACCCCGCTTGCGGCCCGCGCCTGATCGAGGCGCTGGGCGGGCCGCCGGACCTGGTCCTGTCCGACATGGCGCCCAACACCATCGGCCACAGGCGCACCGACCACCTGCGCATCATCGGCCTGATCGAGGCCGCCGCCGACTTCGCCGTCGAGGTCCTGAAACCCGGCGGCGCCTTCGTCGCCAAGGCCTTCCAGGGCGGCGAGACCGCAGCCGTGCTGAGGCTGCTCAAGGCCCATTTCGACAGCGTCAAGCACGTCAAGCCCAAGGCCAGCCGGGCCGAAAGCTCCGAGCTCTATCTGGTGGCGACGGGGTTCCGGGGGCGGTGAGGGGGCGCGGAGATGGAATTCAAGCTGATCTATCTCGCGCGGCGCAATCCATCGATCCGGGCTGAGGACTGGCCGCGCACCTGGCGGTCGCACGCGGTGTTCGCCAGCCAGTTTCCGGTGCTCGGCGCGTGCATCGACAGCCTCTACTATTGCAGCCGCATGCTCGAACCGGCGCTGGGCGGCGCCCCGTTCGATCCGCCTGGCGCGTCGCGGGGCTACGACGGCGTGGCGGTCGTCTCGAGCGCTTCGGCGGAGTCCCTCGGCGGCGACATGTCGCCGGAAGATCGCGCCAGGATCGACCAGGACGAGTTGCGCGTGTTCGACGCTCCCACCCCCAGTTTCTCCTTCCGCTGCAAGGAAGTGCTTGTGCACGGCGGCGCGCCCGGCCCGGCGGCGGTAATCCGCTTCCTGGCGCGCAAGGCCGGCGCCTCGCCCGAGGCCTTCTTCGAACACTGGAGCGGGCGCCACGCCGACATCGCCACCCGCGCCGCCGACGCGGCCGGCTCGGTGACGCGCTACGTGCACGACGACCTGATAGAGCCGCCGCCGCCCGGCTACCCGTTCGACGGCATTACCGAAACCTGGTTCGCGAGCGCCGATGACGCCGTGCGCTCGTTCGTCGACGGCGCGTTTTCGCCGCTCGCTGAGGATCTCCCGGCGTTCTGCGACCTGGAGCGCTCGGTCACGCTGCTCACCAGCGTCACCCATCGCTGGCCACGGGCCTGAGCGCCCCGGCGGGAGCGAAACCGTCGCTCAGCGATGCGCCTTGGCCCAGTCCAGGGCGTTCTGCAGGGTCGTCACCCACACATCGCGGCGATTGGCGCTGAGCCATTCGATCAGCTGCCGATGGGCCTCCAGGGAGACCTGCGAATAGTCGCCGCCGACGCCGTGGAACAGGAACACGGCCATGCCGCCTCCGGCTTCGGCCTGCTCCGCGAAATCAATCAGTTGGGTTCCGGTCACGCCGGCGGGAAAGCCGCGCGACGGGATGTGCATCGGATCGATCCTGGCGACGTCGGCCCGCAGGTCCTCAGGAGTCGTGACGACGCCGCGGGCATAGGTCACCAGGTTCGCCGCCCGCAGCGCCTCCAGGTAGTCGACGCCGCCGGCCTGGCTCTGGCCGCAGGGGGTGGCGAAGCCATGGCGCGGCTTGCCGTCGATGGCGGTGAGCAGCACGTTCGCCTGCTCGATTTCCCTCAGCATGCTGGAGGGGGTGTAGGTCTCGGTGGTGAAGTGGGGTTCGGCCGGGAAGGTCGCTGCGGCGCACGGATGAAAGAGGGTGTGGTTGGCCAGTTCGTGTCCCTGCTCGGCGGTGGCGCGCCAGCGGGGAATGTCCGCCAGCTTGACGTTGGCGAGGAAGAAGGTCGCCTTCAGGCCCGCCGCATTGAGCGCCGGCACGGCGTTGTCGAGTTGGGAGTCCAGCGCGTCGTCATAGGTCAGCACCACGACGGCCTTCGCCCCGTTCGGCCACTCGGTCGCCGAGGCGGCGGATACGGACCACAGCAAGCTCAGCGCAAGCGCCAAAATCGCCTTCATCGAATAAACTCCGGGGATGGTGTGGACGCCGCTCACGCGCGAGATCGCTTGCCATGTGACCGTTGTCAACGGCGCATCATCAGCGGAGCGTTGGCCACACCATCATCGGAATTCCCGCAATTCCGCTCTACGCCCAGAGGTGGTTGTGGATGTGCAGGCCAAAGGACGTCGGCGCGTCATGGCCGCCGAGGATCGTGAAGTGCGGAACATCGGCGTGGGCGCTGGCCATATGACCGGCGCCGACCAGGGTCACGGCGCCGCTCGACGCCGACGTGGCGGTGATCAGTGAGGCCAGGACGGCGTTCGCCGCGGTCTTGACCGCGGCGGGGGCCGAGGAGGACGCGCCGGTGACGCTGCCCAGGCTGTAGGCGCGGACATAGTCGACCTTCATGGTCTCACTGAAGCCCGCGCCAGGGGTTCCCGAAATGCCGCCGACCGCCATGTTGACCAGCATGTACATGGGCGTGTTCATGTTGGATGGCGTCGCGGTCGAACCGACGTTGACGCCGTCGATATAGAAGTCGATCTCCTTGGACGTCCACAGCACGCCGTAGGTGTGAAAGCTGGTCGCGTCGTTCGGCGTATTGCTGACGAAGTAGGTCTGGCTCGGCGAACTCCTTTGCCCATGGATCACCGTCTGGTGGATGGGACCGCCGCCGAAATCCTCCATTACGTCGATCTCGGCGCTCGATGTCGGGTTTTCCGGCAGCATCCAGAAGGCCGGCCATGCGCCCCTCGCGTTGGGAAGCTCGGCCTTGATCTCGAAATAGCCGTAGAGCTGGGAGAACGACTTCTGGGTCGTCAAGAGGCCCGAGGTATACTTGTAGCCGTGCAGGGCGGAGACGTCGGCCGCCGGCGTCGCGGTGGCGTGGATGCCGAGGACGCCGTTCGAAACCCAGAACGGGTTCAGCCCCAGGGCGCTGGTTGCGCCGCCCTTATATGAGGGGTCGACATAGAGTTCGCGCTCGTGATTGCCGACCTCGGTGCGGCTGTTCCAGTCTCCGTCGCCGCTCTGAGTTCCGAAGGCGAAATTGGTCTTCCACCTGCCGGCCCCGGTCGCAAGATTGTAGAGCGACAGGCTGTTGAACTGGTCGTCGAAGGTCAGCGTCATCTGACTGGTGTTCAGGTGCAGGCCGAAATCGCTGGCCGTCAGGCTGGTGGCCGCAACGCCCTTGAGCAGGATCGCGGCGCTGTTCGACAGGGTCAGCAGGGTGTCGGCGCCTTTCTGCGTCAGGTGCGACTGAACCTGGGCGAAGCTGCTTAGGGTCGGATCGGTCAACACGATCTTGTCGGCGGCGGTTCCGCTCACCTTGAAGCCATAGATGACGTCCTTGCCGCCGCCTGCCGAAAAGGAAAAGATGCTCTGACCGGCGCCGGCGTCGACCAGCACGTCGTCGCCCGCCCCGGGGATCAGGGTGTCGTTCAGGCCCTTGGCGATCATCAGATTGTT
>FTFU01001703.1_pt1 | contig 16404 bp, 16 predicted proteins | sample 1640511 | NCBI WGS metagenome assembly FTFU01 (sample SAMEA3914789, study PRJEB12502) | metagenome | biome: forest; material: soil | place: Canada | collected 2011-07-03 | depth 0.3 m | reverse complement strand
GCCGGGCACTACAAGCCGGACGCCATCACCGCCGATGGCGTGATCCTGATCGGCGATGCGGCCAACCAGGCCGACCCCCTTAACCGCGGCGGCATCCATACCGCGATCGAGGGCGCCTTCTGCGCCGCCGCGGCGTGCCAGCACGCGCTGGAGGTCGGCGACTTCTCCCGCGCCGGCCTTAGCCGCTACGAAAAGCTGTGGAGCGCGCAATGCGAGCCGGACTGGCGCGCCTCCGAGATCTTCATGTCGATCGCCAAGAATCCGGATCTGAAGGACCTGGCGCTGTTCATCATCGCGCAGGTCGGGGCGCTCACCGAAGCGGACGCCGAATTCGGCGCCTTCGCCAGCGGCGTATTCAGCGGCGTGGTTTCACAGAACAGCTGGCTGACGCCCCGCGCCCTCTACGACGCCTTTCCAAAGGACCCCGCCGCCTGGAAGGCCCTGCTGCGCAACAACAGCCGCAGCAACCGCAGCGCGCTCGCCGGCTCCGTTCGCCTGGCGGCCGGCGCCGTGGCCAGCGCGGCGCGAAGCGGCGCGGGCCTGGCGCGTAATCCCGGCGCCACCGTCAACTGGGGCCTGGAAGTGGCCACCAAGGCCCTGAGGCTCGCCGAACACCAGCTCGCAACACCACGGGCGCTCGCATTCCCAGGAAACTGACAACAGGAAAGGACTGAAAACATGGCCACGATATTCGATTCTGTCCGAAATCTTATTCACGACACGGCCCAGGGCCTGATCGACGCCCAGGTCACCACCAAGGTCTCGGACATGTACGGCAGTTTCATCAGCTCTGGACTTGGCGTGGTCAACGACACGATCAAGATCGTGCGCGACGTCACCGCCCCGCCCCCTGCGCCGACGCCGGGACCCTGAACTCAAGCATCGCGGTTTCAAGGAGGTCGACATGTATAGCGGACATTGGGATGGCTGCGGGCGCGCTGCGCCTCAGGCCTGTTATTACTATCCGGCGATGCTGGCGCCCCGCGAGATCGACGCGGACACCACAACGCCGTCGCAAGATGGTTTTGTGGGGGGCGCGCAGCAGGTCGCTCTTTCCCTGGAATATCTGGTCGACGACGGGGCGGCGTCACCGAGCGTGAAGGTCACCACCGCCTCCGGCGGCAGCAGCGCTACCTGGAGCGATGATACGCCGGCGACCGGCTACACCGTGCGCCAGGCCGTCCTCAACGTCGGTCCGGGAACAAAGGTCACGCTCGCCGTGAACAACGCCATGGCGAGACTGAGGTGGTGTGAAACGATCTGCTGCTGAGACTTGTCACAGCCGGCGCCCAAGCAAGGAGACGCGCTATGAATTCATCGCGGTACGCCGCTCGATATTCCGGATCCCCGGTGCTGCCCTTCGCGCCGCCCGGCCGAGGTTACGGCCCCGGCGCCTGCCGTTCCTGCGGACAGCCCAGCGGGGATTGCCGCTGCGGCTGCCGCCAGTGCCGCAAGGAGGCGAAGGAGCTGAGCTTCACCCCAGATCCCAACGCTGTCGGCCGTCCCGGCGTCGTCCCCGGTGGGCTGGTCGGGGACCACCTGAACGCCGACGCAGCGGCGGCCGGGAAGGTGGCGACGGCGACGGCTTTCGTGGGCGGGGGCTGCTGCGTCCACATTTCCCTCGAATACGCGCCGATCACCGCGACCACACAGTCCATGGTGGGCATCTTGGCCAAGGACACCGAGGGGACGGTGCTGGCCTGGGAAAAGACCGACCCGCCCGGGACCCACTACCAGGTCAAGGAGAACGTCGTCACCGTCAAGCCGGGGGCGACCATAGTCCTGCTCGCCGTCAACGCCACCGTGCGCGCCCGCTGGTGCGAAGTATTCAGCTGCTGATCAGGGAGGCTGCCATGCTCGACGATCCAGCCCGGCGCGCGGCGCCGCAGGACAACCCGGCGCCCGCTGCGCCGAACAAGGCCCAGGTGGAATTCGACAAGTACAGGATGCGCATGCAGGCGCAGCAGGCGGGCGCCGCCCCGGGGGGCGTTTCCTATGCGGCCGCCGGCCCGAGTTGGGCCGTTCCGCCCTCGGTCGCCATGCTGCCGCGATACGTCAACGCCCCGCCGGCGCCGCCGCAGGGCTCGCTCACCCAAGGCCTCGGCGCAAGCCTCCGCTTAGGGATCGATCTGATCAATGCGGCGCTGGCGGGCGGCGTCCGCATCCTGGGCGGATTTTCTGAGGCCTATGACCACGAAGGTTGCGGCTGCGAATCCTGCTGCGAGCCCACCTGCTGCGAGCCGGACTGCTGTGAGTGCGACTGCTGCCATCCCGGCGTTGGAACCTGCTGCTAGATCACGATGATTTTGGATTGGATCAAAGTAATTCTACCCGCTCGTCCCGGCGAACGTCCATGGGCGCTGAGTTAAGATCCGCAGCCACCCAACGTCCTTATCCTGAGGTGCTCGACGCGTAGCGGCGAGCCTCGAAGGACGCAGTGACGGCGCCGCCGATGGTCCACTTCGACGCCGCCTGCGGCGGCGCTCAGGACAGGCTTCGAGGCCCGCTGCGCGGGCGCCTCAGGATGAGGATCTATGGTGAAGCCGCTAAACTTAGCGCCTATGGGCGTTCGCCGGGACGAGCGGAGTTTATATTGGCTCAACCTGATTTCATCCCGCTCTAAGCGGCACGGCGCGGTCGACGCGTCCCAAGCCAACCGGCCGGCGTGTGTCCACAGCCCGACCCGTGCGGTCAGTGGCTGTTTCGACGGCCTGACACCTTATCTGCGCCAGTTGGCCGAGCGCCGACACAGAAGCCTGGCCTTTGCGCCAGCTTCCCATGCGCGACCAATATTCGATCTTCACGCATAGCTGGAACTTGCGATAGGGTGGTTGTCTGTCGCAACAGGAGACGCGAATGGGCTGCGAATCGGTCGTCTCCGGATTCTGCCAAGTCGCGGGCCGCCGGATCCTGGCCGCCTCGGCGTTCTACGGCTTCGCCATGCTCGCCCCTCTGGCCCGGGCCGATATCCTGTCGCCCACGGCCGCCGATCTGGACCGGATGCCGATCGAGGATCTGGCCAAGATCGAGATCTCGACCGTGTCCAAGACCGTCGAGCCGCTCAGCGACGCGCCGGCGGCGATCTTCGTCATCACCCATGAGGACATCATCCGCTCGGGCGCCACCAGCCTGACGGAGATCCTCAGGCTGGCGCCGAACCTTCAAGTGGCCCAGATCACCGCCAACAGCTTCGCCATATCCGCGCGCGGCTTCAACGGTTCGGCCGCCGCCAAGCTTTTGGTGCTGGTCGACGGGCGCAGTGTCTATACCCCCTTCGCCAACGGCGTGTTCTGGGACGCCCAGGACGTCCTGCCGGAAGACATCGACCGGATCGAAGTGATCAGCGGCCCGGGCGCGACCCTGTGGGGCGCCAACGCCGTCAACGGGGTGATCAACATCATCACCCGCAAGTCCAGCGACACCCAGGGCGGCTTCATCGAGGTGGGCGGCGGCGACCGCTCCAGCGTGGCCAGTTTCCGCCTGGGCGGGCGGCTGCGGGACGACCTGACCTTTCGCGTCTATGCCGACGCCGAGGACTATGGCGCCGGCCGGACCGCCACCGGCCAGGACGCCGGCGACGGGTGGCGCCACAGGCAGGGCGGGTTCCGCTTCGACTGGTCGCCGGGCCAGGACCTGGTCACTGTGCAGGGCGACCTCTATCACGGCATGGTGGACGAGCTCGGCAACCCGGCCGATCGTATCTCGGGCCACAACATCCTGGGGCGCTGGACCCATCCGACCGACGGCGCCGGCACGGTCCAGGTCCAGGCCTATTACGACTACCTGCAACGCAAGGTGCCGGGCCAGTACGTGGAAAGCCTGCGCACCTACGACATCGAGGTGCAGCACAACTTCGCCCTCGGCGCGCGCCAGCAGATCGTCTGGGGCGCCGGCTATCGAATGACTGACGACGACTTCTACATTTCGCCGGACGATCCCAGGTCCAAGCCCTTTGTCCAGTTCTTCGATCCCCGGAAGAAGACCCTGAACCAGGGCGACCTGTTCGCCCAGGACACCATCGACCTGACCCGGTCGCTGAAGCTGATCGCCGGGCTGAAGCTGGAGGCCGATCCCTATAGCTCAGTCGAGCCGCTGCCGAACCTTCGCCTCTCATGGAAGGTCGACGACAGGAACTTCCTCTGGGCGGCCGTCTCCCGCGCCGTCCGCGCGCCCTCGCGCCTGGACCGCGACTTCACCGAGACCCTGGGCCGCTTTGTCTATCTGACCGGGGGCCGGTTCGTTTCGGAAAAGCTGGTCGCCTACGAGGTGGGCTATCGCACCCAGCCGGCGGCGAACCTGTCGGTCTCCATCTCGGCCTACTACAACACCTATGACGATCTGAGGTCGTTCGAGCTTACGCCCGTTACGGTCCTGCCGATCGTCTTCATAAACGGGATGGAGGGCGAGACCTACGGCGTCGAGGTTTCGGCGGCCTATCAGGTGTTCGACTGGTGGCGCCTGTCGGCGGGGGCCAATTGGCAGCATGAGGATCTGCGCTTCAAGCCCGGCTCGCCGCCGCCGCCGGGGGTTGGTGTGAATATCGCCGGCGACGATCCGCGCTATCAGGCGTCCGCATCGTCGATGATGAACCTCGGCCACCACGTCAATTTCGGCCTTGACTTGCGCGGCGTGGGCGACCTGCCGGCCCCGGCTTCGCCGGCCTATGTGGAGGCGGACGCACGGATTTCCTGGGCGGTCACCGACGCGGTCGAGATCTCGCTGAGAGGCGACAACCTCCTGAACCCGCACCACGCCGAGTTCGGCTCGGGCAGTTATCACGTGCAGCTGGGCTCCACCGGCGTGGAGACCGAGCGGAGCTGGTACCTGGCGACGCGCGTGAGGTTCTGAGGGGCTCCTCTCTTTGCGCCTGAGCGTGGCCTAGATCACGATGATTTTGGACTTAATCAGTCCAAAATCATCGTGATCGATTCTAAAGAGTTAGAGCGGGTTGCGAGCGGAAAACCGCTTCGCACTTTTCCTCAACCCGCTCTAGCGTCAGATCCTTGAGGTGCGCCCAGCTTCAATCGGACCGCGAGGGGCGCCGAGGTTGACCTGGTCCTTACCCTGCCCAGCGACCGTGTCTGGGCGATCGAGATCAAGCGAAGCGCTGCGCCCAAGCTTGGACGCGGCTTTTATCATGCTTGCGCCGATCTCGATCCAGCGCGCCGGTTTGTCGTCTATGGCGGCGCCGAGCGCTTATCAATCAATGCAAGAGCCGCCGTTATTGGCGTCTGCGAATTGGCGCTGACCTCGCGGCAAGTGAAGTAGGGGCGGAGGGCTTTCAACATCCACCCCTACCTTGATCCCCAGGCGTAACGCAAGTTCACGCCAAATTCTTCCGGTGGCGTCATGGTCACACCCGTATAGGGGCTGGAAAAGGTCGACGAACTGATGACGCCAGTTGTTATATTGACGTTGGTGGGGCTGATGCTGAACGGCGTACCGTTGAGCGTTGCGATCTTCTCCACATTGCCGATGTTCTTGCCATAGAGGGCGATCTGCCATGCCCCCCGGTGATCGCGCACACCGGCATAAAGGTTGAAGATCCCGTAGGCGCTGACACTGTCATACGGGTTGTTGGGATCGTTCCGGCTGGCCCCCTTCCAGCTAACGAGGCCGCGCACATAGCCGTCCATCGTACCGTTGAGCGGCCTGGTATATTCGGCCGTAACCGAGCCGCTCCAATCCGGCTGGAAGTTGGCCGGTTGGCCGCCGCCTGGGCATACGCCGAGGTGTTCGCTGCCAAGAGCCGCCTGCAGCTGGGCGAGGGTCGGCACGATACCGTTGGGGAGGCCGTCGCAGGCCAGCAGCGCATTGCCGATCTTGCTTTGCGACCAGTTGACCGTCGCATCGATGTTGAGGCTGGGGGTCGGCCTGTAGCCCACTTCCCCTTCCACGCCGTTGACCTCAACCGGAACCGCGCTGACGAAGTTGAAATTGCCAACCGTCGGCGCCCCGGAGCTGGAAAAATTGATGTAATAGATCCCATTTCCGGCCGCCCGGAACGGGTAGTTATGGAAGTCCTGGTGATAGTAAGTGACGTTCAGGAGTATCTTGTCGTCCAGCCACTGCGACTTGAGGCCCGCTTCATAGGACGTTGATGTTTCGGGGTTGAGCTTCAGGTGGGCAAGTTCATTGGGCGAATAGGGTACGGATGTGAAATCGCCAATGGCGAACACGCCGGGACGGAACGAGCTGCCGGTCGAGGCATAGACCATGACATTGTTGGTGAACTGGTGGCGCAAAGTCGCGTTATAAATAGTATCCGTTTCATTCACGGCATTGCCCGGCGCTGCAAAGCGACCGTTGATGAAAAGATCGCCACCCGAGCTAATGTACGAAATTCTACGGCCGCCACCGGCAAGCTCGGTCTTGTCTCCAATGTGCATAGTGAGGTTGCCGAAGAACGACTCCTCTGTGGCCGTCCCTGGCGATACCTTGATCGCGGTGTTGACCGCGAAGGGATTTTTTCCACCGGGGACGAACCCGGGGGGAACGGGAATCGTGAACCCAGGGAATGGAGTAACGAAGAGCTCGACCACAGACCCATTGGTCAGGTTGGTGACGGGTTCGCCCTTGTCATAGAAATAGCCGGCGACATAGTCGAACATGCCGAAGACGCGTTCAGAGTTCTGCAGGCGAAGTTCGTGAGTCCAGCCCGTGGCTTCGGTGCGTGTATTCTGGAGCACGCTAAGAGCAGGAAATATATTGCCAAGATCCTGTGGTGTGATCGGATGGTATTTGGTATCAGCGTATGATCCGACGTAGAACAGATCTTGCCCGGCAAAGCTAAACTGCCCATTCCAGCCGTAATGCTTTACATCTTGCGTGAATCTCCGCTGCACCGCTTCAACGGCCTTGCGGTCGTGTAGCGTGATCGTGCCGTAATTGGGCGCGTTTGCGGAGGCCGTAAAACCTGGATTGACGATGTTGAACGACTCCGCCTGGTCATAGGCTGCGGTATCGTGATTTATGCCCAGATAGGAAAAGCCGAACTTCGCGAAGTCGGTCGGTTCGAAGCGGACACTGACGCGGAAGGCCTCGGTCTTGTTGTGCGGCAGTGCAGGGTTGTTGATACTGGTGACACGATCACCGCGATTGAAATCATAAACACCACCTATGCGAACCGCTAGTTTGTCCGGGATGATGGGGAAATTGACCGCCGCGTTGATGTTGGAGGTCGCCGCCGAACCGAGGGTCCCATCGACATAGCCGCCCATCTCTCTCAGATTGGGCTTGGTCGTGGCGACGGTGATCGAACCCGACGGCGTCGCGCGCCCGCGCAGGGTGCCTTGGGGACCGCGCTCCACCTCGATCTGACTGACATCGAACATGGTCTGGAAAATCAGGTCGGAGCCGACCGGCGCATCATCGAGATAGTACTGGATGGTGCCGGCGTCGCCACTGACGTTCACGTCATGGTTGACGCCGCGCATCGACGAGCTTGTGCCGATGCCGTTGGCGTTGGGAACCAGCGACAGCCCCGGAACCACCGTGGTGATGTCCTGAAAGTTACGGATATTATCCTGCTGAAGGGTATGCGCGGTCACCGCGTTCACCACCAGCGGCACATCCTGCAGCAACTCCGACTTGCGCCGCGCGGTGACCACGACTTCGCTGAGCGTGTTCACGCCGGTCGATGTTGCGGATTCGGCCGCCGGCGCGGCCTGCGCCGCGGTGGCGATCACGATGGAAAGCAGGCTCGCGCTCGCGAGCGAGCGACGCAGATATCGTCCCATGTTTCCCCTCTATATTGACATTGACGATTTTTCGCCGTTGCCCACGCACCTTACCTGAAGCATTGAAGGTGTGTATCCCGATTTATTGAACAATGCGCCCGGCGGTCACCTGAGACAGCGTCGGTCCAGCGCCACTGAGGAGGCGGCCGCTACAGTCAAGGCGCTAGCCCGCTGACAAATCGGTGCAGGTTGACGGCTCTGATTGCTGCGCACGAGCGACAGGCCCATCACAAGCGCACGGCTTCTTTGGCTATCCGTCTGATTTGACGGACGAGGCGTGGGGGCAGATCGCGCCTGACGCCCAGCCTCAGGTCGTTCTTTCGCTAGATCACGATGATTTTGGATCGAATCGATCGAAAATCATGAATCGTGATCGATTCTATAAGTTTAGAGCGGGATGCGGGCCGAAAATCGCTTCGCACTTTTCCTCATCCCGCTCTAGCCCTCGTCGCGTTCAGTTCCGCTATAGTCGTGTCCATGGTTCGCCGCATCGACAGGTAGAATTGGGACATCGCCTTGAGTCGGGTGGCGACGTCGTCCGAGGCCACCGTCGCGGCGCCGGTCTGCAGCAGGGTCCCGATGGCGCCGAACAGGGCGCTCTGCTCCGAGAGCGGCGCGGTGAAGTCGTCCGGGGGGCCGTAGAGCGCCCGCTTGCTGCCGGGCTGGCCGTAACGCCGTGCGGTCCCGCACCTTTCCAGCATCCGCGCCGCGTTCCAGGCGCCGCCCTTGCTCATCTCCAGATCGGCGGCGATCTGGTCCAGGCTGACCGGCGCCGGGCTCAGGAGCAGATAGCCGTAGAGACGCCCCGCGGTCGGCGGCAGGCCCCGAGGCGCCAACAGCGAAGCGATCTCTTGAATGAAACGCTGTTCGTCGTCCCGGAGAATGCGTCTTTTGATATTCATCATATTGTGAATATCTACGATATATAGGATTATCAAGCGGTAACTCGGGATGCCGACGAGCGTTGAAGCCATGAGCACGCCGTCAACCGTGTTGCGGGCCCTGGGTCGGGGCTCGCCCAACAAGAGGCGAACAGGGAGTGATCATGAGTTTTGCGGAACGCTATGGGCCTTGGGCTGTCGTCGCGGGCGCCTCGGAAGGCGTCGGGCGCGCCTTCGCCCGCCAGATCGCGGCGAACGGCGTGCCGTGTGTCCTCATCGCCCGGCGTGAGGCGCCGCTGGCCGCCGTCGCCGAAGAAATCCGCGCCGAGAGCGGCATAGAATGCGTCACCGCGGCCATCGACCTCGCCGCGCCCGACGCCGCCGACCGGGTCGCCGCCGCCGTGGGCGCGCGCGAGGTCGGCGTCTTCGTCAGCAACGCCGGCGCCGACCCGAACGGGGCGCGGTTCCTCGATCGGGACATCGGCGTCTGGCTGGACCTCGTCCGGCGCAACGTGATGACGACGATGCAGTGCTGCCACCATTTCGCCGGGCCGATGCGGGCGCGGCGCAAGGGCGGCCTGCTGCTCGTCAACTCCGGCGCCTGTTATGGCGGCGCGAGCTTCATGGCGACCTATTCGGCGAGCAAGGCCTTCGACCTTTGCCTGGCCGAGGGGCTCTGGGCGGAGCTTCACCCGCACGGCGTCGACGTGCTCACCCTAGTCCTGGGCCGGACCGACACCCCGGCGTTTCGCGCCCTCCTCGCCGAGAAGGGCCTGCCGGTTCCACCCGGCATCGCCACCTCCGAAGAGGTGGCGGAAACCGGACTGGCGCAGCTGTCCCATGGGCCGATCTATAACTGGGGACAAGCCAACGACACGGCGGGCTATGCGCCCAATTCGCCCGACCAGCGCCGCGCGCGGATCTTGGCCGTCGACGCCGCCAGCAAGCATGTCTTCGGCGAGGGATGAGATGAGCGACACCGACACCTTGCAAGCCGTGGCGGACCGCCAGGCCATCACCGACCTGATCTATCGCTACTGCCGCTCGATGGACCGCATCGACCCCGAGCTCGGCTACACGATCTGGCACGAGGACGCGGTCGCAGACTACGGCGAGGAGGTCTACCGCGGCAGCGGGCGCGGCTTTATCGATCATGTGTGCGAACAGCACCGCCGCACGCTCACCCACTCCCATCAGATCACCAACATCATCATCGAGCTCGATGGCGACCGGGCGGCGAGCGAATCCTATGTCACCGCCACGCTGCGCATCATGCGAGGCGACCAGCTGATGCAGATCATGACCTGGAGCCGCTATATCGATCAATGGTCGCGCCGGGACGGGCGCTGGGGGATCGACAAGCGTGTCGCCATCCGCGACTTCGACGAGATTCGCGACGCCACGGCCATGAACCAACTGGATCGGGGCCGGCGAGACCGGACCGATCCGTCCTACGCCGTTCTGCGAGGCCCCCAATGAGCGAAATCCGCGTTGGTGTTCTGTTCGACATGCGAGCGCCCACCTGCGGGACGCCCGCCCCCGCCCTCTACGCAGCAGCCCTGGAGATGGCCGCCTACGCCGACGAGATGGGCGTCAGCCGCGTCAACCTGATGGAGCACCACGCCTCGGAGGACGGCTATCTGCCACAGCCCTTCGTGATGGGCGGCGGCGTCGCCGCGCGTACGAAGCGGTGCCGGATCACGCTCGGCGCGGTCATTCTGCCGCTGCACGACCCGGTCAAGCTCGCCGAGCAGATCGGCGTGCTCGATCTGATGAGCGGCGGGCGGCTGGAGGTGATCTTCGGCGCGGGCTACGTGGCTTCGGAATTCGCCGCCTTCGGCGTGTCGCTGAGCGACCGCGGCCGGCTCCTCGACCAGGGGATCGAGATCATCCTGCGCGCGCTGCAGGGCGAGCGTTTCGAGGCGAACGGACGGCCGGTCTTCGTGCGCCCCCTGCCGGTCCAGAAGCCTGAGGAGATCCTCCTGGCCGGCGGCGGCGTAGAGGCTTCGGCCAAACGCGCGGCCCGCTTCGGCCTGGGCTTCGCGCCGCTGCACAACCGCCTTTTCGACCTCTATGACGCGGAATGCCGCCGCCATGGCCGCGAACCCGGCCGAAAATACGGCCCGTCAGGCGCCGGTAACATCCATCTCTCCAAGGATCCGGAAGCGACCTGGGCGCGGGTGATGCCCCACCTGAAACATGTGGTCGGCGAATACGCCAAGTGGGCCGAAGCCGAGCCGAATTCGAATTCCCCGTTCAAGGGGCTCCTGGCCAACGACGAGGCCCTGCGCCGTTCCGGCATCTTCAACGTCTGGACGCCGGACGACCTCGTCGAAAAGGCGCCTGCGCTCGTCGGCGAGTACGGCTCCCTGAGCTTCATGCCCCTGCTGGGCGGCCTTGCGCCCGAGGTCGGCTGGGAAAGCCTCGAACTTCTCAGGTCGGTGATGCCGCGGCTTCGGGCCGCCCCGCCGACGACAGCCTGAATGACGACGCGACCGAGAAAGGTGCGACCATGAAAGCGGCCTATCTGGAAAGCGGCGAGATCCACGTCGGCGAAATGCCCGAGCCTGCGCCGGCCAAGGGACAGATCCTGGTGCGCACCCATCGCTGCGGGCTGTGCGCTTCGGACGCCCATTTCCTCTGCTCCGGCCACGAGATGGTGGCCAAGTCGAAGGAGTTCGGAGGTCCCTACGCCAATGTCGACCTCAGCAAGCGCATCGTCATGGGTCATGAATATGTGGGCGAGATCGTGGGCTATGGGCCGGGCAGCCGGCGGCCGCTCAAAGTCGGAGCCAGGGTGACTTCGGCGCCCATCATGCGGCAAGGCGGACGCACCGGCGTCATCGGCTATGTCAACGAGCTTCCGGGCGGCTTCGGCGAATACATGCTGCTCGACGAGGACCTGGTGATGGAGGTTCCCGCCGACCTCGACGATGATGTGGCGGCGCTGATCGAGCCGCTCGCCGTGGGTCTAGAGCATGCCCGCGCCGGCGAGCCGCAGCCCGGCGAAATCCCCCTGGTGGTGGGCTGCGGCGCGATCGGCCTCGGCGTGATCGCCGGCCTCAAGCTGAAGGGCATAGGCCCCATCGTCGCGGCGGATTTCGATGCGAACCGGCGCGCCGTCGCCATCCAGATGGGGGCGGACGTGGCCATCGATCCGCGCGAGCTGTCGCCCTATGAGCCGCTTCCCGATCTCGGCATGCGCAAGCCGAACCTGGTTTACGAATGTGTCGGCAAGCCGGGCCTGCTGAACCAGATCATCCGCGGGGTCGGTTTCGGCGCGCGCATCGTCATGGGCGGCTTCTGCCTGGAGCAGGAGCAGCTCTATGTGCCGCTCGCCCAGATGAAGCGGCTGAAGATCAACTTCGCCTGCGGTGAGGAGCAGCAGGACATGGACCTGGCCCTGCGCTCGATCGCCGACGGCCGGATCGACGTGCGGCCCTGGCTGGGCGCATGCATCGGCCTTGGCGGCGTCGGCGACTCTCTGGCGAAGATGTCCGACCCGTCCTCGCCGGTCCGCACGGTCGTCGATCCGCGGCGGCTGTAAGAGCCTACTTGGAAAAAGGGCGGCATGGTTTGGTTTGCGTGGTTCGAGACGCTCGCTTGCGCGAGCCCTCACCATGACGACGTTGAGTGGATTGCACAAAAGCCAGTCATGGTGAGGAGCGGCCCGCCCGGGACGCGTCTCGAACCACGCAACGGCGGCGTCCCGCTCCGCTTCGGAAATCCACCCGCTCCCCTGGGCCGCATCTGCGAGACAGGGGAGGCGGGCGCCTTCCAGTTCAGGGCGCTGTCGGCGTCAGACGTACAGCGCCGCCCGGGCCTCGGCCGCCTGGTCGAGTTTGCGCCGATAGGCATGGCGTTCGGCGACGGTCTCCTGCGACGGCCCCTTGCGTGACTTGCGCACCAGTTCGTGGGTGTGGATTTCGACGTGCAGCCTGAGGCTGCCGCCGTTCGCCGGACCGAGGTTGCGCAGTTGCGGCGGGCTGTTGGGATCGACCCACAGGATCTGCTGCACTTCGCTGGTCTGGACGTTGATGAAGCTGATGTAGCCGCCCGGCAGGATCTGGCGCGGGCGCTGGATGGCGCCGGTGAAGCTGAAGCGGACGCCGGCCGTGGGGCCGGGGTCGTAGAAATGCGGGGTGATGAAGTCGGAAACCCGGATGCCGTCGATCTGATAGGTGTAGGGATCGGCTTCACAAGGATCGCACGCCTCGACCAGGTATTCGAACCGACCGACAGCGTCCTTGACGTCGTTGCCGACGATCTGGATGGCGTTCGACGTCTGCAAGCGGTTGCCGTTGGGATCGACCAGCATCTCGATGATTTCGTGGGCCGCATCCACGGTCCATTCGTCGCTGCCGGGGGTGGCGATGACCTTGGCGTAGGGCTGGTTGTGCCGGGTCATGTGGAAACCGCCTTCGCCGGGCGGCAAGGTCTTGACGATCTGCACCGGCCAGACGCCCTGCGGGATGTGGTGCTTGTTGGCGATGTAGGACACGGTCGCATTGACCGGCCAGAACTGCGGCAGGTCCCGGGTGACCTGGATGTTCAGCGCCGCAGCGGCGGCGGCCATGGTCTGGGTGTCTATGGTCCCGGTCATGTCCACCAGGCCGATCTTTGTCGCTAGCATCTCGAACTCCTTTGTTCATCTGCCGGGCCGGTCGGCCTCGGACTCGATTAAGGCGGAACGCAACGCTTCGCGGGCGATCGGCCAGCAAAAGCTCATCGCGACAACCGCACGCGGAGCAATAAATCTGGCCGTCGTTCGCTGCTGTGACGAAAGACACTAATATTCAGTTTGATTTTGGATCGTCTCCCCCAAGAGCAACTCGCCGCCAAGTTCGGCAAGAGTCTCCAGAGTGTCTTTTCTAGACACCGACAGTGAAAAACGTATCGCCCATCGATCGGCTAGGTCAAGGTGTGAATTCTTTCCTGGTCGCACAGTTGCATGAGAATTACTGCGACGCTTGATGGCGCCATTGCCCAGCTTGCCGGATGGCATAAAGCTGTGCGCCAAGCGCCACGCCCAGGGAGAGCGTCATGTCGTCAAGCCAGCCCCGCAGGGCGTTCCAGACCCTGGACGGGTTGCGCGGCGTGGGCGCCTTCCTGGTGGTGATGCGCCATGTTCCGGCCTTCTTTGGGCCGATCCACGTGCCGGAAAGTTTCCTGGCCGTCGACCTGTTCTATCTGGTCAGCGGCTTCGTCGTCGCTCACGCCTACGGAGAGCGACTAGGGAAGGGCGGCTTCTTCACGGACTTCGTCAAGACGCGGCTGATCCGGCTCTATCCGCTCTACGCCTTCGGCCTCATGCTCGGGATCGTGGTGGCCGCCATCGCGGTGATCACCGACCCGGCGGGCTGGTGGAACCCCACCCGCCTGGGCGAGGCGATCGTCACCGGCGCCCTGATGATCCCGCTGTTCCCGGGCCTGGCCGCCAACGGATCCTCGCTGGATGGGCCGACCTGGACCCTGCTGCCGGAACTGATCGCCAACGCCGCCTATGCGGCCGCCATCCGCTTCATGAACACCGGCGTGCTCCTGGCCATCATCGCCGTCAGCGGCGCAGGCGTCGTGCTCGCCGAATTGCGCTACGATTCGCTCGACGTGGGCTACAACGCCACCGACTTCTGGGCGGCCCTGGCCCGCGTGGGCTTTTCCTTCTTCACCGGCGTCCTGGTGTTCCGCTTTTTCGGCGGCCGCGAGCGCAAGTCGCAGATCATCGCCTGGCTGTGCATGGCGGTCCTGACGGTGCTGCTGGCCTGGCGGCCGTCCGACGGTGCGACGTCCTGGTTCGAGCTTGGCGTCGTGCTCGTGGGGTTTCCGGTGCTGGTGGCGGTCGCCGCGCAGTTCGAACCCGGCGCCAGGACCGGGCGGCTGTTCAGCTATGTCGGGCTGGTCTCCTATGGCGTCTATATCCTGCACCTACCGCTCGGAAACCTGGCGCGGGCTGCGCTGCGGGGGCGCGTCGGCGTTCCCGGCGATGTGCGCGGCCTGATCGTGGGCGCTGGATTCCTCTTGCTGCTGACCTGGCTGGCCGGTTGGCTGGACCGCTACTACGACGCGCCGCTCCGCCGCTGGCTCCGGGGCCGCTGGATGTCACCGCGCGCCTGACTTGGGCGCAACCTTTGATGGTGCGATCTGAATTGTTCTCGATATGCGCTAATATTCGGCCATTCTCGGGCAGGAAAAGCCAGGATTAACCAACTATTCAGAGGCTATCGCTGCTATGGAGGCGCGTCGCGACTGATTGTATTTCGCGGAGACCACAGGCAGGAAGCATAGAATATGGAGCCACTCTACGGACGATCCGGCGAGGTTTGCGCTTGGTTGGAAGTGGAAACCGGCCGCATCATCAATCTCAGGGGCAAGCACGTCGGCTTCCTTGGCGGAGACAGCGTCTATAGCTGGTCGGGGAAACACCTGGCTTGGTGGTATGGCGATCACATGCGCGATCATACCGGACGGGTTGCGATGTTCACCCGCAAGGCCAGGGGGTTGGGGCCGATACTGCCCGCCCTTGGATCCTTGCCGCCGCGCCCGACCGTGGCCCCGGTTCCGCCCAAGCCGGCCCGCGGAACCAAGCCCAAGCTGCCCGAAGTCAGCAAGTCCTGGGCCCTGACCCTGCCGTTTTGAGCCTTGAGCGCTTCCCGCCAAAGTGGGTCCGGTTTGGCGATCAGGAAGCGCTCCAACTTTATGATTTAGAGCCTTTCCCACTTCGAATGATTCATTCGAAGTGGGAAAGGCTCTGGGCGCTGGGCAAACGGGCCCAAGTCCGCGATTCTTGGGAAATTGATTCCCTTTAGGTCCCGAGTGCTAGGTCCCGAGCGTCATGAAACGGCTGGTCTTCGATCTCGACGGCGTTCTGGCCCTGGACGATCCGTCCCGGACTTACGCCGAGCGCGAGCCGAACATGCCGCTGGTCGAAAAGCTTCGCCAGTACAAGGCCGAGGGCTTCGAGATCGTCATCTGTTCGGCGCGCAACATGCGCACCTATGAAGGCCAAATCGGCAAGATCAACGCCAATACCCTGCCGCTGATCATCGACTGGCTGGCGCGCCAGGAGATCCCCTATGACGAGATCCATGTCGGCAAGCCCTGGTGCGGGACCGAGGGCTTCTACATCGACGACCGCGCGATCCGGCCGAGCGAGTTCCTGGGCCTGAGCCTCGCCGAGATCCAGGCCCTGATCGGCGCCGAGACCTGAGCCGATGGACGCGATCCGCCTCATCATGTCCGGCGCCCTCGTCGGCCAGGAGCTGGCGGTGGAGTTCGGCCCCCTGCCGCCGGCCCTGCTGCCGGTCGGCGCGCACCGGCTCTACGATCTGCAACTGGCCGAGCTGAAAGGCGCCGGGCCGGTCCATCTGGTGCTGCCTGAGCATTTCATGCTTTCGGACTACGACCGCGAGCGGCTCACGGCCCTGGGCGTGGAGGTCCTGCCGATCCCCGAGGGGCTGCGGCTCGGCGAGGCGGTGGTCTACGCGCTGAACAGCCTTGGGCTTGGCGATCGGCCGCTGCACGTCCTGCACGGCGACACCCTGATCCTCGACCCGCCGACCCAGGCGGTCGACGCCATCGTCGGCGGGACCAGCGGCGGCGACTATTCCTGGGCCGAAATCGAGCTGGACGGCGAACGCATCGCCCGCCTCGACGTGATTCCGGCGGGGGAGGAGGGGCGGGGCCGTCCGATCGCCGCCGGCTATTTCGCCTTCGCGTCGAGCCTCGCCCTCGTGCGGGCCATGACCCGGGCGCGGGGTGATTTCGTCGAAGGCGTCAACGCCTAT